>PPYE01337931.1_pt1 | contig 102154 bp, 71 predicted proteins | sample 1559881 | NCBI WGS metagenome assembly PPYE01 (sample SAMN08240022, study PRJNA423297) | Human gut metagenome, whole genome shotgun sequencing project.
GTCTTCAAAAAACGGACGGTTAATAGATACCGCGCTCCCATCTGCCATTCCTTGATTTTGTTGGTGTTCTTAGCCCAGTGTATGCTAAATAGCGATATAGGGTTCCTCTTGCAATTCTCAATTTCTTAGCTATTTGTGGTACACTTATTCCTTTTTCCATTTGACTCTCTATGTATTTGTGCTTAGCCACACATTTTGCGTTCAACTGTTTATTGCGTTGACCTTGACCTCTACCGACTGGATGTCCTTCCTTTTTTAATCGAGCAAGGGCTTCTTTTGTTCGTTGAGAAATCAGATTACGTTCTATCTCTGCTGACAATCCAAAAGCAAAGGCAAGAACTTTACTTTGAATATCATCGCCAAGACGGTAATTATCTTTAATAGTCCAAACGCGACTCTCTTTGGTCATGCAAATGTTGAGTATTTCCATTATCATAAAAAGATTACGACCAAGCCGAGACAGCTCCGTACAAATTATCAAATCGTCTTTGACAATTCGATTCAAAAGTTTACCAAGTGCTCGTTTATTATAATTTTTAGTACCAGAGATAGTTTCTTCAATCCATCCATCTATAGTTAGACCTTCTTTTTTACAGAAACGCTCTATCTCGAAGCGTTGATTCTCCACCGTCTGTTTGTCTGTGGAAACACGGATATAGCCATATACCATTTTTTAGATATATGATACCTCTTTTGTTTTGAAAAACAAAGGTTTTAGAGGCATTATTTTTCGATACATACCTGTCTTTTCTGCAAATTGTTTGCTCCCATGGGTTCTATTTTTTAATTCCATACCTCACATGTCTTTAATCATCGTCTTGTGGTTGTTTGTTTCTTGGAGTATTTATCTTTATCTCTCCACGGAAGTTCAGAAGAAGAACCGCCTCCACCAGTACCAACATGAACCTCCGCCGGTCCTCCGGCGGCAAGAGTAAAAGCTGCTCCCAACAGCTCGGCCTGCTTCCCGCTTACCTGTTCCTGCGGCTCGAAGACGGCATTGACAAATTCCTCGTCCGTGATCTGTCCGTTGAAATGCTTTTGTGCCACATCATAGTCTATCTGGAACTTTGTGTCCTCAAAGAGTTCCTCTCCGACCTTGGTCCAGATATGGAGCGACGGATTCCGGTAGTTGGACACATTGATGCGCACCAGTTCTGCACCGGATGAAAGGCTGTAACGCTGAGGGTTTGCATTTCGGTCAAGTTGGGCTATCCGCTTCCTCTGTCTGTCTATGACGGCATCTTTCTCTTTTGACTGCTGCTCGGCGGTTTCAGCCCTGCGGATAGCTGCCTCTATCTCTTTCTGGTAGCCGTTCCTCAGTTTCCCGATTTCCGACTTATGCAGCTCCTGCAACCGAGCCTTTTCTGCCAAAAGTTCCTTGAGCCGCTTGTTGAGTCCGGCAATCTCTTCGTCCTTGTCCGCAAGTTCCTTTTTCGCTTTGGCAAGGTCACCTTTGCCGAACCACGAGAGTATGGTGTTCCTGCCCTCCTGCGCTTTCTCTACATCGGCCTGCAACTTGGCTATGTCTTCCTCGTACCGAATTACCTGCTGCCTGTAGTATTCCGAGTTCGCCTGATGCTTGGCGGTGGAGCCGACAATCCCACGTTGCAACCCGAACGGTTTCATGGCCGCTGCGTAACTGTTCTGGTATTCATGAAGCCTGGTGCGCCGCATCACATCATCCGCTGACAAACGGGGACCGGATTTCGTCTCATATTTCTTCTCGCCCTCCCGCTTCCTGCGGACTCGCTCCCCGGTTACAATGGGAACGACGGTGGCGTGCAGGTGCGGCGTTTTCTCGTCCATGTGCAGTACGCACGATACAAGGTTCTCTTCGCCGAAGGTGTCCTTTAGCCATTTGAGGTTGGCATCAATCCAACTGTCCAGTCTGCTGCCATTGGCAATCTTCATCATCTGCTCATGTGTCCCGGTCAGGATGACACGGATGGCTTTTGTCTGGTTCTTGCCGACCTTGCGGCGCAGCCCGGCGGTGTCGATGCGGTGCTGTATCGCCTCGGTACGGTTGGACACGCCATCGGGAAACCTGACCAGTTCCCTGTTTAGATGTGTCCTGCCTGCATCGGCATTTGCCGGGACATATTTCTTCCCCTTGGCATCCTTCCTTTCTATATGGCATGACATTCCGGAGTCATTCCCGCTGCCACGCTGCAAGTGGCAGACTGCATATTGTGTATTGCTCATATCCGTTCGTTTTATGGTTATTGTTACTGTTGTAAAATCCCGTCCTGTTGCCGGAGGCATCTGTTTGGAGTCTGAGGTATTCCTTCAGCCTATGGGCTTTTTGACTGCCGGACGCGGAGCGGAGGCGGTGAAAATGCCCTAATAGGCTACGGGATTTTACAACCCCTTTTTCATGGGACAGCGAGCTGTCCGCTGCTTTTACATCATTCCGCTCTCCCCGCATCCACCAGTTCAAGCCCGAAGGTGTCAATGAAGGTCTGCAACACGGGGTTGCATTCTATCATCCTTGCGAGAATCATCTGCGGCGTGTCCTCCATCAGCAGGAAGTCAGCGATGTCCAGTCCCTGACTGCGCTGTTCGTCGGTCGCTATCCTTTCCAGCAGGTCGGAGCAGGTGGTACGCCTGCAGACGGATTCCAACATGGGCAGCCGTTGCCTCCATTCGTCCGTCGCCTTTAGGTCAGGGAAGAGAATCACCTCCCGTCCTTCCAATACCTGTATGGCTTCTCTGTTAAAACACCCGTGCGTCCCTCCGGTGGCAAGCCAGGTGAAGTCGGGGATGAAATGGGCGGCTATAAGTGCCGTCTTCTCGCTCTCGACAATGGCTACAGGATTGGAGGATATGGTGGAGGAAGTGTCCGACAGCAGGTGCTCGCCGAAAAAACATTGCTTCATCCTGAAATCCGGCATCTTCCTCACCGAGTGTACCCAATTGACTTGGTTAAAAGGTTCCTTGACCCTGTGCCCACTCTCCGCATCATAGCCCATAATCTTGCCCGCACGCACATTACCGTCTCGGTCTGTCTGCCAGAATACGGTGGCTCCGCCCCACATCTTTGAGGTACCGACCCTGTATAGGCTGAATAGCTTGTCCACATTCTCCTTGCCCATCACTTTGGTAAAGTATCGGTACAAGGGGTTGATGTCGTACCTGCGCATGGACTGCTCCACCCAATCAGAGGGAAGAAAAGAAATCCGTGGTTTCTGTTCGGGCAATGCTCTTGCTGGCGGTCTTGCAGCTATCGGTGTGCCGCCAAACCTTTCCTGCCCATTCAATCTTTCTTTGACAGCCGGATTGTCCCGGAAGTATTCTTTCGGTGTGTAGTGGTAACCGCAACTGTTGATATGGTCGCACATGCCTACGCTGTTAGGGAAGGAAATCTCTCCCGCCTCGTCGATATAACGGGTGAAGCAGGCTTTCCTGCCGCACTCCGGACAGACGGTCTTGCTGCCCGGACGGTATTTCTGAAGATGGAATCTGTATTCGGTCATGATGCTCTCTTTTGTGGATTCCTGCAAGTGGAAACCGTCATTTGCAGTTTGCAGTTCCTGCAGTCTTGCAGGAAATACCTGTTTTTAGAAACCTGAAACTGCAAAACTGCAAAGACTGCAGGCTGCAACGAGGGGGTCATCCGTTGCAGTCTGGGGGTGACGGTTCATTGTCTGTCATATTAAATTTTCCAGATTTATCATATATGATTTTCTCGTAATGCCCGGCCTTGGACTTCCGCAGCAGCCTGCTCCGGCACAGCTCCTTGAGGTAGTTCATCACCGTGCGCTCGCTGACATTCTGCAATTCCTTCCCAATGGCGATGGCAGTTTTCGTGTCGAACGTGTCCGGCAACAGCGACAGCAGCACCTTGGGCGGATCCTCGCACATGTCCTCCGCCACGAATGAGCGGATGCGGCGGTACGAGTCCTCGAAGTAGCCGTTCAGCCGGATGGCGGCCTTTACCGATGCCGTATCCACAGACTGCAGGTGGCTCTCGTCGATGGCATACCGCAACACCTGCATGAGCAGGGCCAGCCGTGCCACTTGCGCCGGATGCTTCATCTCGCGACTCTCCACTTGGGCGTCGTCCTCTATCCGGTTGATGCGTTCCACTTTCCTGTTCCACCAAGAGAAGAAATATTCCCTTGCCTCCCTGTCCATAGACAGCACATGGGGCATCCTTTCTTCCTCTCCCGTGTCATAGTCCAAGGCGAGTACCTTGCCAAGTATCTGTTCCCATCGTGCCGCCGCCATGGAAGCCCTGTCCTCCCCGCCATCATCCCAATCGGTCCATTTTGGCACTTCACGGGACTTGGGAAGCACGAACAGGATGCGGTCGAGCAGGCCGTTCTCCTCAAAACCTTTCGTCAGCAGTTCGTGTACGCGCTTGGTCTGTGTGGTCCCGATGATGTTGATGCACGGCTGTTCAATATGCACCGGTACCGTGCTGCCGACCCTTGTCACATCCAATGCCCCGCCGCTCCATGCCGTGAGCAGCTGCTCTATGAGCTGCCCGTTGGTGTAGCGGTTGGCGGAGTTGAACATGCCCATGATTTCGTCCACCAGGATGACCACGCTGCGGGGATTGTTGTTGTGTGTCAGCAGGAGCGATTCCGGAGTGAAGTCGGATACGACCGTGCGCCGCAGTACAGGCTTCCTGCCGCTTTCCCCGGCGGCCTTCCATGTCTCCAGTTCCGACTCATACGCCTTGAACAGGGCATAGTCGTGTTTTCGTATGGGACGGTATGCCGCTTCCAGCGGCGGTGTCTTGCCCAGTCCCGGCCTGCCCACGAGGATGATGTAGAGGGCGGCGTTGCTCTGCCACTCGCCTTTGATGCGGATACGGTAGGTGCCTCCCAATGCGGCCGATACCGCCGACAGCATGGCCGTCGCGATGAACTCGGTCTTGTAGTTCTCGTACCGGACCATGTCAAGGATGACGGATTGAACCGTCTGCGGAAACACTTCCAAAGGGAAGCCGGTGTCTTTGGTATGTTCCGCCTCCATGCGGATCATGTTGCACAGTTCAAGTCGGGTGTGTGTCATGTCAGCCATTTCTCTTCTTGCAATAGGATGTCACACTCTCGGATTTCCCTCCCGTCTGCACGCGGCGGACATCGGACTTGGCGTACATGTTCTTGTTGCCCACCTTGACAGGCACGAGGTAGCCGCGCTTCGCCCACAGGTTGAGCGTGCCCTCGCATACATTGAGCAGTTCACGGACTTGTTTCGTATTAAGCCAAGTCTCTTCCGCCTCACGCTTCATGGCGGCGTCCCTTTCCTCCTGCTGTGCCATGATGGTGCGCTGCACGATGGACTCGGCAAACATCTTAAGGTCGGCGGGCGTGACTTCCAGTTTCACGTTCGCACCCTGTTCGACCAGACTTTCTATGGTAATCATAAATATCAGTTTTTGAATTTTGTGATGACCATCTTCAAAAGTTCCCTGACGCCTCCCTTCCGATGGCTTGTAAAAGAGAAGCACCGCCTATCCCCGGGAAGAGGATTGACGGTGCAAAAGTATATAGGAATTGAAACGAATTGATATATAATGCCTTGTCTTAAATTGTCATGACAATTCAAGTCTGCATGTCCATGTAAAACGGCTCGTTTTGCCCTATCCGGCCACAGTTTCCGCTTCATCATCGGCAGCGATTTCTCTGATTTCCGCTGCCAGTGTCCGGTACAGGTCTCGGTTCTCGTCACTCTCGATAAGAGGTGCCATCTGATCTTTCCCGTCCTTGATGACATGCTTTGCCGCCTTCAGGAAGCCGACCGCCTGCCGTATGGCGCTCTCGCTTTTCAGCGAGGGCAGGTCGGGGAACTGCAATGCCATCCCCACGCTGTACTCCTTCGCGGCGTGCATCCCGGCCACCAGCCGCAGGTCTTTCAGCACATAGAACGGGAGTGCCTGATGGACGGCACTCGTGTTTATGGAAACGAAACGGCGGATACATTGTATGACTGCCTCTTTATTTCCGCACTTGAGGTAATCCGCGAGCGGCCGCTCCTGTATCTTCTTCTTTCCGGCCGTCCGCTGCGCCTGTGGTGCCGTTCCGGTGACGGAACTTGTTGTCTCGGTCTGATTGTTTTCGGTATCATTACCTCCAATTTTGTCCTTTACGGACTGCAACGCCCATTCGCCGATGCCGCCTTTCTCAATGGCACTTTTCATGGCTAAATGCCTGTCCCAGTCCTCTTGCGTGCGGAAGCCATTCTTTATGGACACCTCGATAATCTGCCTGACGACAATGGAGCAGCCCATCCGCTCGGCGTTCCCTGCTTTGGGATGCCCAGCCTGCCTGCTGACCATGTCCACCATGGCCTCGAAACTCTTGCCGTAATACAGCCAGCTCAATACAAGAGGGGCGGACAGGGTCACGCGGCGTTTTCTCAGGCTCTGTCTGAAAATGTATCTCATCCTGCCCCAGAAGGAGGACGGAGGAGAAGTCGCATCCTCTTCCCTCTGTTTCCTGTAAAGTTCCACGATCTGCTCCGGCACCGCGTTCTCTTTAAAATGGAGGCCTATGTTCTCGAATCCGTCCGTGCTGTCGTCACACCATGATATCTGCCATTCCTTTTTGATGCCGGGCAGCTGCTTGAATATGGCCCGGCATACGGCAAGGTACTGCACCTCGTTCCCGTCCGCCATCATTTTCGCGAAGCGGGTGTATTCCTCCCTGTGTGCGTCCTTCCACTGGAGGATGTCCGCCTTGAACTGTTCGTATGTCTGTTTCTGCTCGTCCATATTCATATTGCATTGTCTGTGGAGGGGGGAAAAACAGGGAAATTATCAGTCCAGAAGGTTTACCAGTTCCTTCTTCATCTCGTCGTCAATCTTCCGGTACCGGGCAAAGGCACGGCTGCCCTCCGAATGTCCCGACATGGAGGCTATCAGGTTTGGATCCTTGACCTGTCGGTACAGGTTGCCGATGAAGGTTTTGCGTGCGGTATGTGTGGTCGCCACTTCGTATAAAGGTTTTGCCACGTCCACCCTTGTCTTCGGGTCGAGGACGATGACCGTGCGGTCGATGCCCACATACTTGAGTATCTCCTTTATCTTCTTGTTGTAGCCGAAGTGCGAGAACCGGGGGAGCAGGGCGTTCTCCAGATCCTTGTAGCGTTCAAGTATCTCCCGTGCCTTTTGGTTGAGCGGTACACGCACCGTATTGGCATGCTCCATCTTCGTCTTCTGCGGGATGTACTCCACGAAGCCGTCCACGATGTTAGCCTTGGTCAGCCTGTTCAAGTCGCTCACGCGGCATCCTATCAGGCACTGGAACATGAAGATGTCACGGTAGACCGGGTAGGTAGTTCCCATGCCGCTCAGGTCTGCATAGTACACCTTGTCCCGCTCTTCGAGTGTCAGGTAGAACGGGTCGCCGTACATCGGCCGGGCAATCTGGTACTGGTCGAAGGGGTTGTTCCTTGTCAGTCCGCGCTTGATGCACCACTTGACGACGGTGCGGATGCGGTAGAGCGAGCCCGACATGCTGTTCTCGGAACGCTTCTGCCCGACATCGCGGTGCTTCTCGTTCCGGTAGAATACGGGATACATGTCCACATATTTGTATTCCTCCTGCATCCACAGCTTGAAGTCCCTGATGTCGTCAGCCGTTATGGTGTCGATGCAGAGGTGGAAGCCCCGCTGATGCAGCACCTCGTGTCGGAAACGCTCGTAGCGCAGCACCTTGTTGAGATTGTCGAGGTGGTGCTTGCGGCTTTCGTCCGCAAGCGGTGTTTCCTCGATGTATTTCCTTATCTGGCACGAGAGCAGGTACTCGTCGGCCTTGTTGCCGCCCCTCGCGTTGATGTTGGGATGGTGGTATCCCTCTATCAGGCTTTTGAGCCAGCTGCCGTCCACGCCCCTGTGGTACTCTTTTGTGATAAGGTGGGTGATCTGCTGCACGTCCTTGTCGAAGTTCATCTTCTTCTCCTCCGACACCAGAGCCACGCGGGGCTTGTAGCCCTGCCGTTCCGGGCTCCAGTGGTTGGGGTTGATGGACAGTTCGCTCGCTGCCTTGATGTCCACGCCGCCGATGTCCCGGACACGGAAATAGACCCGTGCCTGGTCGGTGATGTTGTTCTTGGCGGCGGTCTTCCGGATGAATGCGGTCACTTTCATATGTATGTCCTCCTTTCTCTCTAATCTATCATGTCCACAAGCCTGCGCTTCATGTCATCGTCTATCGTGCGGTAGCGGCTGAACGCCCTGCTGCCCTCCACATGCCCCGACATGGAGGCTATCAGGTTGGGGTCGGGTACCTGCCTGTATAGGTTGCCCACGAAGGTCTTGCGTGCCGTGTGGCTGGTGGCCACCTCGTACAAGGGCTTCTGCACGGTGTTGTAGCCGTGCGTGTCGAGGATGGTGACCATCCTGTCTATGCCGCAACGCTTCAGCAGTTCCCGTATGCCGAGGTTGTAGGTGTGTATTTGCCTGAACGGGAACAGCCTGTCGGCATTGGCATCATATCGTTCCAGTATCTTCAACGCCTTCTCGTGCAGGGGTACCCTGACAGTCTTCGCCTCGCATTTCTTCGTCTTCTGCGGCATGTATTCCAGAAAGCCGTCCTTGATATTGTCCCTTGTGAGACGGTAAAGGTCGCCCACACGGCAGCCGACATAGCAGTGGAACACGAAGATGTCACGGATGACGGCCAGCTTCGGGTTGTCGTTCAGGTCTGCGTCATAAAGGATGTTTCTTTCTTCGGAAGTGAGGAAGAACGGGTCGCCGTAGGTAGGCTCCTTACAGCCGTAGAGGGCATAGACCTCGTTGTCGGAATACCTCATCTTCTTGCACCAGTGCAGGAAGGTGCAGAACAAATTCATGATGTTGATGACGGTCGTGCCGGAAAGCGGTCTCGGCCTGTGGTTGATGAGCATGCGGGGAGCGTAGAAGTCGGGATGTTCCTGCCGCAGCAGGTGTTCGTTCACCACATAATCCCGGAAAGCGTTCATCTGCTCCAGCGTGACGGTCTCCACGAAGAGGGTGAAGTCCGCCTCGCCCAGTATCTCCCGGCGGTAGTCGTGGTAGCGGGTCATCTTGCGCTCGAAGCGGACGATATGCTCCTTTGTTCTCTCCGCACCGTCAAACTTCTCCAGATACTCGTGGACACGGGCGAGCAGGTTCGGGTGGTTGCGCTCGAAGGCGCGGGCAGGGTACAGCACATCCTCGATGACCTGCCTCATCCACCTGCTGTCCGCCTTGTCCGTGAAGGTCTTCTCCGCCCGCTCGATGATGGAGGCGATCTGTTCCGGAAGGCGTTTCTGCTCGGCGGCAGGCACGGCTGTCGTGCGCTTGTAGCTGAGGGTATCGGAATCCCAATACTTGTCCTGCACTTCAAGCGGGGAAACAACCTTTATGTCCACATTCTTATCCCTGACCCTGAAACAGATGTTCGAGGCCTCGGGGGAAGACTTTTTTAGATAGACGGTGACTTTCATCTGCGTTGCTTTTTCGGTTATGCGGCAAAGGTATAATAAATTCCCGTAAATGTTCCCATATATCCCGAAGAAACTTGCAACGGATTAAGACAAATTAAAAAGTCGTTCCCGAATCTGATACCACATAAAGCACAGAAAATCAATGGTTATATTTGCAGATGTTTAGCTCTTTTTTTCATTTCGGATTGTATCCGGCTTCCTGAATATCATATATTGCAGTTCCACGCTTCGTGTTTTTTAAAGGTCTTTGGGGAACTGGAAAGACACATTTCATCAGTATGAAAAAGAAATTTATCGGAACGGAAACAATCCGTAAGGTGTGGATTGTGTGTTCCATGGTGTGCGCCTGCATGTTCGGGTTGTCCTCTTGCGGCGATGACTACGACGATTCGGAGCTTAGGGGTGACATTGAGAGCCTTGAAGACCGAATAAGCGTCCTTGAAGAATGGCAGAAATCTGTCAACACGGACATACGGTCATTGCAAAGCCTTGTCGCAGCCCTTGAAAACAAGGATTATGTTACGGCGGTTACACCTCTTGAGGACGGAACGGGCTACGTCATTTCATTCCTCAAAAGCGGTAATATAACCATCAAGCACGGCGAACGTGGCGAGCAAGGAGAAAAGGGCGAGGACGGAACAACGCCCGTTATCAGCGTGAAGCAGGACACTGACGGAAAATACTACTGGACTGTGAACGGCGAATGGTTGCTCAATAGCGGAAACAAAATACCCGTAACCGGAGAGAAAGGCGACAAGGGGGACAAAGGTGATATCGGAACTGCCGGAGGCGACGGTCTGACACCTTATATCGGTGATAACGGTAATTGGTGGATAGGCACAACGGATACCGGAGTAAAAGCGCAAGGCAATACTGGGACTGACGGGCAGACACCACACATCGGCGACAACGGTAACTGGTGGATTGGAACAACAGATACGGGCGTAAAGGCGCAAGGCGATAAAGGTGCGGACGCTATCGCTCCGCAAGTCCGCATCAACACAGATACAAACGAATGGGAAATCTCGACCGATAACGGCACAACTTGGACTTCAACCGGAGTCAAAGCCACCGGAAATAAAGGCAATACCGGAGCCACCGGGGCACAAGGTGAAAAAGGTGATTCTATGTTCAGCAGCATCGACAACTCAAACGAGGCTTATGTAGAATTGACACTTGCCGACGGTGTAACCAAAATCAAACTGCCGAAATATGCTGCTTTCTCCATCGCTTTCGAGAGCGATGAGGTGTTCTATGCTTCTCCTTCTGACAATGAATTGAAATTAGTTCTTCCGGTCACTCTCAAAGAAAGCGACTATCGTTCTATCGTGGCGACCGTTACCACAACGAACGGTGCAGATGTGCAGACACGAAGCACCGGGAATCAGTGGAATATTACTGTAACGAAACCTACATTCGGAGCAGACGGTGCACTGGTAGAGGGGAGCGCAAAAGTTGCGATAAAAGGAACAGAGAATACTCGCCTTGCTGACACTTATTTGCTGCGTGTGGCTCTCGTGGCTGCAAACGGAACGGAAGTTACTGCTTCCCGATTGGTCAGATATTTCGACGGGGCGATTGTGGAAAGCCAATCGGATATTACGGACAATACCGTCAAACGTTTGGCATGGAAAGGGGATATGGCTGAAACCGATTTTGAGTATATCCGAAATAATATGTCATCGACTTTGGAAGTTCTCGACCTTTCGGCTACCACATTGACGGAATTGCCCACAAGAGCTTTGGCCTTTTACAGTAGCATGGGACTCAGTGACAATAAGACATTGAAAGAGGTAATCCTTCCGGACGGACTGACGACTATCGGCAATTCGGCCTTTGCCATGTGTAAGGCATTGTACAAATTGAATATTCCCTCTACGGTTACTACACTCGGACGCTGGATTCTGGAAGGGGCAGGTTTGACATCCTTTGTGATACCCGATGGGGCAACCTTATCTGAAAGCACATTCTATGGCAGCAGTATCGTAGAAATCCGTATTCCGACTACGATGACAGAGATTCCTGCTTACTGCTTCACAGAATGCAAGAATTTGGAACGCATCTTCCTGCACGATGATATCAGCAATATTGGTAAGGAAGCCTTTTTCAATTGTTACGCCTTGAAAAGCTTTACCGCACCTCGAAGCCTGACTGTGTTAAGCGATGCATTATTCTACAATTGCGAGAGTTTAAGTCGAGTTACATTACATGATGGGATTACAGAATTCGGAACGGAATGTTTTACATTTTGTACCTCACTTCGAGAATTGATAACGAACAAGGATGATGAAAACGATAGTTATTTGGCATGGCCGAAAGCATTGCAAACAATGGGAGAGACTGTTTTCGCCAATTCCGGTTTGGAACATGTATCGATAGCCCGTACTAAGCTGACAGAGATTCCGGCACATGCTTTTGAGTCATGTGGAAATCTTTCTGCTGTGTCACTGCCCTTGCAGGTCGAAAAGATTGGTAATCAAGCTTTCAAATCTACCGCCATCCCAGATTTGGAATTGCCGGCTACGACCAAGGAGCTGGGCAGCAGCGTCTTTTCCGGTTGCAAGAATCTTTGGAGAATCGTATGCAAGGCGATAACAGCCCCGACTATTCAAGCCAACACATTCCCGGATGAATTTAAAACCCAGTGTACGACGTTATACTACCCAGAGAATGCGGATTATTCTTCATGGATGAGCTATTTCTCTGATACTGTCAAGCTTAATTAGATAACCTGACAACTAAAAATATGGACTACTCTTTGTGGGTAGTCTATATTTTTATCCACCTTTTGGAACTTTTTATCATTCATTCTTTTGTTTCTTCGAGAATTTCACTACTTTTGTTTTTGAAAGAGTTATTTGACAGTATAGCACCGCAAAACGCTGAAAATCGTACGGTTGCTAATTCGTTACTGTTATTTCTCAAATACTCCGCTAAATGTTTATTCATCAAATGTTGTGTCAAACCATTGAAAATCTAAAATAGAAAATTAAATCCTCTCTTGCATGAAGTGTTGAACCGTTCAATCTCCAAGGAAAGGGATTTTTTTAATTGCCCAGCCATAAATACCAAGAAAGGCGAATTGTCATCTTCCTCTTGCGACTGCCGTAGAGCGAGAATATACCCATCCCTGTCTTCCTTAAATATCTTAGTCGGGAAAAGGTTATAAAGGAACTGGATATAATTCATCAGCAGTCGGGAGATACGTCCGTTGCCATCCACCCACGGATGGATAGTTACCAAATTCAAATGGGCATTAAAACTAAGCTCGTATCGCTCCCGAATAGTGGATGCAGTGCCAAGACGTTCTTGTAACTGGCTACATAGTTCATTGACCTTTGTAGGAACTTTCTGATAGTTCATATAAGAACGTCCACCGATGCCAGCCGTAACGCCACACAAGCGGTACTCGCCTTTCGAGGAATCGAAAGAACCACCCATCACATTATGAACACTTCCGGTTGTGCGCATCAAGGTTGCGTTTAGCGTTTGCAGGAAAGCCGAAGTAATAGGTGTCGTGTGCCTTGCTTCTTCTTTCGCCAGTTCATAGGCTTTCCTCAAATCCTCATTCATCAAATGATAAACGAGCGGTTTTCCGCCAGCCACCACGCCTTCATCAAACAGGAGTTGAGTTTCTATTTCCGTCAGTGTAGAGCCTTCAATGGCTGTGGAATGGGCAATAAGGGAATAGAGGTAGTACTTTTCATAGTCCACCGCTTCACTGATACCAAGTTTCTGAAACTTTTGGTGCAGTGCTTCTATCTCCTGCCATATACCTTGTTCCATTGATTGCTATTTAATTGGCTTTATTTTTATTCAAAGATATGTTTTTTGCGTTGTTCCACCAAGCAAAATCTACACTTACATATCCTATATTTTGCACGTGTGGGGAAAATGTGGGGAAAATTTAGGCAAAAGAAAAAGCTAAGTAATTGATTATTCAACACTTAGCTTTTGTTTTCGTACCCAGACCCGGGGTCGAACCGGGATGGAAGTGAATCCACTGGTGTTTGAGACCAGCGCGTCTACCGATTCCGCATAATTTCTGTGTAATTATGGGCGGAGGAATCGGCAGCCGTTTCTGGCCATTCAGCCGCAAGACACTTCCAAAACAGTTTCTGGATTTCTTCGGTACAGGACGTTCCTTGCTGCAGCAAACCTTCGACCGCTTCAAGCAGGTAATCCCCATGGAAAATATACTTATCGTAACAAATGACTTGTATGCCGACCTTGTAAAAGAACAGCTTCCCGAACTTAAACCCGAACAGATTCTACTGGAGCCGACACGCAGGAATACAGCCCCCTGCATTGCGTGGGCTTCCTATCATATCCGCGCCTTGAATCCGAACGCCAATATAGTGGTAGCTCCTTCGGACCACTTAATCCTGAAGGAAGGCGAATTTCTGGCAGCTATCGAAAAAGGGCTGGACTTCGTTTCCCAATCGGACAATCTGCTGACACTCGGCATCAAGCCCAACCGTCCGGAAACCGGATATGGCTATATACAAATAGCCGAAGCCGCCGGTGATAATTTCTACAAGGTAAAAACCTTCACTGAAAAGCCCGAACTGGAACTGGCAAAAGTATTCGTGGAAAGTGGAGAATTCTATTGGAACTCTGGTCTGTTCATGTGGAACGTAAATACCATCATCAAGGCAAACGAAGCCCTGCTGCCCGAGCTGACTTCCAAACTGGCCCCCGGCAAAGATGTGTATGGAACAGTCCAAGAGAAACAATTCATTGATGAGAACTTCCCTGCTTGCCCCAATGTCTCCATAGACTTCGGCATCATGGAAAAGGCAGACAATGTATATGTGTCATTAGGCGATTTCGGCTGGTCTGATTTAGGAACCTGGGGGTCTTTGTATGATTTGTCTCCCAAAGATGAAGCAGGCAATGTAGCCTTAAAATGTAAATCCCTCATCTATAATAGCAAAGACAATATCGTGGTGCTGCCCGACAACAAACTTGCAGTTATCGACGGTTTGGAAGGTTATCTCATAGCCGAGTCGGACAATGTATTACTGATTTGCAAGAAAGATGAAGAACATACCATCCGCAAATATGTGAATGATGCCCAGATAAAACTGGGAGAGGAATACATTTAAATTAAAAATTAAAGGATAGGTGCCGAAGGCAAAAAAATAGCGGGAGCTGGATGAAGTCCAACTCCCGCTTCCGTTTATTTAGGGGAGGAAAATAAACCGATTAAAGCACTGCACGGATAGCTTCTGCCACAGCCTTGAATTCTTCGTCCGTCAGTTTCAGTTTGGGATTGGAGAAAAGCATATCTTTTTCGTTCTGCATAGGAATCAAATGTATGTGCGCATGAGGCACTTCCAGCCCCAATACCGCTTCTCCTACCTTTCTACACGGAAAGGCCTTGCCGATGGCAAGTGCCACTCTCTTGGCGAAAACATGCATCGCCGCCAAATCCTCATCGTTCAAATCGAAGATATAATCCACTTCCTGCTTGGGAATGACCAATGTATGACCTTTTACCAACGGATTGATGTCAAGGAACGCAAAGAATCTGTCATCCTCCGCCACCTTGTAGCAAGGTATTTCACCTGCGATAATTCTACTGAATATTGTTGCCATAGCTATAAATTATAAAATAAGGCAAGCCCGTATGCGGACCTGCCTTCCTTTAAAAGGATATGTTCACTACTTCCAGGTTAATCATGCCCTGCGGAACTTTAATTTCTGCGATGTCACCTACTTTCTTGCCAAGCAGACCTTGTGCAATCGGAGTATTGACGGAAATCTTTCCTTCCTTCAGATTGGCTTCACTTTCGGAAACGATAGTATAAACCATCTTCATGCCATTCTTCACGTTCTTAAGCTCTACCTTATTGAGAATCTGTACAGAATCGGTTTTCAACTTCGACTCATCAATAATCTTAGCGTCGGCAATGGTCAGCTTCAAGTTGTTAATTTTCATCTCAAGCATACCTTGAGCTTCCTTGGCAGCGTCATACTCTGCATTTTCCGACAAATCACCTTTGTCACGCGCTTCGGCAATGGCAGCCGATATTTTGGGACGTTCCACCGTCTCCAGGTGTTTCAATTCGGCCATCAATTTCTTGTAGCCGTCTTCTGACATATAAGCCATACTTTTTCCTCCTTAAATGTTATGTTAGTTTTTAATGGTACTATAAACAAAAAAGAATTCCAACATGGTCAGCATGCTGGAACCCTCTTTCCGATTTTCCTTTGCAAAGATAGCCTTTTATACAATGCGTGTCAAGCATAAAAGGCTGCTTTGTAACATATTTAAACGAAAACTTCTTATTTATAACATGTTACAGCAATGCTTTCACTGCCGCCTCCAGGTCTTTAATGCTCTCTCCACGGGCACTCAACTCATTGTTCTTGTTGACCAGGAACACAGAAGGCACATTCTTCACATTATAAGAAGCCGCTATAGACGAATAAATTCCATTGCCGTCGCGCACACAAATCCAAGGTAGATTGTCGGCAGTTGTTTTCCAATAGTGCTCGTCTGCATCCAGAGAAACCTGATAGATTTCCAATCCCTGGGCGGCATACTTGTCGTACAAGTCGCGCAACATATAATTATGTGTAGCAGAAACGGCACTCTGATAAACAGTGAAGTCCACAATAACAGCCTTGCCCTTCAGTTCGCTCAACTTACGTGTATTGCCCTTCATGTCACGCAGGTTAATGTCGATGATGCCAGTTTCGGAAATTGCCTCTTCGGGGATTTCCACCACCTTCTGCTGCGGAGTACGGGTATTCTTCATTCCCTTTATCACAATATTGTAGAGGTTCTTGGAGCGGTCGGCATCCGGATAATAATTGTTCAGGCTGGTTGCCACGGCTGCAAAACACTTAATGTCTTCCTTATTGTTCAGAGGGTCGAAAATCAAATAATTATTCAACTTCTGGAACAAGGCGAAATAGGCAGCAGCCGTATTGGGAGCGGCAAAAATATAGCTGATTTTCACTTCATCCTTATAGTTCTTCAATAAAGAGGCAAGACTGTCCTCAAAAACATCGGCACCTATCTTATGTGCCTGCACCGACTGCAGCAATGCATTCACATTATCCTGAAGCTTCATCTGCTTCAGCGTCAAGTCCTTTATCTTCGAGCTATTCGGAGAACCTTCCACTGTATAGGCAGTGGCGAAATCGGTATAAGGTGCCTTTACCAAAACCGTTTCCGTCGAATCTACCGAGAAATTAATAACCTTGTCGTCTACCCGCAGACGGTAAAATTCCGGAGACACCGGACGTACCTGCTTGAAGTGGAAAGAGCCATCCCCTTCCAGTTTTACAGAATCCAAAGGAACAATACCTTCCAATGCCGAGGCTTCCAAATAAAGCATCTTGCCGTCGGCACCAGACACTTCACCCTCTACTTTGAATTTCGGTTCGGAATTACATGCACCCAATGCTATTGCAGCAAGTGCCATAAAAAAGATTTTCTTCATATCGTATCTTCAGTTTTGTTTTGCAAACGTGCCTGCAAATATACTTCTTTTCAAGTTCAGTCAAAGCATTTTCCCTCGTTCTTCCATATAGAAAACTGCAAAAAACAACTAAATACAAACTTTTTATCTCATTCCCACCATTTTACATGAATAAATTATGTATCTTTGCACGAATTTTGAAAGAAAATTAGATATAAAACATTTTTTATGATTAACCCAATTGTTAAGACGATCGAGCTTCCTGATGGCAGAACCATCACGCTCGAAACGGGAAAGCTGGCAAAACAGGCAGACGGTTCTGTAATGCTTCGTATGGGCAACACCATGCTTTTAGCTACTGTTTGTGCCGCCAAGGACGCAGTTCCCGGAACAGATTTCATGCCATTACAGGTAGAGTACAAAGAAAAATTCTCCGCATTCGGACGTTTCCCCGGCGGTTTCACAAAGCGCGAAGGACGCGCTTCTGACTACGAAATCCTCACTTGCCGCCTCGTTGACCGTGCTCTCCGCCCCTTATTCCCTGATAATTTCCATGCAGAGGTATACGTAAACATCATTCTTTTCTCAGCAGACGGCGTAGATATGCCCGACGCTCTGGCCGGACTCGCAGCTTCTGCCGCACTTGCAGTTTCAGATATCCCCTTCAACGGACCTATTTCCGAAGTACGCGTAGCACGCATCAACGGACAATTCGTCATCAACCCTACCTTCGAACAACTAGAACAAGCCGATATGGACTTGATGGTGGGCGCCACTTATGAAAACATCATGATGGTGGAAGGCGAAATGGACGAGGTTTCCGAGCAGGACTTGCTGGAAGCGATGAAGGCCGCACACGAAGCCATTAAGATTCAGTGCAAGGCACAGATGGAACTGGCAGAAGAAGTAGGCTCTACCGTGAAACGCGAATATTGCCACGAAGTGAACGACGAAGAACTCCGTAAGGCCGTTCACGACGCTTGCTACGACAAGGCTTATGCCATTGCCGCTTCCGGAAACAAGAACAAGCACGAACGCATGGATGCTTTCGATGCCATCCGCGAAGAATTCAAGGCACAGTTCTCCGAAGAAGAACTGGAAGAAAAGGCAGCCCTCATCGACCGTTACTATCACGATGTGGAAAAAGAGGCGATGCGCCGTTCCATTCTGGACGAAGGCAAGCGCCTTGACGGACGTAAGACGACCGAAATCCGTCCTATCTGGTGTGAGACCAGCTACCTGCCCGGCCCTCACGGTTCCGCTATCTTTACACGTGGCGAAACACAGTCTTTGTCTACTGTGACTTTAGGCACCAAGTTGGACGAGAAGATTATCGACGACGTATTGGAACACGGAAAAGAACGTTTCCTTCTGCACTACAACTTCCCTCCGTTCTCTACGGGCGAAGCCAAGGCACAGCGCGGTGTAGGCCGTCGTGAAATCGGCCACGGCCATCTGGCATGGCGTGCATTGAAGGGTCAGATTCCTGCAAACTATCCGTATGTAGTACGCGTGGTATCCGATATCCTCGAATCAAACGGTTCTTCTTCCATGGCTACCGTATGTGCCGGAACTCTGGCATTGATGGATGCAGGTGTGAAAATCAAGAAACCGGTATCAGGTATCGCCATGGGATTGATTAAGAATGCAGGCGAAGACAAATATGCCGTATTGTCCGATATCCTCGGTGATGAGGACCACTTGGGCGACATGGACTTCAAGGTGACCGGAACAAAAGACGGTATCACCGCCACTCAGATGGACATCAAAGTGGACGGTCTGTCATACGAAATCCTCGAAAAGGCATTGCTGCAGGCTAAAGAAGGCCGCGAATATATCTTGGGCAAAATCACCGAGTGCATTGCCGAGCCTCGCGAAGACCTGAAACCTCACGCTCCGCGTATCGAGACAATGACCATTCCCAAGGAATTCATCGGTGCTGTCATCGGCCCTGGTGGAAAGATTATCCAAGGTATGCAGGAAGAAACCGGTGCTACCATTACTATTGAAGAAGTGGACAACATCGGTAGAATCGAAATCGCCGGTACCAACAAGAAGAGCATCGATGATGCTATGCGTATCATCAAAGGGATTGTAGCTGTCCCCGAAGTAGGCGAAGTCTACAAAGGCAAGGTACGCTCCATTATGCCTTACGGTGCATTCGTTGAATTCCTGCCGGGTAAGGACGGCTTGCTCCATATCTCCGAAATCGACTGGAAACGTCTGGAAACAGTAGAAGAAGCCGGTATCAAGGAAGGTGATGAAATTGACGTAAAACTTCTCGACATCGACCCGAAGACCGGAAAATTTAAGCTGTCACGCAAAGTATTGCTTCCGAGACCGGAAAGACAAGAAAGACCGGAAAAGAAATAAGAAATTTCTTATTCTTTAAGTATATAAAGCCTGGTGGAACCCCATCAGGCTTTCTTTTTGTCAATACTGCCAGAAATGGCTCTGAAAAAACAAGGCATAATGCTTGCATATTCCAAAAAGATTATGTTTTTTTGCTATGTAAAGCCTTATATTCCATAAAGAACCTCAATTAATGTCCGGTTTAAGGAGCCTACATACTATGAATCTTTTCTCACGCTTTTTCCAGGAAAACCAAGAAAAGTTTTTGGCTTTTGCTTATTCTTATCTCAGGGATAAAGCAGAAGCGGAAGACGTTGTGATGGAATCCATGATTGCCTTATGGGAAAACCGAGACCGCTGGGAAGAAAACAGTAACCTGCATGCCCTGCTGCTGACCATCATAAAGAACAAAGCCCTGCACGTACTCGAGCACAAGCAGGTGCGTCTGCGAGCGGAAGAAACCATCAGCAGCCACAACCTGCGCGAACTGGACTTACGCATCTCCACCTTGAAAGCCTGCGAACCGGACCAGATATTCAACACGGAAATACAGCATATCGTAAATAAGACCTTACAGGAAATGCCCGAGCAAAGCCGGAAGATATTCATGTTGAGCCGATACCAGAACCTGGCAAACAAGCAGATTGCCGATAGTCTGGACATATCACTTAAAACCGTAGAGGCACACATCACCAAAGTGCTGCGGATTCTCCGGCTGAGACTGAAAGATTATCTTGTTACCATACTCATAATATTAATATCCTAAAAAATGCTTCTACGGAATAGGGTTACCGCCCACTTTCCGGTTATATATACAAAAGGTAAAAAGAGCACGTTTTAGAAAAGAAATAAATTATTGACAATGAACCAAGAGCTATTATATAAATATTTCAAAGGTATTACTTCCGTTGAAGAAGAAAAGATGATACTCGACTGGATAGACGCCTCGGATGAAAACCGGAACATCTTCCTGAAAGAGCGCATGATATACGACATTTCTTTGTTCTCGGACAAGCAGGGAAACAATGAAAAGAAAACGGTGCGCATCATGCCGATGCTCCGCTGGGCGGCCCGTATAGCCGCCGTCACCATTGTCGCCATTGCCGGTTATTTCATCACCTCCGACTTTTTATATAACAAGGAGGTGCAGTTGCAAACAGTCACTGTGCCTGCCGGACAACGGGCCCAAATTACCCTCGCCGATGGAACACGCGTATGGCTGAACTCCAAGTCCACCATGAAATATGCCGCCAACTTCGGACGCAACGAACGAAATGTGGAATTGGACGGAGAGGCCTACTTTGAAGTAGCCAAAAACAAGAATATCCCATTCTATGTACATACAGAAACGAACAAGGTAAAAGTTGTAGGAACGAGTTTCAACGTCTGTGCCTACAGTGGGAGCCATGAGTTCGGAACCACATTGGTGGAAGGTATCGTCGATATCTATCCGGCCAACAGCAGCCAGATAATCACCAGGTTGCAGAAAGACGAGGTATTTCTCAATGAAAACGGAAAATGTAGAAAGGCCGTCCTTCCTTCCTATGAATATCTACGCTGGAAAGAGGGACTATACTGTTTTGACGACGCTCCATTCAGCGGTATCCTCGGTAGACTGGAGAAATACTATAATGTAAAGATAACCGTTGCCAGTCCTCAACTGCTGAACTACGGCAGCTTTACCGGCAAGTTCAGAGAGCAGGACGGCATCGAACATATACTGCGGACCATCTCGAAAGACCATCCTTTCAAGTTCCGCATCAACGAAGAAAAGGATTCAATTGTTATATATGAGTAAGAAAAAAAGATCGGAAAGTACCCCCATACTTTCCGATCCGAAACAGTCAAAAATCGACCTTAATCAATTTATTAACTTAACACAGTGACAAAGATATGAGAAAAATTTTGTTGATGAGGCTTTTTTATCTAAAAAAATTAGATTTTAAGCAATTATTGCAAACCTATGAAAATCACATTATTCCTTCTCCTGCTTGTTATATTTCAGGTGTACAGCGGGAACTGCTACTCTCAGAATGCCAGGGTCAGCATTCAAAATGCCCGGCTGAGGGTAGGGCAAGTTCTCGAGCAAATTGAATCGCAAACAGAATACTTATTTGTATATAACAAACAGAACGTCGATGTACGCCGTACCGTCGACATCAATGCAAGCAACCAAACTGTTTCCGAAGTACTTGACCAAATGTTCAAAGGGACAGACATCAAGTATGTGATGGAAGGCAAAAACATCGTTTTAACCAAAAACAGCAGGAGTGCTGAGGATAAGACAGACACTCTGCAGGAAATGGCTATTGTAAGAGGAAAGGTGACGGACTCCAAAGGCGAACCGATTATCGGTGCCAACATTCTTGAAAAAGGGACCGCCAATGGTGTTATCACCAATACCGAAGGAGAATTTAGTATGAATATCCCTCCTTATGCCACTATTGTCGTATCCTACATCAGTTATGAGCCGCAAACCATTGCCCTGAACGGTAGAAATAATCTCCACATCCGGATGGAAGAAAAGAACCTCGCCCTGGAGCAAGTAGTGGTAACCGCCATGGGTATCCAGAAGAAAATGTCCTCATTGACCTATTCTACCCAACAGATAAGCAGCAATGAGCTGACCCGTGCCAAAGAGCCGAACATGATTAATACACTGGCAGGAAAGACGGCCGGAGTACAAATCAATAAAACCGCCAATTTAGGAGGTTCTGCCAAAGTCGTCATTCGCGGTGCACGCTCTGCATTTGCCAGCGGCAACAACCAGCCCTTGTACGTAATTGACGGTGTTCCTATGCTGAACAGCTCAACAGAATCCACCTCCACCGTAATCGGCGGTAACTACGATGGATTGAACCGTGATGCCGGTGACGGGATTTCCAACTTGAATCCGGACGACATAGAAAGCATCAACATCCTGAAAGGTTCTTCTGCCGCCGCGCTTTATGGTTCGCAGGCAGCTAATGGCGTCATTCTGATCACCACTAAAAAGGGAAAGGCCGGACTGCAGCGCGTTACATTCTCCTCCAACCTGACCGTAAGTCACGCCATCAGTACCCCCGAATTCCAAAATACATACGGCCGGAACGAAGATGGCGGTACGGCAAGCTGGGGTACAAAAGGCAATGTAACGGACTATGACAACATAGGCGAGTTCTTCAGCAATGGCATCACCACTTTCAATTCGCTGGCTATCACTACCGGAAATGAAAAGGTACAAACTTATTTCTCATACGCCAACACCACGGCTAAAGGAATTGTGGACAATAACAAACTACAGAAGAATAACCTGAACCTACACGAAACGGCCAGCCTCTTCAACAACAAGCTGAAACTGGACGGCATTGCAACACTAATGACCCAAACCGTCAAGAACTCCCCTGCTACCGGCGGCTATTATCTGAATCCGCTGGTCAGCTTGTACAGTTTCCCACGTGGCGTAGACATGAGCACTTACAGAGAAAACTTTGAAACGTGGAATGCCGACCGCAATATGATGACACAAAACTGGATTGAAAAGAATGGAGATGGTACCGTCAGTGAATGGGGACAGAATCCCTACTGGCTGAAAAACCGCGTGCTCAGTGGCTACAAGCGTTATCGCGCTGTGGCATCGGCCAGAGCCAATCTGCACATTACGGACTACTTCAGCCTGCAGGTACGGGGTAATGTGGATTATATCAGTGATAAATTCGACAATAAGATGTATGCCACTACAGCTCCCAACATCGCCGGCAAATACGAGGACAAGGAAAACGGACGTTACATCTGGTCGGACAGCCAGGAAATCCAAGTCTACGGTGACGCAATGGTCTTGTTCAACAAGGAATTTGATGACTTTTCCCTCAATACGGCACTGGGAGCCAGCATCAACATGAGTAAAGTCAATTCACTGACGATAGACTCAAGGCTTGCTTCCCTCTACAAACCGAATGTATTTACCGTCCCCAATGTAGTGATGGACTCCAAAGCAGCCGTAAATCAGAGCATCGACAGCAAACGCACGCTCCAATCAGTATTTGCCACCATGCAATGGGGCTGGAAAGGACTACTATACTTGGACATTACCGCACGTAACGACTGGTCATCCACATTAGCCCACACAGACAGCAAGAATACCGGATTCTTCTATCCCTCCATAGGAGCTACCTGGATTCTTAACAAAACCTGCTCCCTGCCCAAATGGATAAGTTTTGCAAAAGTGCGCGCTTCATGGGCGGAAGTCGGTAATGACCTCCCGATAGGAATCACCAATCCGGTAGACATCATCATGGTAGGCGGCAGTATCAATGTAAATACCGTAGAACAGCGCGGTGACCTGAAACCGGAAATCAGCAGCTCCATCGAATTCGGTACAGAATGGCGCTTCTTCCATCACCGCTTCGGAATAGACTTCACTTGGTATCAGACCAATACCAAGAACCAGTTGTTGAGAATGGACAATCCTACGGGCTCCACCTATAAATACCGGTATGTCAATGCCGGAAAAATACGTAACCAGGGTTTTGAACTGACGGTAGACGCCACTCCGCTACTATACAGAAACTTTTCGTGGAAGAGTCTCATCAACATGTCCGCCAACAAGAACAAAGTAGTGACCCTGCATCCTGACTATCCGGAATTTTCCTACTACGAAGAAGGTTTCAACGCAGGCTATCAGATGCGCGTCAAAGAAGGAGGCAGCCTGGGGGATATTTATGGAAATGCTTTCCGCCGTAACGAGGATGGCAGCATCATGGTTGATGAAACCAGCAAAAGGCCTTTAGGAAATACCGGAAACAAGGATTTGCTTGGGAATGCCAATCCTGACTTCACCATGGGATGGAGCAACACACTTACCTACAAGAACCTGGAGCTCTATTTCCTGATAGATTTCCGCTTTGGCGGCGAAGTCATGTCACTGACACAGTCTGAGTTGGATGCCAACGGCGTGACCAAAGTCACCGAAGATGCCCGCACCCGGGGATATGTAGAATACCAGGGACAGAAGTTCAACGACCCGAGAGCATTTTACAGCGCAGTAGGCGGCAGAAATGCCATCTCCGAATATTATATGTACGACGCAACCTGCATCAGACTCCGTGAAGTATCACTGAGCTATTCTTTCCCGAAAACGATACTGGAAAACAGTAGATTCATAAAGGGAATCGACGTATCATTGGCAGCGCGCAACTTGTGTTTCTTAAAGAAGGAAGCACCGTTCGACCCCGATGCAGTAATGTCCGTAGGCAACAACAATCAAGGAGTAGACGTGTTTGGCATGCCTACTACCCGGAATATCGGCTTTAACCTAAGATTAACCTTTTAAAATGAATACCTTATGAAAAACAAGTGCATCATATTCCTTTTCTGCCATAGCATATTGCTGCTTGCAGCTTGCACCGGCGGTTTTGAGAACGACAACGAAATCAAGGGAGGTTTCTCGGACGACAAAAAGGAAATAGATTTCCAGAACCTGACTGCTCCATTCGAACCCATACAGTCGGGTATCTACTTCAATATAGGTTCTGTTGGCTTAAATTGGGTATGGCAGATGACACAATCCCTGAACCATGACATGTTCTCCGGCTACTTCATGGACCCTATTCCTAAATTCATGAAATCCAACGCCTGCTACAACCTGAACTCAGGCTGGACCAATGCCGCATGGCAATGTACTTACGGATATGTCTACACGGAGGTGCAGAAGGCAGAAAAGAACTTTTATGGCAATGACAACTTGAAAGGCTACCTCGGCATTACCGAAATTTTGAAAGTGGAACTGATGCACCGCATTGCCGATACATACGGTCCGCTGGTCTACCATCAACTGGGTGAGACACCCCGGGTTTACGGACTGCAAGAAGCCTATACACGCTTCTTTGCAGACCTGGACGAAGGGCAGCAATTGATAAGGGAATACCTGGACGAGGGCGGTGACAACAACAAATTCAAAGAGTATGATATGCTGACCAACGGCAAGACCTTGAAGGAGTGGTTAAAGTTTGCCAACTCACTACGTTTACGCCTTGCCATGCGCATCTCCAATGTGGATGCAACACTTGCCAAAGACCAAGCAACCAAAGCACTGAATGACAATCAAGGTGTACTGGAAGGTGCAAGGGAAACCATCGCTGTAATGGGCAAGAACTATATCAATCCTTTGTGTGCCGTTGCCGGTTGGGGTGAAGTCTACATGAATGCCTCGATGGAATCCATTGTCAACGGTTATGAGGACCCGCGTGGCAAGAAATGGTATAACACCGCCCTTCTCGAAGGTTATCAAAAACAGTTGTTAGGCATTCCCATCGGCTTACCCATGAAAGACGGTGACGCCAACATTTACAGTTCTTGCTCTTCCCTCAACACAAGTACCATCGGCGAAAAGACCGGAGCCGTATTGATGAGTGCGGCGGAAGTCTGGCTGCTCAGGGCCGAAGCAGCCCTCCGCGGCTATACCAAAGAGAATCCCCGCACATGCTATGAATACGGGGTAAGTACTTCATTTACACAGTGGGACTGTGCTGGTGCCTCCGAATATCTGGAAAGCGACAAAACCCCTGCCGATTATAAAGATGTAGTCTCGGGCGGTAAGGTAGGCAAGGACATGAAAGCCTTGATTACCATATCCCCCAAATGGGAAGAAGATGCAGACATAGAGACGAAACTCGAAAAGATTATTACCCAGAAGTGGCTGGCATGCTGGCCCGAAAGTTATGAGGCATGGGCTGAGCAACGCCGTACCGGATACCCCAAACTTTTCAAGGTCCAAAACAACACCGGAAAAGTGATTGATACGGATATCATGATCCGCCGCCTTCCGTTCTCGACGGACGCCGCCACTGCCGACCCGGCACAATACGCCACCCTCACGGAAAAACTGGGTGGCGCAGATAACGGCGCCACCCGCCTTTGGTGGGATACGGGGAAAAACTCTTTCTAGAACAGACTCCACGCAACCGTAAGCCCTGCCATCACAATGGCTACCATGCTCATCAGCTTGATTAGGATATTCAAGCTCGGACCGGATGTGTCCTTGAACGGGTCTCCTACGGTGTCACCCACGACTGTAGCCTTGTGGACTTCACTGCCTTTGCCGCCAAAGTTGCCTTCTTCCACATACTTTTTGGCATTATCCCATGCACCACCGGCATTTGCCATGAAGATGGCAAGCACGAAACCACTGCTCAATCCGCCAATCAGCAGGCCGAGCACACCGGGAACACCGAAAATAAGTCCCGTCGCAATCGGAGCAATGATAGCTATCAGTGACGGAATCACCATCTCGCGTTGCGCCCCTTTCGTCGAGATTGCCACACAACGCTCATAATCAGGCTCCGTTTCTCCCGTAAGGATTCCCTTGATTTCGCGGAACTGGCGGCGCACTTCGTCTACCATATGGGCCGCTGCACGCCCTACCGCATTCATCGTCAATCCACAGAAAAGAAATGCCATCATCGAGCCCAGAAACATACCGGAAAGAACTTTCGGATTCATCAGCGTCACATCGTAGTGATGCATAAAGTCGAAGAAAGTGGCATCTTGAAGAGCCACGGCATCGCCATGAGGAAGCGACAGTTCGGTAGTCCCGAGGCGGGTCAGCCCGATACGGATTTCCTCGACATAAGAGGCCAGCAAAGCCAATCCCGTCAAAGCGGCGGAACCGATGGCAAAGCCTTTGCCCGTAGCGGCTGTAGTATTGCCCAAGGAGTCAAGCGCATCGGTACGCTTACGCACCTCTTCACCCAGACCGGACATTTCCGCATTGCCACCCGCGTTGTCAGCTATCGGTCCGTAAGCATCTGTAGCAAGCGTGATGCCCAATGTAGAAAGCATACCTACTGCGGCAATGCCAATACCATAGAGCCCCAGACCCACATTAGAGAAGTCGAAGCCCGAAGCAAAGAGATAAGAAGCAATGATACCTATCACCACGGCAATCACCGGAATAGCCGTAGAAAGCATTCCCAAGCCTATACCGGAAATTATGACTGTCGCCGGACCGGTCTTTCCGCTTTCACTCAGCTTTTGGGTAGGACGGTAGGATTGGGAAGTATAGTACTCCGTAGACCGCCCGATGATGATACCTACTATCAAACCCACTATCACGGAGCAGGAAATCCACAGCCAGTTGTCCAACTTCAGCAACCACAGGATAAAGAAAGTGGCGACAACTATCAAAATAGAGCTGAGATTAGTACCGAAAGCCAGTGAGTTCAGCAAGTCCTTCATCTTCGCATTCTCTTTGGTACGCACGGAGAAGATACCGATAATGGAAAGCAATATTCCGACGGCTGCAATCAGCATCGGAGCGATTACGGCCTTGAACTGCATCAGCGTATCACCCGAGTGGATAAAAGCCGCAGCACCGAGGGCAGCCGTAGCAAAGATAGAACCGCAATAACTTTCGTACAAATCAGCCCCCATACCTGCCACGTCGCCTACATTGTCGCCTACATTATCCGCAATCGTGGCAGGATTACGCGGGTCGTCTTCGGGAATACCGGCTTCCACCTTTCCCACAAGGTCGGCACCTACATCGGCAGCTTTTGTATAGATACCGCCACCTACGCGTGCAAACAATGCCTGCGTGGAAGCGCCCATACCGAAAGTCAGCATGGTAGTGGTAATGATGCAGAGTTTATGGGTGGGAGTCATTACATCTTCCGGAATTACAGCATTCAGCAACAGATACCAGAAAGATATATCAAGCAAGCCAAGGCCAACCACTACCAGTCCCATCACCGCACCGCTACGGAAAGCCACGCGTAGTCCGGCATTCAGCGATGTGCGTGCCGCATTGGCAGTGCGAGCCGATGCGTAGGTGGCCGTCTTCATACCCAAAAAGCCGGAAAGTCCGGAAAAGAATCCTCCGGTAAGGAAAGCAATCGGCACCCAGGAGTTCTGCACTCCGAAACCGTATGCCATAATGGAGAAAAGGATAACCAGCCCCAGAAATACCCAGCCCACAATCTTGTATTGTTGACGAAGGTAAGACATAGCACCTTTGCGCACAGCAGCGGCAATCTTAATCATCTGAGGCGTACCCTCACTCTCTTTCATCATCTGACGATGGAAATACCAGGCAAAACAAAGTGCCATAATAGAAGCGGCTGGAACCAGCCAGAATAGGATTTGGTCCATAGCATTTATTCGTATTAAAAGGTTGAACGAAAGCCTAAAAATATTGATTTGAAACGAAATAAGCAAATGAAAAAGAAAAGAAATCCAAGCAAGCATGTATTTATACTGGCGAATAAAACAACAAGCAGTACCCTTTTTTACCTATTTTTTGTATTTAATGAGAAGAATAGAGCACATATAGATATATATTACAACTTTTATAATACCTTTGCAACAAGTAAACAAGCTAAAAACAAAGGCATTATGAAACCAATCTATTCTAACCTGACATGCAAGATGCTGGCTTTGACATTATGCAGCATTATGCTGGCATTCCTATCCATAGGATGCGAACATGACGTCTACAATCCCGATAATGGAAAAGACGATGAGAAGACTCCCAACTCTTTTGATTTTTCTACGACATCTTCCATCCAAGTAAACGTAAAGTATGATGTCCCCGAAGGCTATAAAGTACTTTTTGAAATCTATCTTGAAGACCCGTTCACGATTGACAAAGATGGCCAGATTATAAAACGCACAGACCTGGAACCGGTCATCAGACGCATGACAGACGGTAACGGTGCATATAGCGGCAAGGAAATCATCAATTCGGACCATGGGGACGAAGCATATATCTATACTTCTTATATAGGGGTCCCCACCCTCTTCAAAACAGTTATTGCAGGAGATGCCATTACTGCCGACATCAAATGGGATTCCACCGATGATAATCCGCAAACACGGGCGGAGGGATGGCAGGCACCCAAAGGATACCATGTATTAGGAACATGGAGCTCCAAAGGATATCCTCATTATTTAGACACAGACAACAAAATCACAATTCCCGGTGATGTATTGACAATCATCAATACGACCTTGAAGGAAGGAGGCACATGCCCTAAGCAATACCGACAAGCCATAGATTTTGAAATCAATGATCCGGAAGGGCGCAATGCGGAAGTATCCATCCGGATAATTGGAGGAACCAGCGGTGCAGCGAGCGCCTTTGGCTATTATTGCTATAGGGCAGACGCATCTTTAAGTGAAATTAAAAAAGCCCCCAAATGCATTGTTTTTCCAAACACTCTGATGGATAATTATTATAATAAAAAGGCTTCCGGACTACAAGGCGGTGAAAGTGTAAAGCTTCATTACATAGACCCCGACGGAGTGGACCAAGGCACCGTATTTCCCAATGGAGTAAAAATCGGATGGTTCCTATTGAATGACAGCTTCTATGGCGGAAACAATAAGCCTTTCTACTCTACTACAAAGCTGAATGGGGACGGCCGTACACATACAGCTGCATTCCGCATCGATGATTTTGTCGTATTGTCCTTTGAAGATTGGACAGACCAAGACTATAATGATATACAATTCAACGTATGGTCCAACCCCATTGAAGCCATCATCAATCCGGATATTCCTGATATCAAACCTGACGGTGGCAACGAGGATAAGAAATACAGTCTGGAATACAAAGGAATTATCGCTTTCGAAGATAATTGGCCCAGAAAGGGTGACTATGACTTGAATGATGTTATTGTAAAATACCAGTCCGTATTGAACTTCAATGATGCCAATCAGGTCCTTTCTACAGAAGACACCTATGAGTTGCTTTGGTCCGGTGCCACTTTCAAAAATGGTTTCGCTTACCAACTGAATACAGAACGCAGCAATATGTCATCTGAAATATTGGAAGCCCCCACAACTTTCAACGGACAAGGACTGGATACAGACCTTTCCAAAGCTACCGTCAATGTATTTCTAAGTGCGCTCGATGTAACAGAGAGAAATACAAAAACCGCTACATATAAGATAAAGAACACCTTCAAGACTCCACTATCACACGAAACGCTTGGAATTCCCCCTTATAATCCATTCATCATGGTACATGACGAATTGAAAGAATCACGCATCGAAGTGCATTTGGTCAACTATCCTCCTACTGAAAAGGCAGACATGGCTCTATTCCATACCGAAGAGGATTTGTCCTCTGTACCGACAAGCTATTATGTAGCCAATGGCAACTATCCTTTTGCCATTCATCTAAGTGGAGCCACAAACTTCAATACTCCTGAAACCCACCCGATAGACAAGAGCTTTGAACATTTTATGGATTGGGTCAATTCCAATGGAACAGATTATAAGGATTGGTACAAATAACCGATAAAAGATACTCCTTATAAAGAAAATGGCAACCATTCACAGGGTTGCCATTTCTTATATCTTCCTATGTTGTAATATAATAGAGCGAACTTATTCCACCGTTACAGCCGTACCGCATGCCGTAACCATCAACATGCTGCCACTGCCTCCTACCGTTTCATAGTCCAAGTCTACACCAATCACGGCATTGGCACCCATAGCACGGGCATGTTCTTGCATCTCGCGCAAGGCTATATCTTTAGCTTCGCGCAGCACTTCTTCATAAGAGCCACTTCGCCCACCCACCACGTCGCGGATGCTGGCAAAGAAATCGCGGAATACATTGGCACCGATAATCGTTTCACCGGAAACGATGCCATAATAGCGGGTGATACGTCCACCCTCAATAGTCGGGGTTGTTGTTACTAACATAATTCATTTTTTTAGTTGTTGACATATTAGACGCAAGGAATGAAAGAAAGGTTGCAAAGCTTTGCTTTGGTCAGAACATCCGGCTGACACGAACTATACCTGCCACCAGCACATCTATCTCCTCCCGGGTATTGTAAAGCCCGAAAGATGCACGCACTGTTCCTTCGATGCCAAGACGCTGCATCAATGGTTGGGCACAGTGATGTCCCGTGCGTACGGCAATGCCAAGACGGTCGAGCAATGTACCCATATCAAAATGATGGATATCACCTACCAGAAACGATATGACACTACCCTTGTCTTCTGCCTCGCCGAAGATACGCATACCGGGAATCTCTTTCAGCCGTTGCATGGCATACTGGGTCAATTCGTGTTCATAGGCGGCAATCTTGTCCATCCCAACCAGCGAAACGTAGTCCAAAGCTTTGGCAAGTCCGGTAGTACCGATATAATCCGGCGTACCGGCTTCAAACTTGAAGGGCAATTCATTGAAGGTAGTCTTTTCAAAAGATACATGCTGAATCATCTCTCCACCGCCCTGATAGGGAGGTATCCTATCCAGCCACTCCTCTTTACCATAAAGCACCCCTACCCCCGTAGGACCATACACCTTGTGCGCAGAGAAAACGAAGAAATCGGCATCCAGATCCTGCACATCTACCGGCATGTGGGGAATGGACTGGGCACCGTCCACAAGCACCGGAACACCCTGCTCATGGGCAAAAGCAATCATCTCCTTGACGGGATTGACCGTACCCAGCACATTGGAAACATGCGCCACACTGACAATCCTGGTACGTTCGGAGAACAACTGCCTATATTCGTCCAATAAGAGTTCGCCCTTGTCATTCATCGGAATCACCTTGATGGTAATTCCACGCTTGGCGGCAAGCAGCTGCCAGGGAACAATGTTGCTATGGTGTTCCATCACAGAAAGAATCACCTCATCCCCCTCCTGCATAAATTCCTCACCAAAGCTGGAGACAAGCAGGTTGATACTCTCCGTCGTACCACGGGTGAAGACAATCTCATTCGTGCTGCGAGCATTGATGAAACGTCTCACCGTCTCACGCGAGGCCTCGTGCAGCTCTGTAGCCTGCTGCGACAGGAAGTGCACTCCGCGATGCACATTGGCATTCACCGAATAATATTCGTCCGTAATGGCATTTACTACCTGGCGAGGTTTCTGCGTAGTCGCGCCGTTGTCCAGATAGACCAACGGCTTGCCATATACCTCACGGGAAAGGATAGGGAAATCAGCTCGAAGCCTCTCCCCCAGCCCCTCTCCCATAGGGAGGGGAGCCAAGATACTACTCTTATTTATATCGTTGTTCATAATGAATCGAAATTATAAGCTATCACTTGCAGATGGCGCACCCCTGGCATTTGTTCAGTTCCCCCCGGAAACGCTTCTCTACCAGCAGATGCAGACGGTCTTTCAAAGCATCCAAACGGATGGTGTCGATAACTTCGTTGACAAAAGCGAACATCAGCAACAGGCGCGCCTCGCGCACCGGGATACCACGCTGCCGCATATAGAAGAGAGCGCTTTCATCGAGCTGCCCCACCGTAGCGCCGTGACTGCACTTCACGTCATCTGCATAAATCTCCAGCTGAGGCTGGGTGTACATATGTGCATCTCGGGTGGCACAAAGATTGCGGTTGGTCTGTTGCGAACTGGTGTGCTGTGCGTCAGGGCGCACTAAAACCAGACCGGCAAAGGCACCTACAGCCTGCTCGTCAAGGACATACTTATAAAGCTCATTGCTGGTACAGTTGGGCACGGCATGGTCGATTGTCGTATGATTGTCCACATGCTGATTCTTGTCTGCAATGGCCATACCGCACAGATTCAGCTCCGCATGTTCACCGGCAAGCGTCACACGGGTTGTATTCCGTGTAGTTCCGTTGTGCAAGGTCATACCATTCAGCAATACATTACTATTGGCTTCCTGCCTTACATACATATTGCTGATACGTACCGTACTGGTGTGTGTCTCTTCGAGTTCATAAAAATCGAAAATGGCATTCTCACCGGCAAAGATTTCTATCACCTGCGTTGCCAGGAAGTTCACGCCGTCCATCGCATGATCACACACCAACAAGCGGGCTTGTGCACCCTCCTCCAGAATAATCAGCACACGGCGGTTCACCATAAAATTGACGTCACCACGCAGGATATTCACCAGCTGAATAGGTTTCTCTACCACCACGTTCTTAGGAACATAAAACAGAACGCCGTCTTGTGCAAAAGCGGTGTTGAACGCCGTCACCCCATCCTCTGCCGTATCAGCCAACTTGCCATAATATTTCTTCACCAAATCGGGATGTTTCTCGGCCACCTCCTTCAGGCTGCCGAAGATAACCCCTTCAGGCAGATGGGACTTAGGCAAAGCCCTGCCATAAAAAGCATCGTTCACTACAAAATAAAGAGCAGTGCTCATATTGGGAACATCGCACTTGAACACTTCATAAGGATTCACCGGAATTTCCAACCGGTTCAAGTTCAAGCCATAATCCGGCTCAAAGAACTTGCTGATATCCGTATATTTGTATTTCTCCTCCTTACGGGTGGGAAAGCCCAAGCGCTCAAAGTCAGCAAAAGCAACGGCACGCGGAGCATTCAGCACCTCGGCACTATGCCGGCATATCATCGCCTCCGTTTGGGAGAAAAGGTCTATGTATTGTTGCTCTACACTCATGTTTTCAGATTATGAGTTTATAATTCACCTGCTTCTTTCCTTATCCAATCGAAGCCACGTGTTTCAATCTCCTTCGCCAATTCCGGTCCACCGGTCTTTACGATACGTCCACCCAGCAGTACATGTACCGTATCGGGTTTGATATAGTCCAACAACCGCTGGTAGTGGGTAATGACCATAGCACAGGTTTCCGCAGTCTTGAGTTTGTTGAAACCGTCGGCCACAATACGCAAAGCATCCACATCCAATCCGGAATCCGTCTCGTCCAAAATAGCAAAAGTCGGTTCCAACATCGCCATCTGGAATATCTCGTTACGCTTCTTTTCACCGCCGCTGAAACCTTCGTTCACGCTACGGTTGGCCAGCTTGTTGTCCAACTCCACAATGGCACGCTTCTCGCGCATCAGCTTCAGGAACTCACTGGCGGACAAAGCAGGCAGATGGCGATACTTGCGTTGCTCATTCACGGCAGCACGCATGAAGTTCACCATCGACACGCCCGGAATCTCTACCGGAGCCTGGAAAGAAAGAAAGATTCCTTCATGTGCACGGTCCTCAGGACTCATGGCAAGCAAGTCCTTGCCATTAAAGGTAATTGAGCCGCGCGTCACTTCGTAAGCAGGATGGCCAACCAACACATTACTCAACGTACTTTTACCGGCACCGTTCTGTCCCATCAGTGCATGTACTTCTCCATCACGTATGGTCAAGTTGATGCCTTTCAATATTTCTTTGCCATTGATGCTGGCATGCAGGTCTTTTATCTCTAACATCTTTATATTTACTATTTGACTATTTACAATTTACTATTTATAAATCACCCCACGCTTCCTTCCAGCGAAATGGCAAGCAATTTCTGCGCTTCTACGGCAAACTCCATCGGAAGTTTATTCAAAACTTCTTTGGCATAACCGTTCACAATCAGCCCCACGGCATCTTCCGTAGAAATACCGCGCTGATTGCAGTAGAATATCTGGTCCTCACTGATTTTGCTGGTAGTGGCCTCATGCTCCACGATGGCCGTTTCATTGTGAATATCCATGTAGGGGAAAGTATGCGCGCCGCATTTGTCACCAAGTAGCAAGGAGTCGCACTGGCTGTAATTACGAGCATTGTCCGCTTTCTGTGCCACGCGCACCAAGCCGCGGTAAGAGTTTTCGCTCTTTCCGGCAGAAATGCCTTTGCTCACAATGGTGCTCCGGGTATTCTTGCCCAGATGAATCATCTTTGTTCCCGTGTCTGCCTGCTGATGGTTATTGGTTACTGCCACACTATAGAACTCCGCTGTCGAATTGTCGCCGGAAAGGATGCAAGACGGATACTTCCAGGTAATGGCCGAACCTGTTTCCACTTGTGTCCAAGACAGTTTACTGTCCACCCCTTTACAATGGCCACGCTTCGTCACAAAGTTATAGACACCACCCCGGCCCTCGGCATCACCGGGATACCAGTTCTGCACGGTGCTGTATTTCACTTCTGCACGGTCGTGCACCACAATTTCCACAATGGCCGCGTGCAACTGGTTCTCGTCACGCATCGGAGCCGTACACCCTTCCAGATAAGAAACGTACGAATCATCATCCGCCACAATCAAGGTTCTTTCGAACTGCCCCGTATTGCGGGCATTGATGCGGAAATAGGTGGACAACTCCATCGGACAACGTACCCCCTTGGGGATATAGACAAAAGAACCGTCGGAGAACACCGCCGAGTTCAGTGCCGCAAAGAAGTTGTCACGATAAGGCACCACCGAACCGAGATATTTCTGTACCAAGTCGGGATGCTCGCGTACAGCCTCGCTGAACGAGCAGAAGATGATTCCTTTCTCCATCAGCGTCTCCTTGAAGGTAGTCTTTACAGACACCGAGTCCATAACGGCATCCACAGCCATACCGCTTAACGCCATCTGTTCTTCCAGCGGAATGCCCAGCTTATTGAAAGTCTTTATCAACTCAGGGTCTACCTCATCCATGCTTTTCGGTCCTTCCTTCTTCTTCGTAGGGTCGGCATAGTAGGATATGGCCTGATAATCTATTTCGGGAATGCGGAGATGTGCCCATGTAGGCATCTCCAATGTCAGCCAGTGGCGATATGCCTTCAGGCGGAACTCCAGCAACCATTCCGGTTCTCCCTTCTTCTCAGAGATAAGCCGCACTACATCTTCATTCAGCCCACGCTCAATGATGTCCGTATGCACGTCGGTCGTGAAACCGTACTTATACTTCTCCTGAGTGAGTTCCTTTACATATTTATTGGGTTCTTCTTGTTGCATCACTTCTATAATTACAAATTATGAATTACAAAATCACGGTTCACGGTATCAGTCAAAGTCTCCGTTTACAATCTGCTCCGTAACCGCCTTTGCCGCGGGAAAGAATATCCCGGCAAACTCTTCCATAGGATAATATAACACTGATTCTTTCTTTTTTGTTTTGCTAATCAGCGTATTGTCTCCGTCTATAAATTCGATGACACCAATCAGCAGGCTCGTCAGCAGGAGGTACTTCAAAGCCCCTAGACCAGCCCCCAACCAATGATTGAGCCAGCCCAGCGAGACGGCCTCCATTGCCCGGGTCAGCAGAGAAGCCACCAGGGAGAAGAGCAAAGGAACAGCCAGCCAGATGAAGACAAATGCCAGTACTTGCGCCACTGTCATAGAGTCTGTCAACGTGGGGCACAGCTTCACTGCCAACGAGGCATACAAAGCCTTTGCCGCCAGCAGACCGACAATCAGCCCCAGCAGAGAGGCCAATTGCTTCACAAAACCTTTCATGAAGCCGATGATTGCGCCCAAGCCGAAAGCAGCCAATATGATGATATCTATAATTGCCATAAAATTAATGTACCAATGTGACAATATGCTAATGTGCCAATATGCTAATGGGTCAATGAGCAAATAACTAATATGCAAAATGTGCCAATTGCCCTGCGGCATTTTCTGTACGCGCAGCCAATTGGCACATTAGCATATTTGCACATTATTCAATTATAATGTTTGCTTCACTTCTATTTCTTCGTAAGATTCGATAATATCGCCCACCTTGATGTCGTTGCAGTTTGTCAGGCTGATACCGCACTCGAAATTGGTACCTACCTCCTTCACGTCGTCCTTGAAGCGCTTCAGGGCATTGATGGCACCCGTAAAGATTACGATACCGTCGCGTATCAAGCGGGCCTTGTCGCTGCGTTTCACCTTTCCGGTCTTGACCATGGCACCTGCCACCAGTCCCACCTTCGTGATGTTGAACACTTCGCGCACCTCGATGGTTGCCGTTATCTGCTCCTTCAATGTCGGTGCCAGCATACCTTCCATGGCAGCCTTCACCTCTTCGATGGCATCGTAGATGACGGAGTACTTGCGGATATCCACACCCTCCTGCTCTGCCATCTTGGCGGCAGCACCCGAAGGACGTACCTGGAAACCGACGATAATCGCATCCGAAGCGGCAGCCAGCGAGACATCCGATTCGGAAATCTGACCGACACCCTTGTGGATTACGTTTACCTGCACCTGCTCCGTAGACAGCTTGATTAAAGAGTCGCTCAACGCTTCCACAGAACCGTCCACGTCACCCTTCACAATCACGTTCAGCTCATGGAAGTCACCCAGCGCCAGACGGCGGCCCACTTCGTCGAGCGTCAGCATCTTCTGCGTACGCAAACCTTGTTCACGCTGCAACTGTTCGCGTTTGTTGGCAATCTCGCGTGCTTCCTGCTCCGTTTCGATTACGTGGAACGTGTCGCCAGCAGCAGGTGCACCGTTCAAGCCCAATATCAGGGCAGGTGTAGAAGGACCAGCCTCCTGCATGCGTTGGTTACGCTCATTGAACATAGCCTTCACCTTACCGTAGCTGGTACCCGCCAGCACGATGTCGCCCATTTTCAAGGTACCGTTGGAAACGAGTACCGTAGCCACATAGCCACGACCCTTATCCAATGAGGACTCGATAATGGAACCGGTAGCACGGCGGTTCGGGTTTGCTTTCAGCTCTAGCATTTCTGCTTCGAGCAGCACTTTCTCCATCAACTCGGGTACACCGATACCCTTTTTGGCAGAGATATCTTGCGACTGATACTTACCGCCCCACTCTTCCACCAAGAAGTTCATGGCAGCCAGCTCTTCCTTAATCTTGTCGGGATTGGCAGTCGGTTTATCAATCTTATTGATTGCAAATACAATAGGAACACCCGCAGCCATGGCATGGTTGATGGCTTCCTTTGTCTGCGGCATCACGTTGTCGTCAGCAGCCACAATGATGATGGCAATATCCGTAGCTTTGGCACCACGGGCACGCATGGCGGTAAACGCCTCGTGGCCCGGAGTATCGAGGAATGTAATCTTACGTCCGTCGTCCAGCGACACGTGGTAGGCACCGATGTGCTGTGTGATACCACCCGCTTCACCGGCAATCACATTCGCCTTACGGATATAGTCGAGCAATGAAGTCTTACCGTGGTCTACGTGACCCATCACCGTTACAATCGGAGCGCGAGGTTCCAAATCTTCCTCATCATCCTCTTCCTCTACGATGGCCTGCGCCACTTCTGCACTTACATATTCTGTCTTGAAGCCGAATTCCTCAGCCACCAGGTTGATGGTCTCGGCATCCAGACGCTGGTTGATGGATACCATCATGCCAATGCTCATACAAGTGGCGATGACCTGAGTAACAGAAACATCCATCATGCTTGCCAACTCGTTGGCCGTCACGAATTCCGTAATCTTCAGTACCTTGCTTTCTGCCATTTCCATGTCTTCCAATTCCTGCATACGGCTGGAAGCCATGTCACGTTTTTCCTTACGATACTTGGCACCTTTGTTCTTTCCTTTGGAAGTGAGGCGTGCCAAAGTTTCCTTTACCTGCTTTGCTACATCTTCCTCGCTAACCTCCTGCTTGATGACCGGCTTCTTGAAGCGGTCCTTATTGCGGTTGCGGTTATTATTGGCATTGTTTCCACCAGGCTGGTTTCCACCTTGCGGGCGGGCCCCCTGACCTTGCTGGGCACCTGCGTGTCCACGGTCGTTGCCACCACGCTGGAAGTTGGAAGCATTGTTGATGTCCACTTTCTCCTTATTGATACGGACACGTTTCTTCTTGCCGTTGGCATCGCCGGCAGCGGTATCCTTCAACTTGCTGTCATCACGGCGGATTTCCTTGATGATAGCTTCCTTCATCTGCTTCTTCTGATCCTGGCGAATCTTTTCCTTCTCTTCACGCTCCTTGCGTTTCTCCTCTTTCGATTTCTTCTTCGGGCGTGTGGATTGGTTCAGAGCCGCCAAGTCTATCTGTCCGATGACATTAATCTTCGAAACAAACTCAGGCTGATGTATCTTGAAGATTTCTTCTCCTTCTTCTTTCCCCTCTTTTTCAACCGGTGCTTCTTCAGCCACCGGTACGGGAGCAGGCGCTTCTATCATTTCTTCCTTTTTAGATTCTTGTTGAGCCTCTACAACCGGAGCAGGCTCTTCCTTGACAACGGGTTGTGGCTGCGGTTCCGAAACGGGCTGCGGCTCGGACTCAGATGCCGGCTGTACCTCCGGTTGCGGCTGTGGTTCCGGTTGGGGAGCAGGAGCAGGTTCCGGTTTCGGCGTTTCTACAACTGCCGGTTCTTCCACCTTCTTCTCCTCTACCGCTTTTTCCGCTTCTTTCTCTTTTTCCTGAGCAGGAGCAGGTCTACGGTTCAGTTTGTCCAAATCAATCTTGCCTACCGGCTTGAACTTCGGACGTGCGTCTTCCGGAACAACCGTCTTAATCTCTTCGGGCTTCGCTTTCTCCTGCGTTTCCCTATAGCCGTCAATAGACACGGACGCCTTGTTGCGGTCCTTGCTCTGACGTTCCTGGCTGAAACGCTCCGACTTTATCTTAAGGTCCTTATCTGTACTAAACTCCTTTTTGAGCAGTTCGAACTGTTCATCCGTAATTTTTGTGTTCGGATTTGCCTCAACGGTAAATCCCTTCTTTTGCAGGAACTCGACAGCCGTCGTAATCCCTACATTTAAATCTCTTGTTACTTTGTTTAACCTTATCGTCATCAATTTTTTCTATTTACGATTTAACCATTTACGATTTACGATTGATAATACTCGGAGCGGAACGACTTACATTTACAATCAAACTCTAATCGTAAATCGTAAATCGTAAAATCGTAAATCATTCATTCTCCTCTTCAAACTCCTGTTTCAAAATGCGCAATACCTCGTCCACCGTCTCTTCTTCGAGGTCCGTCTTCTCAATCAACATCTCACGGGGAGCGTTCAACACAGCCTTAGCCGTATCGATACCGATAGCCTTGATGGCATCGATAACCCAACCGTCTATTTCATCACGGAATTCGTCCAAGTAGATGTCTTCATCCTCTATGGCCTCATCCAACTCACGGAACACGTCGATGGTGTACTCAGTCAACATACTGGCAAGCTTGATATTCAAACCGCCTTTACCGATAGCCAGCGACACCTCTTCGGGTTTCAAGAACACTTCAGCCTTGCGTTCTTCCTCGTTCAAGCGGATGGAAGAAATCTTGGCAGGGCTCAAGGCACGCTGTATAAACAACTGGATATTGGACGTATAGTTGATAACGTCGATATTCTCGTTGCGAAGCTCGCGGACAATACCATGGATACGGCTACCCTTCACGCCCACGCAGGCACCTACCGGGTCGATACGGTCATCGTAGCTCTCAACGGCAATCTTGGCACGCTCGCCGGGGATGCGGGCAATCTTCTTGATGGTAATCAGTCCGTCATTGATTTCGGGTACTTCCATTTCGAACAGACGTTGCAGGAAGACGGGCGACGTACGGCTCAGGATAATCTTCGGATTATTATTCTTGTTGTCCACACGTGCCACTACGGCGCGGGCAGTCTCGCCCTTGCGGTAGAAGTCACTCGGTATCTGTTCGGTCTTGGGCAGCAACAGTTCGTTGCCTTCATCATCGAGCAGCAGCATCTCTTTCTTCCAAATCTGGTAGACTTCCGCATTGATGATGGTACCCACTTTATCAATGTATTTGTTGTAAATACTATCTTTCTCCAGTTCCAATATCTTGGAGGCCAGTGTCTGGCGCAAGTTCAAGATGGCACGGCGACCGAAGTTCGCGAAGATAACTTCATCCGTCACTTCTTCGCCCACTTCATAAGAAGCATCAATCTTTTGTGCTTCGGACAATGCGATCTGCAGGTTCGGGTTTTCCAAATCCTCGTCTGCCACTACCTCACGGTTACGCCATATTTCGAAGTCACCCTTGTCCGGGTTTACAATTACGTCGTAATTCTCATCGGTACCGAACATTTTCGCAATCACACTACGGAACGACTCCTCGAGTACGCTTACCATCGTGGTTCTGTCGATATTCTTCAGTTCCTTAAATTCCGAAAATGTATCTATCAAGCTGACAGTTTCTACTTTTTTGGCCATAGTCTTATTTAAAACTGATTAAGTATTTAGTGTATTTTATCTCTTCATACGTAAAGGTCAAGTCCTCGTCCACCAGCTTGGGACGCTTGGCACCTTCCTCTTTCACTTTCTTCTGAATGGTCACGACGAAATGCTGTTCATCGGCTTCCTTCAACACGCCGCTGAGCTTGCGGCCGTCCTTTGCCAGCACTTCCACTTCCTTGCCGATGTGGTTAATGTACTGCTGCAGTACCTTGAAGGGCTGTCCGATGCCGGCCGAACCGACTTCCAACTCATAATCCTCATCCTCACGGTTCAACTTGGACTCGATGTAGCGGCTCAGCTCTACGCAGTCCTCAATCCAAACACCTTCTTTGTGGTCTATTTCCACCAAAATCTTGTCATCCGGGCTGATTGTCACCTCCACGAGGAAGTAGTCCTTTCCTGCCAGCCACTCGTCAACAATCTGACAAACAGTTTTCTTTTCTATCATAGATTAACCATTAGGAACAAAAAAGAGGAGCTTAATCGCCCCTCCACCTTTCATCCGTTTTCGGTTGCAAAGATATAAATAATCTGTTCGACTACAAAATATTAGAGAAAAAAAGATTGATTTAACGGTTCAAACGGGAATTATATTACAGACACGCCCTTTCAACACTTCAAGATAAGGGGTAAAACATATAATCTTATGAGACAGAAGCTTATACTTTATGAAATGAATTATCACGTTCCATACTACATGAGATGCACATGTCAAGCACAACGAGATATGCATCTCGAACAACATGAGATGTACATCTCAAGCATACAATCTCTATTGTTTCAGGAAAAGAAGTAAGGAGGTACAAGCGGAAAGAAGATACTGTTGAAAGACAACGCGGAAAAATAAAAGGCCGATAGCTTGTTTCATGCTATCGGCCCTTTTACTATGGTTCTAAAGGTCTAAAAGACCTTGTCGTATCACTTATTCGGAGTCTCCCACTTCTTGGTATCCGTACAAACCACGTTCACCGTTTGGTCACCCGTCTGGATGCGGAAGTCACCTTTCTCCAAAATCCACTTGCCGTCATAGCCTACAAAAGCAAGGTCGGAGCCTTTCAGTTTCAGTGTCACGGTCTTTGTCTCGCCCGGTTTCAGTTCCACCTTTTCGAAAGCGCGAAGACGGCGGGTATCGGGAGTAAGGGAGGCAACGAGGTCGCTGCTGAAGAGCAGCACGCTTTCCTTACCAATGCGGTTGCCGGTATTCTTCACATCAACGGTGAAAGTAAGCACATCATCAGCGGTAAAGTCCGACTTATCCACCTTGAGGTTGCTGTATGCAAAAGTGGTATAGCTCAATCCATAACCGAACGCCCACTGTACGGACACTTGCGCATCGTAGTTATAAGCACCTTCCATCTGCTTGCCGATGTGTTCGCACGGTTTGTAGTCGTACGTAATCAGCGAGTTGATTTCCTTCGGATAAGTGAAAGGCATCTTTCCGCTGAAGTTGGCGTCGCCGGCAATGAGGTTTGCCAACGCATCGCCGCCGTAGTTACCCGGAAGCATAGTATTGACAACCGCTTTAGCCAGTGGCTCGATGTCGGCAATCAGACGGGGACGGCCTTCGTTCAGTATCAGGACGATGGGTTTGCCGGTCTTGGCAAGAGCTTTCACCAAGTCAAGCTGATTCTGGGAGAGGGTAAGGTTTGTCAAATTACCCGGAGTCTCGCAGTAAGAGTTCTCACCGATGCAAGCCACGATGTAGTCGGCAGCCGCAGCGGCAGCTACAGCTTTCTCTATCTCCGGAGTGTTTTCTTCCCACCAGTTGCCACCTTGCTTATAAGTGACGCCAGCTTCGTAGATAATATTCTCCGCACCGAATTTATTGGTGAAGGCCTCGAGGATGGTATTATATTGGCCTGCATGCTCATCGGCCTTGTCACCCTGCCAAGAGTAGGACCAGCCGCCGTTGAGGCAACGCATGGAGTTGGCATTCGGACCGGTAACCAGCAACTTCTTGCCTTTTGCCAGCGGCAATATACCGTCTGTATTCTTCAGGAGTACCAAAGATTCCTCGGCAGCCTGGAGGGCGGCGGCGGCATGTTCTGCACCACCGAACAAGGGGAAGTCTTTCAAATCATAATAGGGCTTTTCAAACAGATTGAGACGGTACTTCAGGCGCAGTACACGGCGAACAGCATCGTCAATGCGGCTCATGGGGACTTCTCCTTCTTCCACCAGCTCCTTCAAGAGTGTACAGAACTTCCAGTCGTACGGGTCCATAGACATGTCGATACCGGCATTGATGGCAAGCTTGATGGCTTCCTTCTTATCCTTGGCTATGTGGTCGCGGCTATAAAGGTTGTTGATGTCCGCCCAGTCAGTCACAATCATACCGTCCCAGTTGAGGTCTTCTTTCAGCCACTTGGTCAGCAGCTCATAGTTGGCATGGAAAGGCAGACCGTTGTTCATGGCGGAGTTCACCATCACGGAGAGGGCACCTGCTTTCACCATTTCCAGATAAGGAGCGAAATGCTTCTCACGCATATCCTGCTCGGTGATGGAAGACGGCGTACGGTCCTTACCGGAAACGGGAACACCATAACCCATATAGTGCTTCATACAAGCGGCAACGTTGTTCCCGCCAATCAGGTTGGGGTTCTCGCCCTGGAAACCGATAACTGCTTCACGTCCCATTTCGGCATTGACGTAGGCGTCTTCACCATAGTTTTCCCACATACGAGGCCAGCGCGGGTCACGTCCGAGGTCGGTCACCGGGGCATACGTCCAGGGAATGCTTCCCGCCTTTGTTTCATAAGCGGAGATGCGTGCACCTTCACGTGTCAGTTCACGGTTGAAGGTAGCTCCCATATTGACGCCTTGCGGGAAGAAAGTACCACCCAGCGTATAGGTAGTTCCGTGTATCTGGTCTACACCGTACACACAAGGAATACCCATCACCTCCATGGATTTCTCCTGAATGCGTTTGATGATTTCCTGCCACTTCTCCACGCTTTGTGCCACACCGTTGGGCACGTTCAAGATGGAGCCTACTTTGTATTTTCCGATGACAGAGTCGAGCATCGCCTCGTCCAACTGGAAGCCCTTGGCATTCTCAATGCCTTGGATACGCATATAGAGCTTCATCATCACATCCTGCGAAGGCATCTCCTTGCCCAGCTTGAATTCCTTTTCAAGCTTGTATCTCTTGATGATTTTTTGCAGGTCCTTCACCGTGATGTTCTTCGGGTCGAGGCCGGCAAAGGGATTGGCGCGTTTCTGCAGGAGGTCGATAGTGAGTTCGCACATCTGACCGACTTTCTCGTCAAGCGTCATCTTCTTCAGCAAAGTCTCAATCTGCTGTTCTATTTTCTCGTCTCTTGGAATGGCAGACGCAACAGTGGTCTGCGCCGTAGAAGTAAGTACTAACCCTGATAGGGCTAAAGATAAGATTAACTTTTTACTCATGGTTGTGATATTGGTTTATAATAGTTGCACTATCTGTTTATACGAGGTACAAAGATAAGAACATCCTGCCATACCAAAGGGTACAACAGGATGTTTTTTAGGGTATGATTTGTTATCTTTTCAGACAATCCTACTCTCATCTCTTCAAGAGGCTCATCGGTTCCTGAAGTTTCAAGATGTTGTTCGTCTTCTGCGTTGCGGCAGCTACTTCAGCCTCCAGCGTAGCCTTGATGTCGCGTGAGGAAGCCCCGACGAGGAACTTGTAGTTTCCGGGAGTTACCACCCATGCCGATGCAGCCTCATCGTAGGAAGCCAGGTCGGCAGCATTCACTTTCAGCGTCACCACAGTAGTTTCGCCCGGTTTCAGTTCCTTGGTCTTGGCGAAAGCTTTCAGTTCCTTTTCGGGTTTGTTGGCGTCTGCAGCATCGGGAGCGGATACATAAAGCTGAACCACTTCCTTGCCTGCTACCTTACCGGTGTTCTTCACTTCTACAGACACGGTATAGACACCGTTGTCTGCCTTGACAGCAGCCTTGTCGTAAGCAAAAGTGGTATAGGAAAGACCGTAACCGAAAGGATAGGAAACCTGCTTGCCGAAGGTGTCGAAGTAACGGTAACCCACGTAGATGTCCTCTTCGTAATTGGTATAGTCCACGTTCTTCACGTCGTTCTTCTTCCCGCCTTTGTTCATAAGGTCGGTGCTTACACGCATGTCTATCGGGAAGTTGTCGGAAGAAGCAGCATCTTCAAACTTCACCGGGAAAGTCATTGTCAGCTTGCCCGAAGGAGAAGCCTTGCCACTCAGTACGTCAGCCACACTGTTTCCTCCCTCCTGGCCTGCCTGCCATGCACAAAGAATGGCATCGGGAGCAGATTTCCAAGAAGCAGTTTCAATCACACCACCGATATTGAGCACCACCACTACCTTCTTTCCGGCAGCGTGGAAAACATCGGACACAGCTTTCAACATGTTCTGTTCCTCTTTGGTGAGGTTGAAGTCGGCTACCATACGGTCAAGGAACTCACCGGAGGTACGTCCCAGCGTCACCAGTGCCACATCGGCCTTGGCAGCCTGCTCGCGGATGACTTGTGCGGAAACAGCCATCTCAGCCGGACGGGTATCGGGCATGAACCACTCTTTCTTATCTTTGGACAGACGTTCTTTCTCGGCTTTCAGGTAAGCTTCATAGCTATTCTTCAGCGCTTCATCCACCACATAGCCGGCATTCTTCAAGCCGTCCAATAGCGAAACGGTATAAGCGCGGTTCACGTTGCCCGAACCTGTACCGCCTGCAATGAAATCGTAGGAAGTGCAACCGAAGAGTGCCACGTTCTTCACGTCGGCAGCCAGCGGCAGAGCACCGTTATCGTTCTTCAGCAATACCATGCCTTCCGTTGCCGACTGGCGGGTTACGGCAGCATGCGCTTTCAAGTCGGGCTTGTTGGAGTATTTATATCCCTTGAAGTGGGGAGTCTGGAGAATCATCTCCAGAATACGCTTCACATTCTGATTGAGGATGGCTTCATCTAACGCTCCGTCCTGCACACCCTTCACGATGGCTTCGTACTGCTTGGGCAGACCGGGCTGCAACATGTCATTGCCTGCCACCATCTGTGCCACGGCATCCTTGCCGCCAAACCAGTCGGTCATCACCATGCCCTTGAAGCCCCATTCGTCGCGCAACATGGTTGTCTGCAACTCCTTGTTTTCCGAAGTGTAGACACCGTTCAGGTAGTTGTATGAGGACATCACGGTCCAAGGAGCGGATTCCTTCACGGCAATCTCGAATCCTTTCAAGTAGATTTCGCGCAAGGCGCGTGGAGATACATGCGCATCCGTAGCCATACGGTTGGTTTCCTGGTTGTTCACAGCAAAGTGCTTGATACTGGTACCCACACCGTTGCTCTGCACACCACGTACGTAGGCGGCGGCAATCTTACCCGACACCAACGGGTCTTCAGAATAATACTCGAAGTTACGTCCGCAAAGCGGGTTACGGTGAATGTTCAGCGCCGGAGCCAACAGCACGTCCGCACCGTATTCCAGCACTTCGTTACCGATGGACTGACCTACACTTTCCACCAGTTCCTGGTCCCAGGTAGAGGCGAGCAAAGTTCCGATAGGGAAATGAGTACAATAGTACGTAGCCGAATCCCCCTCACGCTTGGGGTCGATACGCAGTCCGGCGGGACCATCAGCCAGCACCACAGCGGGAATGCCGAGGCGTTCAATCGGGTATGTGGTTCCTGCCGCACCCGGCACTAGCTTTCTCGTTGCACCGATTACGGCACTGTCACCCGAGAAACCTGCCATACCGGTACCCACTACCAGATGCGCCTTTTCTTCCAAGGTCATGGCGCCAATCACCTCATCCAGAGAGGACTTTCCAAGCTGCGGCACACCCGGTCCGCAAGCTGACAAAACAGCCATTGCTGCTGCCATGGATATGATATTCTTCTTCATAATCTTATTTAAATATCTTCGGTGCGAATTCTGTCAGGTAAATACGCCAGTTCTTCCAGATATGACCTTCTCCGGTTTCATAATATTCATATTTGTAACCCTTCTCGTCCAACATCTTGCGGTAGTCGTTATTGGCCTGGAACAAGAAGTCTTTATTACCGATAGCGATGTAATAGAGTGACGGTTTCTTGGCAAACTGGGTTTTCAGTTTGGCTTCAAGGTTGTCATAAATCGGAGACTTCACATCTTTGTTGGGCATGATGGCAGCCGAGAACAGCCCTACATAGTCGAACATGTCCGGATATTGCTTGGAGATGTGCATGGAGTGGAAACCTCCCATAGAGAGACCAGCAATGGCACGCCCCTTCTTGTTGGCCTGTGTACGGTAAGTCTTATCAATGAATTTCACCACGTCGGGGAAAGCCGTTTCGAAAGAGCCTTCCATCGTCTTGGGCAGATTCATGTTGGGAGCGGCAAAGCCCAGTGAAGATTCACCCGGAGCTGCTTCCAATGCGGCGTTGCCGTTGGTCATCACTACAATCATCGGCTTGGCCTTGCCTTGGGCGATGAGGTTATCCAGAATCTGTGCCGTACGTCCCAGTTCGCTCCATGCGTTCTCGTCGCCACCCATGCCGTGCAGCAGGTAGAAGACGGGGTAGCGCTTGCCGCTTGTCTCATATCCGGCAGGCGTATAGACAGTCAGGCGGCGGTCCATACCCAGCGTGGGGCTGTTGTACCATACCTTAGATACCGTTCCGTGGGGAACCTTATTCACCTTGTAGAGGTCGATGCGCTCGTCACCGCCGATGATGAACACGTTCGTCACGCTTGCCACGTCGCGAATCATATAAACATTGGAGGGATCGTTGATTTTCAGGCCATCTACCAGGAAAGTATAGCTATAGAGTTCCGGTTTCAGCGGTTCGGGAGTAGTGAATTCCCACACACCGTCCTTGTTCTCTTTCAAATCTGCCACACCCGGTCCGTCGAACTCGCCGAAGGGAGTCTTGATTTTCTGCGTGGGCAGGAAGTCGCCGGTCACTTGCACCTTTACGGCTTTCGGCGCTTTCAGGCGGAAAGTTACCGTATTGTTGTCGTGTATCTCAGGTGATACCACGGGGGCACCGCCCCAGAGAGCTTGTTGCGCGAAAGTCATCGCACACATCAGCAACAGAGCTGATAAAATAGAAATTCTTTTCATAATGAGTTTGTTATTTTGTTATTAAACAGATAGTCTATAATCCTGCACTTCGGATTGGCGAAGTGCAGGGTGAATCAATCGGCACGAAGTCACTTGAACAACTTCGGCGCGAACTCCGTCAGATAGATGCGCCAGTTCCTCCAGATATGTCCCTCGCCCGTTTCCAGATACTCGTACTTGCAACCGTTGTCATCGAGCAGTTTGCGGAAGTCCGTCACGCTCTTGAAGACAAAGTCACGGTTGCCGCAAGCGATGAAATAGAGTGCCGGTTTCTTGGCAAACTGCGTCTTCAGTTTACCCTCGAAGTCGGTATAGACCGGACAAGTGGACTTATCGTTCCTGGAAGCAGTGCCCGAGAACAGGCCCACATAATCGAACATATCCGGATAGTACTTCGAGATGCTGCAAGAGTGGAAGCCACCCATCGAGAGGCCTGCAATGGCACGGTGCTTCTTGTCCGGCAATGTGCGGAAGTTCTTCTCCACGAATTTCACGATTTCCGGGAAAGAAAGTTCGAAGCCTCCTTCCGGAGCGGAAGCACGTTCCTTCGGACTCATGGAAGGGACAGTGAAACCTTTGGGCGATTCACCGGGAGCGGCATCCTGCCAGGCATTGCCGTTGGTCATCACTACAATCATCGGTTCTGCCTTGCCCTGCGCTATCAGGTTATCCAGGATTTGTGAAGTACGGCCCAAGGCAATCCATGCCTCTTCGTCACCTCCGGCGCCATGCAGCAGGTAGAAGACGGGATAACGCTTCTTGCCGTTCTCGTAGCCGGCGGGTGTATAAACCGTCAGGCGGCGGTCCATACCCAGCGTGGGACTATTGTACCACATACGTCTCACTGTTCCGTGAGGCACTTTGTTCACCTTGTAGAGGTCGGCACGGTCACCGCCGATGATGAACACATTCGTCACAGTTGCCACATCACGAATCATATAGACGTTGCCGGGATCCATTATTTTCAGCCCGTCCACAAAGAAAGCATAGCCATAAAGTTCGGGTTTCAGCGGTTCGGCAGTGGTATATTCCCACACGCCGTCCTTGCCCTCCTTCATATCGACGATGCCCGGAGCGTCATACTCGCCCCTCGGTGTCTGGATGGTGTGCGGCGGCAGGAAGTCACCCGTCAACTGCACCTTCACGGCTTTCGGCGCCTTCAGGCGGAAAGTGACCGTATTGTCATCGTGAATCTCCGGCGAAACTACCGGAGCACCGCCCCACAAGGCTTGTTGCGCAAAGCTCATTGCACACATCAGCAACAAAGTAAATAAAAGTGTAAATTTCTTCATAATCATTTTAATTGTTTAAGGAGTTGGAGAAAGTTGAAGGGAATCAAATCTCATTTCTCAAAGCACCGGCTCACAAAAGGCAAACACATATACAATGCCGAATGCCAGTATTCACTGGTGTGCCCTCCGTCGCGCACGCGGAACTGGCAAGGAATGCCGGCATTGCGCATCGCCTGGAAGAACTCGATGTTACGGTCGAGCAGGAAATCATCGTCACCGCAATCCACAAACCACTGCACGGTGCGCAGAGCAGCTTTACGGGCCTCATCAGCCTCCAGCACATACTTGATGCAACTATGCTCCTGCACCGAACGGGTCAGCACAGCCATCTTGTTTGTGGGGTCGGGGTCTTTTCCCGCCGCCTCACCACTGACGGGGATGTTCATCAAGGCACTCATGGCGTATGCCGCACAATAGAGGTCGGGATAGCGCTGCGCGTAGCTCGTGGTTCCGCCTCCACCCATCGAAAGGCCCGCAACGGCACGATGCTGACGGTCGCCCACCACACGGTAGGTCTTCTCGATATAGGGCATGAACTCCTTGTAGAAGAAATCCTCGTAAGCCCATCCCGGCATGTTGAAGTAACCGTTCCAGCACGTAGCCGGATTGCCTCCGGCGTTGGGGCTGACGATAATCATCTCGCACGCCTCGCCCGATGCCGTCAACTGGTCCATCACGTCCTTCACACGCTGGTCCGTAAACCAGCTGGTATTCACCCCCGACATGCCGTGCAGCAGGTAGAGAATGGGATACTTCCTGTCTGCCTCCTTGTCATAGCTCTGAGGCAGATAGATGGTATAGGCGCGGTGCGTCTTCAGCACCGTGCTGTAGATGCTGTCGGTCACGACCTTGCTTTGTGGTCCCCATGCAGGATTCTGTGCATTTGCCATCCACAACGAGCAGACGGCAAAAAGAGAAAGTATCAATCTTTTCATGGCATAGATTTTAAAAATGTACTACAAAATAAGTGCTTTCCATTCTAAAACGGATTGATATATATCAGTTTTTTCAGGTGATGTATATGCACACCTCATCTCTTCACCATGGGATGCACAGCCACCGGCACTTGTGCCCGCATGGCATCGTGCACTTTCTGCTTGCGTGCCTTTGCCACCTTCTGCACCGTGGTGCAACGCACGTCGGCCGAAGAGGCGGCAGCCATCCATTGATATTCACCCTTGGCCAACTCCCAAGAGCTGCTTTTCTCGTTGAAGGAGGCCATGTCCATCACGTTCCACTCCAATGTCAGGGTCTGGCTCTCGCCGGGTTTCAGCAGGCGGGTCTTGCCGAAGGCTTTCAGTTCCTTGGCGGGCTTGTCCATGCCGCCCTCGGGAGCCTTGACATAGAGCTGCACGGCTTCACGGCCTGCCACCTTGCCGGTGTTCTTCACGCTCACCTTCATGCGGCAGCGGTCACCGTCGATGGCAGCCTCTTCCACCGCATATTCAAAGGTGGTATAGCTCAGCCCGTGGCCGAAGGGGTAAGATACCTCTTTACCAAAAGTATCGAAGTAACGGTAACCCACGTAGATGCCTTCCTCGTAGAGGGTGAAATCGACGTTGCGTTCCGGCTCTTTCGGCTTCTCCTCTTTCTTGTCGGACTTGAAGTTCATGCCGGTACCCATGGCGAACGACGGCATCTTGAACTCATAGTCGAAGGGGAAATTGGCATCCGACGGCGCGTCGCCATACTTCACGGCAAACGTCATGGGCAGCTTGCCGCTGGGGTTCACCTTACCCGTCAACACGTCGGCAATGCAGTTGCCCACTTCCTGCCCGGGCTGGAAAGCGCATACCAAGGCATCTGCCAGTTCTTTCCATGAAGCGGTCTCTACGGGGCTACAGATGTTGAGAACCACCACCAGCTTCTTGCCTGCGGCACGATAGGCGGCAGACACTTGCTTTATCAGAGCCAGTTCGTTCTCCTTCAAGAGGAAATCTTCCACACGGCGGTCACAGCCTTCACCACTGACACGTCCCAGCGTAAGCACGGCGATGTCGTTGGCTTTCACTTGCGCGGCCAGTTCCTCGGCAGTGGGCAGGAACTCTTCGGCACGGGGCAGCGGAGTAAACGCGAAAGGAGGGCGACCGTGGGGGAAGAGGCGTTTCTGCTCGTCGGCCATGTGCTTCTTGTAGCGGTTCAGCAAATCCTTATCTACCGTATAGCCCGCATTGCGCAAGCCTTCTACCATAGAGACCGTATAATATCCGAAGCCCGTACTGCCGAATCCCATACCGGCAGGAACCATGTCGTAAGAAGTAGTGCCGTAAAGGGCTACCTTCCTGATGCCGGCAGCCATAGGCAGCGCATTCTTGTTATCCAGCAGCACGATGCCCTCGGCACCTACCCGGCGGTCCACTTGCGCATGGGCTTTGAGGTCGGTCTCGTTGGGATAATTGTAACCGGAGAAGGTGTGGCTCTTCACCACAAACTCCAGCACACGCTTCACGCTGAGGTTGAGGAGCGCCTCATCCAGCGTGCCGTTCTTCACGGCTTCCAGAATGGCGTTGTACTGGCGTTCCTGCCCCGGCTGCAACATGTCATTACCTGCCGCGATGGAAGTCACGGCATCTTTTCCGGCATTCCAGTCGGACATCACCAGTCCCTTGAATCCCCATTCATTGCGGAGGATATCTTCGGTCAGTTCGCGGTCTTCGCAGGTGTATTTGCCGTTCACCTTGTTGTAGGCGGTCATCACGCTCCAGGGCTGAGCCTCCTTGACGGCTATCTCGAAGCATTTCAGATAAAGCTCGCGCAAGGGGCGCTGCGTCAGTCGGGAGTCGTTGTTGTTGCGGTTGGTTTCCTGGTTGTTCACGGCGAAGTGCTTCAGGCAGGTGCCGGTACCTTCGCTCTGGATGCCGTTGATGTAGGCAGCGGCTATCTTGCCCACCAGCACGGGGTCTTCGGCATAATACTCGTGGTTTCGTCCGCAGAGGGCGTTACGCATCAGGTTGACACCGGGGGCGAGGAGCACGTCCATACCGTAGTCTTTCACTTCGGTACCCAGAGCCCGGCCTACATGGTAAGCAGCATCAGGATCGAACGTAGCTGCCACCGTGGTGCTCGAGGGGAATTCGGTGGCGTGATAGGTGCGGCTGTCGAACTCTCGTTTGGAAGCCATCGCCAGGCGGTGCGGTCCGTCGGCAAGGAAAGCCGATGGGATGCCCAGGCGTGGAATGTCGTAGGTACGTCCGGCGGTACCGGGGAACTTGGAGTCACTGCCCATCGACATGCCGCAACCGATGACGAGGTGCACTTTCTCTTCAAGGGTCAGGGCGCTGACCACTTCGTCGATGTTGTCGGCACGCAGCACGGGCGAACCGGTGGTGGGCACCGGCTGTGCATTCACAGCCAGCGCCACGCAAAAGGTGAAAAGGGGAGTTAAGAATCTTTTCATGTCTCAATGCTGTTATTCTTCAAATGTATCGCTTACTTTCTTCAAGAGTTTGGGCAGACAGCCTTTCCAGAAAGCCCAGTCGTGGATGCCGTCACGGGTGATGTACTCGTTGGCGATGCCGCTGCCGTCCAGTGCCTGCTTGAAGCTGTTGGCAGAGCCGAACAAGAAGTCGCCTTTGCCTATTTCAATGGTGATGCCCGGCAGATCTTTCGTGCCCAACATCTCATATAAGTTGGGAGCACCCTCTATGGCGGTGGCAGGACTGCACGCATAGACATAGCAGAACATTTCGGGATGCAGAAAGCTGTAATACAGCGAGCCGAAACCACCCATAGACAGACCTGCAATGGCACGTGTGCCACGTCCGGCTTTCACCTTGAAATTGCTTTCGACGTAGGGAATGAATTCATCAAAGAAGTAGGTCATATACTTCATGTTGTTTCCCTGATAGTTGTCGCAATAGAAAATATTCTGACCGTCGGGGCTTCCGTTGGGACAGACAATAATCATCTCCTTGCCACCCGCAGCCTCGGCTGCACTGGCGTAGGGATTCAGCATACCCTGAGCCATCCAGTCGTTGTGGTTGCCGTCGGCACCATGCAGCAGGTAGAGCACGGGATATTCCTTCTGTCCGTCATAGCTTTTGGGCAGATAGACGGAGAATGGCATCTTGCGCCCCATTACGGCGCTTTCCATCTGCTGGTCGCGCATTTCGTAACCGGTGCCTTGCAGCACGGTGACAAAGCGGTAGTCTGCATCGGCAGCCGTACCGGGGATTTGCGAACCGGTGGCGTCCATGCCCAGCGTAGTGTTCAAACCCTTGCCGGAGAATGTAAAGAGGGTTTCGCCCTCCATGCCCGTAGCAATGGTAATGTTCAGCGTACCTCCAAAAATATACTGCTTGGCACTGTTAGCTATGAAGTAGCTGCCCCAAGACCAGCCGCCCCACTCTGCTGGAAGCGCATTACCCTGAGCCATAGAACCGGCTTCCGACTTACCAGTCACACTGTAGCTGCCTGCCAAAGCTTCCAGCGGCATGTTTTCCTTGTTGATAAGGTCGAACTGTGCCACCCCGTTGCCGTCAGGGTCACTGACCGCAAATGAATACTGCGATACACCGGGAACAATGCCTATCGGCTGGTTGTTTGTATCCAGCAAGTAAACGGGCGATGTGGTAAGAACCGTGGTGTAGCCGCTGGCTTCGGGGTCGTCTTCACCAATCTCAAAGGAGATAGAACCTTTGTAGTCGCAAGAATATTGCTTGCCGGTCTTGCTCATGAAGAGACCGTCGATATAATAAGTATCGCCCAACAAGGTGACCTCCACGTCACCGGAGGCAATGGTGTCCTGTTCTACAATACTGTATAGCAATCCGGCGGTAAGAGGTTCTTTCGGCTTAACTTTATCTTCTTCTGACTTAATATCGTCTTCATCTAACTTTTCAAGAAGCTTTGCTTTAAAGACTCCATTCTGCAACACCCAGTCCTTAGAGCCTAAGCGCAAGTCCCATTCGTTACCGGCTTCGTCGGCAAACTTAAGATTGAGTTGTTTCACACCTTTACCCAACTTGTCCGTGGACTGTTCTATGATTTTCTTATAGACACGTCTCTCCATGTCATACTTTCCGGACAAGCCATCCAGCGCATCTTCGCTACATGCCCCAAAGAAACAGAGCATCAGCAGGGCAGTCAATTGAAATATCTTTTTCATCGTATGTTTCATTATTAGTTATGTATAAAAGGTTACCAACCCTCATTCTGTACCATATTGGAATTCAGTTGCATTTCCTTCAAAGGAATAGGCAACAGATTATGCTTGGCCTTGAAACCATAGAGGGTATTCTCAAAGAGATTAGTCGCACCGGCTACTGTAAATGCCGGAATCTCTTTGCCTTGTTCGCCCATCAACGCCTCAGCATCTCCCCAACGTACAAGGTCTTGAAAACGCACACCCTCCATACAGAGTTCAAGACGTTTCTCTTTCTTCACATCATCAAGGGTCACAGCAGAAAGCGGTGCCAGACGGGCACGGTCGCGCACTTCGTTAATGTATGCCAATGCACTTTCCTGGCTTCCCCCCATCACATGCGCCTCGGCAGCAAGGAGCAACACCTCTGCATAACGCATCACACGGAGGTTGATGTATTGCATTACCTGAAATCCGGAGAAATCATACATACAGTCTTCCCGCAACGCACGTTGCTTCCAGTTGAAATAACCTTCGTGACCTACCAACTGTGCACCGGCATTCAATTGCACACCGTATTCTTCCATCTGTTCGTAAGTGCGGATAGAGCTTTTCAAGCGATAACCGTCCTCTCCCTCCATGGCAACAAAAGCATCATAAAGCGATTTACGCGGATTACAGAAACCATACGTACCAGTAGCTATTTCCTCTTTAGCGGCACCAGTCAGTGTCATACGGTCTGTACGCCATCCCACCATGATATGATTGAATGCATACACTGTCCAAGCCTGTTCAGGGTCGTTACGCTTCTGTACCTCCAACATCGCTTCACAGCAGTTGTTTGTGCTTACATGGAGCAGTTGGTCATAATCACCCCTGTAAAGGGCATATTTCTTGGAAGCAATGACTTTGTCAAGTATATCGGCTGCCTCCTTATACTTTTTCTGGAAAAGATAAGCCTTACCCAGCATAGCTTGCGCTACCTCCTTAGTGACACGGATACCGGTTTCGGCATCATCCGCGTTCCTTTTTGACGGAAGTGCATCATAGCCCAAAGCATCGTTCAAGTCTTGTTCCACAAAAGCCCACAACTCTTCGGGCGTGCTGTTGCCTTGATGGTACTCTCCCGGTTCAAGCAAGTGGTCCACCTTAGGAGCTGTACCGAACAAAGTTACCAATTCAAAATTTGCCCATGCCCGGAAAAATTTGGCCTCAGCCATCACGGTTTTCTTTACCGGCGTATCAGGTTCCATAAGCTGTATAATCAGATTGGCCTTATAAATAATGCTATAAAGACCGGAATAAACACCGGAAATCATACTATGGTCTGTATCAAAACTGTATTCATTCAGTTTTTCCATTTCCGAATTGTCGCCACGGCCTCCACCACCAGCCCACAGTTCATCGGACAAGAGGTTTTTAGTCATCTGCCAATTATAATGAAGTCCCACAACCTGACTGTTCGTACCCCATGAATTGTAGAGCGAAGACAATGCCTGCATGGCATCCGCATCTGTCTTATAAAAATCTTCCTGAGTTCCCATGTTGCCGTGCTTCGGGATATTCAAACGGTCTTCGCAACTGGTTCCCAGTACCGTAAACAAACCGAGCAATGCTATATAAATATATTTTGCTTTCATATTCAGTATCAATTTTAGGTTTGATTAAAATTCTATGTTAAATCCAAGTACCACTTTCTTGGAAGAAGGATAAGCACCTTTATCTACACCCATACCCGAAGTCGAGTTGGCAGAAGCTTCGGGATCGAAGCCCGGATATTTGGTGAAAGTAAAGAAGTCGTCAAGTGAAGCGTAAAGACGCAGGTTGTTGACACATACTTTCTTCAACAATTGCTTCGGGATAGAGTAACCAAGCTGGATTTGCTTGATTTTGAAGAAAGAGCCGTCATATACCAAGGCATCGGAAACGCAATATTTGTCCATATTGTCAGCACCGGCACGAGGCACTGTTCCATTGGGATTTGCAGCAGTCCAACGATTGTCATAGAATACTTCTTTCATCTTGTTGTAAGTCGGAATGTCGGAACGGTTGATACAGTTGAAAATATCGTTGCCTTGCGAACCGGTAGCAAATACAGTCAAGTCAAAGCCTTTCCAAGCGGCAGTCAGCGTAAGACCGTAAGTGAAATCGGGAATGGCATCACCGATATAAGCCAAATCGCCATCGTTCAAAGTGCCGCTGTTGTCAAGGTCGTGGAACATCGGATTACCATTTTCATCCAATCCTTTGAACTTATAGCCGCGAAAATAATAAACCGGATAACCTTCCTCAAAGAAAGTAATGGTGTTCGTATGGAAGTTGACGCCATTCAGACGGGTCAGTGAGGGGTCAAGGTAAGTAACCTTGTTTTTCAGTGTAGCGAGATTGCCACGTATGCTGTACTGGAAGTCACCGATGTGGTCGCGCCAGCCGAGTTCCAGTTCCCAGCCTTTGTTGCTTACGTTACCGGCATTCATCGGAGAAGTAGTACCACCAATAATAAGTGATGGAGTTGTACCGTTTACCAGCAAGTCCTTGGTTTTCTTGTCGAAGTAGTCCAAACTGAAAGTCAAGCGGTCATTGAAGAAACGGGCATCAAGACCGACATTAATCTGTTCGGAAGTTTCCCATTTCAGATTATCATTTCCCATAGAAGTAGGATGGGCACCTGTAATGTAATTGTTACCGGGCGTAAATGCGTAGATATAACCCAAGGACATATCGGTGCTATAGGCATAACCGCCCAAAGCGGCAAGGCTACCGTTCTGTCCCCAGCTGGCACGCAATTTCAAGCTGCTGACATGTTGTTTCAAAGGCTCAAAGAACTTCTCTTCAGAGATTGACCAACCGGCAGATACAGCAGGGAAATACCCCCAACGGTTGGTAGAAGGAAGCATGGCAAGGTCAGCAGCATCGGCACGCAGTGAAGCCTGCAACATGTAGCGTCCGCCAAAGTCATAACCTACACGACCGAAATAAGACAGTTTGGCCGAACGGGTCTTCTCACCGCCTACACCCTTGGTTGCAGAAGCCGAACCGTAATTGAGGAAATAGAACAGTGGGTCGTTCTTCTTTACGGCATCTTCCCCATTGGCAGAAAGGCTGCCGTTCACATAATCGTTAGTAGATTCCTGATAAGACATACCCACCATACCTGTTACGGTGTGCATACCGAAACGCTTCATATAGTTGGCAAAATTTTCCCACTGGTAATATATATTGGTAGATGAACTTGCATTGTGGCTTACGTAGTCACGGCTCTGCGTAGCGTTGCCATAAAAAGGCAGGTCGGTGTTGCTGCTGCGTGAACCGGAGAGACGGTAACCGAAACGTGAAGTAATGGTGATGTCCTTGATAGGCTTGAAGTCGGCATAAATAGAACCGTTGACATTGAAACCACTGCTCTTGTTTATGTTGTTGTCACGCATAATCATAGGGTGATAAGATTCACCGGCCGTGAACTTGGAAACAGCGTAATAGTTGCCATTACCGTCATCCAGAAAGTGCTTGCCCTCAAGCATCGGTTTCAGCATATTGGAAGGCAGTTCATCGTAAGTATAAGAGAACGGAGTCAACGGATCGGCCTGCAGAATGGAAGCCAACATGCTGCCATATTCGTTGTTGGAAGAAACGGTGCGGGTGTTGTACTTCTCAATCTGATTGGTAGTACCCACCTTCAACCACGATTTGATTTCATACTCAGAGTTAATGGTAGCAGTCAGACGCTTGTAAACATCGGCATCACCTTTTACGATACCATTGTTATCCAAGTAAGTCAAGGATAGGTAGTAATTACCTTTCTCACTACCATTGGTGAAAGCGATGTTGTGTTTCTGCATCTGGCTGTTCTCAAACACCTCGTCAGACCAAGAGGTATTCGTTATACCATCCCAGTTTCTCAGCATGTAATTTTCCGTATAGGTTTTGGATTCTACCATATAGTCAATGTACTGCTCGGAATTCATCATTTTCGGGATGCGTGCCAATGATTGTGTAGTCCATTGGAAGTCATACGTAATCTTACCTTGTCCGCTCTTACCTTTCTTGGTAGTGATAAGCACTACACCATTACCGGCCTCAGCACCATAGATAGCAGCCGAAGCGGCATCTTTCAAGACCTCCATGGAAGCGATGTCGTTCGGGTCGATGCCGCTGATGTCGCTCAGGCGGATACCGTCCACTACGTAAAGAGGATTGGAAGACACATTGGAGGAGTAACCACGCACACGCACCGTAGGACTGCTGCCCGGAGCTGCCGAGGTCTGGATTACCTGCACACCGGCAGTCTTACCCTGCAAGGCGGCAGGGGCGTTGCTGATGGTACGGTTCTGCATGTCCTCTGCTTTCACCTGCGAAATGGCACCCGTTACGGAACTTTTCTTCTGCACACCGTAACCTACCACCACCACTTCGTCCAGCGTCTCGCTGTCTTCTTTCAATACAATGTTCATCACACCGGCAACGGCTTGTTTCTCTTGGGTTACGTAGCCGATGTAAGAGAAAATGATGGTCGCTCCCTGATTCACATTCAATGTATAATTACCGTCAATATCGGTAATACAACCGTTGGTAGTACCTTTCTCTACGATACTTACACCAATCATCGGTTCATTCAGGTTGTCAGTCACCTTGCCGGTCACTTTCACGGTCTGGGCTTGTGCCAGAGAGAAAGGAAGGCAGATTAAGAGAAAGAGTGACATAGCGGCAAGTCTCTTTCGGGCTGCTTGATTCATGATTCGTTTCATTTTAGTTAGTTTAAAATTAGATTTATAGTTACATTTATTGATTACAAGTCAATATTAAGATTACTCCGAACGATTGCCGGACGGGGTACCTGGATTATAAACCCATCCCAACCACCAGGTATCATCTTATCCCAAAAAGGATTGGAAAACAACAGAATATCATCACCCTTTTCCACACAATGTAGCAACCGAAGTTTTTTGTTCTCGGTCACAAAAGCAAACCATTGCGGTCCTCTACATACCTTACTTGGTTCATCATGCCAATAAAACACTTTCAATTGAGAGGCAGGTGTATTGTAGAAGCACATATAGCTTGTTCTTTCAAGCAAGTCACTTTCCTTGAAAGTGTGGAAAAGCATGGACCATGCCGCCTCCTTCTGAATCCCTTTACGGAATGTTTCAGGCAAAATGGAAGAACAGCCATTATTACTCCATGGAGCAGTAACGCATCCGCGTACCTCACCATTCTCTTTGAGACTGAAATTTATTCTATCCACATTTTCCCAGTTTCCGAACAAGTCCGGATTCAAGCGGCAAGTTTCTGCTTTATCAACCAAGGGATAGATATAAAAAGTATGTTGAAGTACATTTTCAGGTATGGATTTCTTGGTAAAACCTTTTCCTTTGATATACAGCATCTCCAACGGGCAGTTAAACAACTCCGAAGGAATTCCCCCTTCGGCACGACCGTCTCCCCACACAATGAGTGAACGCAGTTCACTCAGCTTTCCCAGTTCGGCAGGAAGACAATAACCGGCAGGAAGATAGGTTTCGGCCATCGGGACTTCTATCCCCGTGATGCGGTATTCATTCTTCACCGTATCGAGCATAGCCGTCACACCGCCCCATGTTTCATAATCCGTCAAGTCCCAGTGAAAATCACCTTTCCACTCCGCACACTTCATAGAATGATAGTAAGCCACGATTGCCAGACTATCCTGCACGTTCATCGTGGGGCGTGCCGGACCAGCCGGCAACGCCTCGCCCTTATCACTGCAAGCCACACAAAGCCAAAGCAGTGAAAACAGATAGAATACATTCTTCATAAGCAATAAGATAAGATTAACCTAGTATCACTTTCATTTTAAAGCCTCAGAATCCCCGCGTAGGGAACGCCCGTACCACCTCCAGCAGTTCCTTGTCGTGGTGGTGCTTCACCTCGCAACGGTTGTTGAAGAACATCGTGGCTCCTCCTTCTTCGGTATAGGCATCCCACTGGGGCAGGCCCTCTGCATTGGGATTGCCCGTGCGGGCGAAGTTCAGCCAGGCACCGCTCATCTTCTCGGCCAGGGCCTGCGCTTCGGCGCCACCGCCCGTCATGGAAGCATGAAGTACGGCATTGTTGAAGGCGAAAGGTATCTCCATGCAGTGCGTGCTGCGGAACATGCCATCGAGCACCGGAGATTCCCAGGCGAACATGTACATATAGACCGGAGCACCCTGCTGTGCAGCTTTCAGTCTGGCTTGCTCCACCGCACCGGGACGGAATACGAAATCCACATCCACCAAATCCTTGGGCCGGTAGCCGGGGTAAGCCTTCTCGAAGGCGGCGAGGAAGTCGTCCGTGCGGTCACCGTAGCGTTGTTTCAAGAATTCCACGGCTTTTTCTTTGGTGATGGTGCGGAAAGCAGGCACGTAGGTGCTCATGGTGAACTCGTGCAAGGTGGTTCCTATCATCACGGGCACGTCCTTGCTCTGTGCAGGCGCCTGCGGGTCGAAAGGTTGTGCGGGCAGCACGTCGCCGTCCACGGTGGGCGCCCATCCGAAGATGAAGGTGGATACGCCGTCCTCTTTCTCGGCCTCGGCCTTCACCTTGGCAACGGCTTTCTCACCGGCGGCCAGCAGACGTTCGTAAGGCATCTTCTGCAGCTCGTCTATCTGCGAGGCTTTCAGTCCCAGCTCGTCCATCACGGCAGCACCGATGCGGCGCGAGTACTTGGCATCCATCGTGCGAAGCATGGAGCCGCTCTGAACGATGGCCTTGTGGTAGAGCCCTTTTGCAGACGGAGTGGCAAGCAATGTAGATACCTTTCCGCCGCCGCCCGACTGTCCGAAAATCGTTACGTTCTGTGCGTCGCCGCCAAACGCGGCTATATTCTTGTTTACCCATTGAAGTGCTGCCACGAGGTCGAGCAGGCCGGCATTGCCGGATTTGGCGTATTTGTCGCCGTAGGCGGAAAGGTCGAGGAAACCGAGGACGTTGAGACGGTGGTTGAGCGTGACTACCACCGCATCACCTTTCTTGGCAAGGTTGAAACCGTCGTAGGAGGGAAGTTCCTGTCCGCTGCCTGCCGCATAGCCGCCGCCGTGAAGCCACACCATGACGGGACGCTTCTTGCCGTCGTTCAGGCCCGGAGTCCAGATGTTGACCCGCAGGCAGTCTTCGCCGGGATAGCCGTCGTCCCAGTGGAAGGCGAAAGCGTGCTCGTCGGCACCCCAGCCCATGCGCACCGCCTGAGGGCAGGTGGGACCGAACATGCGGCTGCTGCGCACGCCTTCCCATTTGTCCACCGGCTGGGGCGGCATGAAGCGCTCTGCCTTGGCGTAGGGAATACCTTTATATATATAGATACCGTCTTGCAGGAATCCTCCCACTTTGCCCGATTCTGTTTCGGTGATAGCTGTCTCGGAAGAGGCGATGATTTCGCCCGTGGCTTGTTGCGCGCCAGCGGTCTTCACACCTGCTGTCTGTCCGCAAGAGGAGAGAATCAGCAGGGAGGCCAACGCAAGCATGGATAAAGGTTGTTTTTTCATGGTTGTATATCGTTTTTTTAAGTTGATGATTTGTCTTTGACTTGCTTCCAGTGGACGAGTGAACGAGTTGACAAGTTGACAAGGCTACAAGTTGACGAGGCTACAAGGAGGGATAAACAACCCTCTGCCTATATCTTGCTTTTTAATTTAAAGTGATTACAAGGAAAAGCCTTGTTTACTTATTGCCTTGTAGCCTTGTCAACTCGTCAACTTGTAGCCTCGTCAACTCGTAGCCTTGTAGCCTCGTCCACTCGTTCACTTTTTCCGATTGCAATATTACGCCGATTGCGCCGGAAGGGCTGGCCGGCATGTAAAAAGGATTTGCCCGGAGGTTTAAAAGCGCTTGCCCATAGGTTCAAATGTTTGCCTTTTTGTTCAAAACATGCTGTAAAGCAACTTATATTCAATTTTTTATCCTTATTTTCGCACATCATTCAAAACCTTTTAATATGACCTTGTCTAACCGGAAAATCCTCCGCACCCTGTTCCGCCTGCTGGCCGGAACTTTGTATGCCGTCTGCCTCTCGGCATGCGATGCCAAAGAGCCCTTATCCGAAAACCGGGATGCCGAAATCGAAAGCCCCGTCATAGCCAACGACCTCTCCAACCAGAAAGTCACCGCCATAGCCGAAGACACGCAAGGCCATATCTGGATAGGCACGTTCCGCGGACTGAACAAGAACAACGTGCACGACTACCACCAGTACTTCTGCACCGACGACTCGCTGGGACTGCCCGACAACCAAATTACCCACCTGCTGCGCGACTCGAAGAACCGCTTCTGGGTGGGCACCGTGAACGGCGTGTGCCTATACACCGACAAGGACAATTTCCGCATCATCCCCATCGAGGCCGACAACAAGAACGTGAGGCAGATTCTGGAAGACCGCAACGGGCGCATCTTCTTCAACACCGGCTTCCAGCTCTACGCCTACCACCCCCGGGAAGAAAAGATTACCTGCGTGCTGCCCGGAATCAGCCTCGGAAATACCTCCTACGCACAATGTCACATCGCCCTCGACAACAACCTCTGGGTAATGACCTCCACCGGGCTCTGCTGCTACGACCTATCTACCCTACAGCTGAAAGAGTCTGTCGCCCTCAACGGCTATCCCTACTACTCGTACCTGCACAACAACGAGCTGTGGATAACCGGCAACCACACCCTCAGCATCTTCGACACCCGCACGCGCAGCTTCAAGCCGCTGCCGCAGCCCATCGCCCAGAACACCACACTGTGCAACGCCGACATCGACTACATACACCCCTACGGCAACAACGGCCTGCTGCTGAACACCGCCAGACACGGCATGTTCTACTACAACCCGGGCACCGGCAGCGTGACCCGCCAGGACGAGAACGGATTCCCCTTCGAGATGCCCCGGTTCCGAATCAGCCGGATGTTCACCGACTCGCAGCAGAACCTGTGGATAGGCTCCGTGGACCAGGGGTACACCGTGTGCTACCACTACAAGGAGCGGTTCAACAACGACAACTACCTGCGCTCCGAGCTGAACAACAAGTCCGTGGTGTCGCTAAGCGCCGGCAAGGACCACAAGCTGTGGATTTCCACCCTGATGGACGGCATCTACGTATATGACACGAAGAGCAGCGAAATCAGGCACATCGACCCCGAAACGTTCTGCGAGCAAGAGAAACAGAAAGCCATCTACGCGAACCAGCTGATGGTGGACAGCGACAACAACCTATGGATGACCATCACCAACAATGAAGTGCTGAAGGCACGCTACACGCCCGACGGGCAGCTGAAGATAGAGGAACGGCACCGGATTTTCCTGCCCATGTCCATCGCCCAGTCGCCCGACGGAACCATCTGGATAGGCACCGCCACGGTCAACGTCTATGCCCTGCGCCCCGGCAAGAAGGAATTCGAGGCGATGAAGCTCTTCGAGGGGTTCACCTTCGTGCCCGGCCTGGCGATGATGGATAACCGCCGGCTGATGGTGACGGGCTTCTACCAACCCATCAAGCATATCGACATCGAAAACCTGGAGACGGGCACGGCGGACATCGCGGAAGAGGACCTGAAAGCCTGCATACGCCGCTCCGTATTCGTCCCCACGGCCTTGTACAAAGACACGTACGGCATTCTCTGGATAGGTACCGTAGGCAACGGGCTGATGTGCTACCATCCCGAAACGGGACGGATGACACCCATGCCCGGCACCTCCTGCCTCGACATATCGGGCATCGAGGAAGACCTGCAAGGCAACCTCTGGATAAGCACCCAATACGGACTGAGCAAATATGACCGGACAGCCGGACGCTTCACCAACTATTATGCCGCCGACGGCATAGGCGGAAACCAGTTCTACGACCGCGCCTCGTGCCGTCTGCCCGACGGGACGCTGGCATTCGGCGGCACGCACGGGCTCACGCTCTTCAACCCCATCGACGTGCCCATCAAGCGCAACATCCCGCTGCTGTTCAGCGACCTGAAGATACACAACAAGCTGATACGTCCGCAATTGCACGGAGAAACCATCGGCAAGCACCTCTCCTACTGCCCCGACATACACCTGGAGCACGACCAGAACAGTTTCAGCATCTCCTTCTCTGCCCTGAACTACAGCGAGTACGGACGAGTGCACTACCAATACCACCTGGAGGGTTTCGACAACTACTGGGTAGACGCCCGCAACAACCACGAGGCCTACTACGCCAACCTGCCTGCCGGAGAGTATGTGTTCCACGTGAAAATCACCAACAACGACCGGAGCATCGTGGAGGCCGAGAACTCCATCCGCATCCGCGTATATCCGGCCCCCTGGCGCACGTGGTGGGCCTACTGCATCTACTTCTTGTTGGCAACCGCCCTCGCCCTTCTCTTCCTGCGTGCCCTGCTCCGCGTCCGTGCCGAGAAGGAGGCCGCCCGCCGCGCCCGCCTGGAGAAAGAGCAGGAGCAACGGGTGAACCGGATGAACATGAGTTTCTTCGCCAACGTCTCGCACGAGTTCCGCACGCCGCTCACCATGATTTCCGGCCCCGTGAACCAGCTCTGCGCCAATCCGCGGATAGAGGGTGCGGACAAGAACCTGCTGCACATCGTGCAGCGCAGCGTGAACCGCATGCTGAGGCTCGTCAACCAGATGATGGACTTCAACAAGCTGGAGAACGACACCCTGCGCCTGCAAGTGAAGCGCGCCGACCTCATCGCCTGCCTGCAACGCCAGGTGGGCATCTTCCGGGTGAACGCCGACGACAAGGGCATCGACCTGAACACCTACGGACTGGAAGACACCTTCCTGATGTGGCTGGACGAGGACAAGGTGGAAAAGATATTCAACAACCTGATGTCCAATGCCCTGAAGTTCACGCCCCAAGGCGGTAAAATCAGTGTCGGCTTCGACGTAATAGACCGTGAGAAAGCCGCGCGGCTCTTCGGCCTGTCCGCCGACGGGCGCATCACGCAGTACGTCAAAGTGTCCGTGGCCAACACGGGACAGAGCATCCCCGAAGACAAGATAGAGAAGATATTCGAACGCTATTACCAGATAGGCAACCAGGCAGAAGGTACCTACAACTGGGGAACGGGCATCGGCCTGTACTACGCCCGCAGCCTGGCCGTACTGCACCACGGGCAACTGAAAGCCAGCCAGCCCGAAGAGGGAAGCGGCGCCGTGTTCACCTTCGTCCTGCCCGTGAACGACGCCGCGTATGCCGAAGACGAACGGGCAACGGAACAGAGCAACCAGTCGGAAGCCTTCCCGCTGGCCGCCGCCTCGCAGCCTGCCGAGAACAAGACCGGCACCGACGAGAAGCAACCCACCCTGCTGGTGGTGGACGACGACACCGAAGTGGCACACTACCTGCGCACCCTCCTCTCCGCCCACTACAAGGTAATCTGCCGCTTCAATGCCGACGATGCGCTGAAGGCGCTGCATGAGGAGTCACCCGACCTGGTTCTGAGTGACGTGGTGATGCCCGGCAAGGACGGTTACCAGTTCTGCCGGGAGATAAAGGAAGACTTGCAGCTCTGCCACCTGCCCGTGATTCTGGTTACGGCCAAAGCCACCGTGGAAAACCAGGTGGAAGGACTGGACACGGGAGCCGACGCCTACGTGACCAAGCCTTTCGACCCTGCCTACCTGCTGGCGCTCATCAAGTCGCTGCTCAAGAACCGCGAGAAAGCGCGCAACATGCTGGGAAAAGCCACGCAGACGGACAAGATGGAAGAGAACATCCTCTCCCCGCAAGACAATGTCTTCATGACCGAACTCTACCACCTGATGGAGAGCGAGCTCTCCAACCCCGAACTGGACATTGCCCGCATGACCGAACTGCTGAGAATATCACGCACCAAGTTCTACTATAAAGTAAAAGGACTGACCGGCGAAAGCCCCAGCACCTTCTTCAAGACCTACAAGCTGAACCGTGCCGCCGAACTGATAACGGAAGGGAAACATACCGTCTCGGAAATTGCGGACATGACGGGATTCAGCACGCTGTCCCACTTCTCGAAGAGCTTCAAGAAGCAGTTCGGAGTAAGTCCGAGCGAATACGGCAAATAGAAGGACGGGCTACTTGGCTTGTTGTATGAGGGTTATGCCTTTCAGGAGTGAAGGTATAACCCTCATGCTTTTAACAGCCGGCCCTTGTATGCACGAGATGCACATCTCATACAACACGAGATACACATCTCGATATACATGAGATGTACATCTCGTGCATACAAGGACTACGCCTTAAAGTGAGAGAGGAATAGCCATGTGTGTTACCGGGCTTCCGGAATATTAGTCGAATCATATACAATCATCGCCCGGCCTTCGGCCAACTTCCTCGCAGTGGGAGGCATCTTGATGAAATAGTTGGAATAAGGTTCCGAACCTTCCTGGTCTCCATTCATCAGCCTGTGGGAAATACGTATCATCGTCTGAATATAGGCCAGCGGCAAAGAAGATTTCAGATAAGGATAATGTCCGCACCAGATATCCTTGATGTGCCCTTCCTTCATGAGCTTTTCCATACGGCAACACGACTCATGGAAAGTGGCGATGGGAGACATCGGCACACACTGCAGCCATACTTCACCCGAGCCGAACGCATCACCCGAATAACAGTCTCCGTTTGCCTTGTCCAGGAGTACCACCGAGCCGGGCGTATGCCCGGGCATCCATGCCACTTCCAGCTTGCGTCCACCCAAGTCGAACACTTGTCCTTCTTCCATATAGAGGAATTCTCCTTGATAATCCGCCGCATGCTGGGGCACCAGCACCGTATCGGCCCGATGCATCCATACTTTATCGAAATACTTGATGCAGCCGGCATGGTCGGGGTGCATGTGGGTGACGATTACTTCCAGCGGTTTCCCGGTTATCTGTCCCACAATCTTATCCAAATCCGCACAACGCGTGCCGGTATCAATCAGCACGGCCTTGTCTTCGCCCTCTATCAGATACATGGTAGTATAGTCCCAAGTGGAAAATACCCAAGTCTTCTCTTTCAACAAGGAAACCTCTACCTCTTCATTCTTGAATACCGTTTGCGCCCCTATAGCCATACAAACAAACAGCAGGGCAAATATCACTAAGTTTCTTTTCATGTTTTTCTTCTTTATATAGTTAAACCGAATTGTGAATTTCTCAGGATAAATCAATAACCGGGATTCTGTTTCAGGTTGCTGTTCACCTCCAATTCATTTTCAGGAAACGGCAGCCACTCGTCGCGATTGGGAGTCCAACCCGCCAACGACTTTTCATTATCGACATAGGTGGTTTTGGTCGTATAACGGGCGTTGTAGATGCCTGCCGCCGTAGTGAGGTCATTATTCGGGTCAGGTACAATCTGGAAAGTCGGTAACTTTTTCCCTTTATCCGCCAATACCGCCGGAGCATCCCCCCAACGCTTCAGGTCCTGGAAGCGCATGCCTTCCATAGCAAGTTCCAAGCGGCGCTCCAGCTTTATATCGGAAAGCGTCACATGACTCTTTCTGGGAAGACGGGCCCTGTCGCGCACTCTGCCCAGATATTCGTCGGCACCGGCTTGGTCTCCCGCCTGGAGGCAAGCCTCGGCAGCCATCAGCAACACATCCGCATATCTGATGACCGGAGTATTGCTCTGGTTTCCACACCAATACCCTACAAATTCGTCATCGGTGCTTGCCAGCCATTTCAGACGGAAATAGCCTTCGCTGGCATATTTGTTGGTAGTCGTGTTCACCGCAATGTTCATGGCAATCACCTGCTCCCAGGTCCTGATCCAGGCATTCAAGCGATACCCGTCGGCACCCTCCTCAGCCACAAAGGCATCGTACAAAGACTTCGACGGATTGAAGTAGCTGTAACCGCTGGTAGTGTTGAACTTATAGTGCATGGACGCTTCCGGACCGGCTATAAAGCCATAGCCGAATCCCCAATTGGCCAAGATGCCGAACCAGCCCTCCTGAGAATACATGTTGGAAGGGTCGTAATGGCGCACACACTCCAGCACATACTCCTTGCAGCCGGCAGAGGCCGGATGATAGAATGTGCTGACATCGGCTATCAAATCATATTTGCCGGAAGAAATGACCTTCTCCAACTCACTTTTGGCATCGGTATATTTCTCCTGATACAGATAAATCTTTCCCAACAAGCAGCGGGCAGCCTCCAACGTGGCGCGGGTTCCCCCGTCCCTGTCTTCCAAACTCGTTTTCGAAGTGAGTTTCCCGGAAGTTATAGCTTCCGTAAGGTCTGTCTCCATGAATTTCCACAACTGTTCGGCAGTGGAGTTGGGCACCTTATACTCTTCCGAATTCTTCAATACCCTATCTACCAAAGGAGGAGTCCCCCACAAAGTGGTCAGTTCGAAATAGCAGATGGCTCTGAAGAATTTGGCCTCGGCAATGTTTCTTGCCTTCACTTCACTTTCAGCGGCATCGAACCGCTCAATCACCAGATTGGCCAGATAAATCGTGGCATACAACCTCTTATAATAGTTTTCCACCCAACCATTCGTGGCCACTATCGCACTTTCGTATATCTCCTGCGCATACACCTGGTCGGAGCGGGCACCACCCGAATTGAAATCGTCTGCCAAGAAATTTTTCAGGAAGAAACCGTTGGCATACTGCGAGGCTTTCTCACCACGCCCGGAATAAGCATTCCGCCAGGACGCATAGACAGCAGCGATGGCAGACTCACACTGTTCATCCGTCTGATAATAATTCTCTTCATTCTCTACACCTTTCTGGGGAATATCCAGCAAATCGACATCGCATGCGGAAAATGTAAGTGCACACGCCAACAGTCCGGACAAGATATATTTTCTTTTCATATTTCTTCTATTTATTATTTAAAATGTAACTGATAAACCGAACACCACCTTCTTCGTTGTGGGATAATTTCCGTAATCCACGCCCATACCGCTGGTAGCCGTGGAGGAAACCTCCGGATCGAGTCCCGGATACTTCGTGAACAAGAAGAAATTATCCAACGAGGCATATACTCTCAGCTTGTCGGCCAGGAATTTCTTCGTAACCGTCCGGGGCAACGTATATCCCAGCTGTATCTGCTTGATGCGGAAATAAGAGCCGTCAAAAATATAGGCATCGGACAAGCCATACTTGTCTGCATTCGTATTCTGCGGCCGTGCAAACTTACGGCTGGTAGTCCCGTCCGCCGTCCAGCGCTGGTCGTACATCTCCTTCAGCATATAGGATATGGAGTTATAACTGTAGGACATGAATACGTCATTGCCCACGGAGCCGTTGCCGAAAATCAGAAAATCAAAATTCTTGTAGTTGGCGGTCAACGTGATTCCATATGTGAAGTCCGGCATCGGTTTACCAATCATCGCCTTGTCACTGGCATCAATGGTACCGTCACCCGTATTATCCCTGAATACGGGATTGCCCTTGTCATCCAGATGATCGACCTGATAGCCTCTGAAATACCACACCGGATAGCCTACCTCGAATGCGGAGAACGAACCGTTCGAAGCCATTGTAGTGGCGCCTTCTATGCGTCCGCCGCTGACATGCGGATCCAGATAAGTGACCTCGTTCTTCAAAGTGGCCAGATTGGCGGTCACAGAATAGTTGAAATCACCGGCTTTGTCTTTCCATCCGGCCTCAAACTCAAAACCCTTATTCGTCACATTACCGGCATTCATCGGAGCCGATGAGTTTCCCGCCTCATAAGGAATGACAATGTTGGAAACAATCAAGTCTTTTGTCTTCTTCTGATACCAGTCCATACCAAACGAGAAGCGGTCGTTGAAAGCGCGCAAATCCATACCCAAATCCAGCTGTTCGGAGGTTTCCCACTTCAAGTCAGGATTATAGAGCTGCGAAGGTTTGGCAGAAGTGACATATTTCATCGCCGTATTGCTGAAAGAGTACCCGGCAGCCGAAGTCACCAGGGAATTGGAATACTTGTAACCGCTCAGATTGCTTGTGCTGCCATTCTGCCCCCAGCTTGCACGCAACTTCAGGAATGTGAGAGGGGTATTGTTCTTTTCCGTGAAAAAGCGCTCGTTGGAAATGACCCAACCGGCTGATACCGACGGGAAATAGCCCCAGCGATTGGTACCCGGAAGCACGGAAGTATCGGCTGCATCGGCACGCATGGCCGCTTGCAGCATATAGCGGTTCTGGTAATCGTAAGCCAAACGGCCGAAATAGGACAGCTTACGATTAATCAGATTATAACCGGCGGTACTCTTCACGGCATCTCCGGCAGGATACGAAACGTCGGCATACAAAGGATCGTGCTTGGCAGTCTTGTCTACACCGGCAGAAACATAAGTGAAGTTATTCTCGCTGTAGGACATACCCAGCATGGCAGACACATGATGCTTGTCCCACAAATCCGTACTATAATTCACAAAGTTCTCCCACTGATAATAGGTAGTAGAGGAGTTGGAGCGGCTGGCCCCGTTCTTATCCTTATTATTGGCGGAAGCCGAACCGTAATAGAGATTGTTATACTGATAAGTGTTTGCGTTCAGTTCCCTGTAACCCAGCCGGGTAGTAAACACAAATCCTTTGAAAGGAGTCAGGTTGGCATAGAGCGTTCCCATCAGACTGTTGCCGAAGTTTTTCTTGTCGCTCATGCGGATGGCTACCATAGGATGTATCTGTTCCATAGAACCCAGACAGCTGTAATAATCGCCCTTGTCATTGCGCAGCAAAGTAAAGCCGTTGGCAATCAATGCCTCCATTTGTTTAGGAAGCGCATCGGCTGCATACGTGTCCGCATAATAAGGAGCCATGGTCATCACGGTAGCAATCATACTGGAATATGAATTGCCCGCACTACCGTCATTGATGGATTTCTGCGTATATTTTGCATAATTGGCAGTAACACCTACCTTCAACCAAGGTTTAATGTTATAGTCGGCATTCAGCATGACGGAAAGCCGCTTGTAGGTATCCTTGTTTTCACGAAGAATACCATTGTCATACAGATTGTTTAATGACAGGAAGAAAGAGCCCTTGTCATTCGCTCCCTGAAAGTTGACCGTATGATGGGAGGATGGCGAAGCATTAAAAGCCACATCATACCAATCGGTAGTCGATACACCGTCCCATGTGCCGCTGGTAATAAGCTCCTGGATATTATCATCTGTAAAAGTAGGGTCTTGCTCCTTCTTTTGCAATAAAGCTTCTTGTGAATTAATCAGCTTGGGACGTTGCGCCAGGCTACTGATGGAATATTGAAAGTCGTAGGAGATGCTGCTGGTTCCTTTGCTTCCGCTCTTTGTGGTAATAAGCACTACGCCATTACCGGCCTGCGCACCATAAATGGCAGCGGATGCGGCATCTTTCAGGACTTCCATGCTTTTTATATTATTAGGATCCACAGCACTCAAGTCGGATACTATCAATCCGTCTACCACATAGAGGGGATCGGAAGTACCATTCGATGAAAAACCACGGACACGAATGGTAGGCGAAGCACCCGGTTGCGAAGTTGTGGATATCAGTTGTACACCGGCTGTCTTGCCCTGCAGGGCTTCTTCCACCCGGGTAATAGAGCGGTTCTGGATGTCTTCTGCCTTCACGGAAGAAATGGCGCCTGTCAGGTCGCTCTTCTTCTGTACACCATAGCCCACCACTACCACTTCATCCAGCGTCCGGGTGTCTTCTTTCATCGTTATATTCATTCTCTCTGATACGGCTTTCAGTTCTTGTGTCACATATCCGATGTACGAATAGACAATGACGGCACCTTGCTTTACCTTTAAGGAATAATTTCCCTCCATATTCGTAATCACTCCATTAGAGGTGCCCTTTTCAAGTACACTCACACCAATCATCGGTTCTCCCAAATCATCTGTAATCCGTCCCGATATCATCATCGGACTTTGCGCCAGCATAAAAGGTATTCCCACCCAAAGGAACAGCCAGAATGCCATCAGCTTTCTTTTAAAGTTGTTTTCCATAATGCTTAAATAATTAGATTTGTTAATAAAAAAGCTACATTCACTTATTGTAGGATTTCCGATACAATTTTATCAAAAGAGGAGATAAGAGGATATTGAGAAAATACAAAAACATTTCCTATATGTTCAGATATTGTTTCTTGTACGTTCAAAAGATTATCAATATGTTCAAAACATGCCATACAGCATATTCCAAGCGAAAAAATCACTGTTACAGCAAATATCACCTACTTATTTTCTTTCTACTTTTGTCTGCTCCATTGTAAAAAAACACTCTCCGCGGAACATACCTTAATACACTTCATATATGAAAAAAATCATTCTTTCCCTCATAGCTTTATCTGCAATAGCGGTGTCTTCGTGCCAACCGACAACCGCCAAAGCAGAAGCGGAAAAACAGGATGTTTATAGAATTTCGGCAACCATTTCCAACCAAAACATTACGGATTTCCAAGAAGACGCGCAAGGCTATATCTGGATAGGAACCACACGAGGACTGAACAGATTCAACGCACACGAATACCGGCAATATTACAGTTCCAACGACTCACTGCAACTGCCCGGAGATAGAATCCAGGATATTTTCATGGACTCACGCAAACGCTTATGGATAGCGACAACCAACGGAACATGCCGATATACCGACCAAGACAACTTCTGCCAGATACCCATAAACGTGCCCTATAACAATAGGAACGGACATCAGTTCATAGAAAGCAAGGATGGAAAAATCTTCCTAAACATGGTGGTACATCTCTGCGTCTATAACCCTGAAACAGACACTTTCAACCGTATTTTCATCAACTTTGACCCGGACAAGACCTATAAACAGACCTGCTACATAGATAACAACAACTGTCTGTGGGCCGTCAACCCCGTATCCATCCGATGCTACGACTCCCGAAACATGCAACTGACAGACTCCATACCCATGCCGCAGAAGATTACCTACTCTTACATGCACAACCATACCTCCCTATGGCTGGCAAGCAAGAACCGACTCTTCATATTCGATACCGAAAGCAAAAGATTCAAAACGACTCCCGAAGCAATAAGTAATCATCCCATCTTATCGAAAGCCGCCATCACCTATATACACCCGTACGACAAGAACAGGCTACTGATTTGCACGCAAAAGCATACGTTCCTTTACAACCACATAGAAAACACCGTCATACATGAAAAGGAAAACGGATTTCCATTTGAAGTCCCGCAACATGGCATCAAATGCATGTACACCGACTCGCACAAGAATCTGTGGATAGGCTCGCCGGACCAAGGCTATACCGTACGCTATCATTATAAGGAGCGTTTCAACAGCAACAATTATCTGCGTTCGTTCTTCCATCAAAAATCCATCATAGCCCTCGATGCCGACTCCTGCAACTTGTATATATCCACCCTGAAAGACGGAATGTATATCTACAACCTGAATACCAAGCATATAGAAGCTGTGAATATCAGTAGAATCCTACCTGCACAAAACACAGAAAATATAATTGTCAGACACATCTATCACGACAAAGACCGGCACATCTGGCTTGCCACCAATACCAATCAAGTCATAAAATGCGTGCTCGAGTCTAATCAATTAAAAGCAACGAGTATTTTTTCCGTCCCTTCCGTACTGTGCATAACGCAAGACCGTAACGGAACAATATGGGCAGGCAGCTTCAGCCAGGCAATATATGCCCTGAAAAAAGGTGAAAAGGTATTCACACCCGTATCACTTTATCCCCAGTCATTTTTCACCTTTACTCCTACCCTACGTCCCCTCTCCAATGGAGAAGTATGGATTGCCTCCTTTGCCAACAAGATTCGTTCAATAAATCCGGATACATGGAAAATCCGGATACCGGACATCTCGAGGGCAGACAGCCTGGCCTGCATACGCCGTTCTAAATTTATCCCTTCCGTATTATACGAAGACAGCCAAGGAGATATCTGGATTGGAACCTCCCATAACGGTCTTTTACGATATACTTCGCAGAATCATAAATTATCTCCCATATCCGGCATCGGCTGCACAGAAATTTGCAGCATCGAAGAAGATATGCAAGGGAACCTATGGATATCCACATTATACGGATTAAGTAAATATGAGCGCCGGACCAATCAAATCAGCAACTACTATGCAAGCGACGGTATCGGCGGCAATCAATTCTACGACCGTGCATCCTGCCGACTTTCAAACGGAACCTTAGTATTCGGCGGCACTCACGGAATGACATTCTTCAATCCGGTGGAAACTCCTTTCAAATACGATGTTCCCCTGACGTTCGAGAATCTGAAGATTCATAACAAGCTTGTATATCCCGGAAAGAATGCAATCATCGACAAGGACCTCTCCTACCAACCGGACGTATATCTGAAACATAGCCAGACCAGCTTCAGCATATCATTTGCCGCATTGGATTATAGTGAATACGAACGAATACACTATCACTACCAATTGGAAGGCATTGACCGCTACTGGATAAATGCACACACCAACCGGGAAGCTTATTATGCCAACCTTCCCACAGGAACCTATATGTTCAAAGTAAAAATCACCAATGAAGACCAAAGCATAATCGGAGAAGAAAAACAGTTGCGCATCATCGTCAAACCGGCTCCTTGGAATACCTGGTGGGCAAGATGTGCATATGCTCTGGTAATCATCGGAATAGCCGGTACACTTATACACAGTTGGCGGCGCGTAAGAATCGAGAAAGAAACCGCCTGCCGTGCCGAACAAGAAAAAGCACAAGAACAGAAAATGAATAAGACACACATGAGCTATTTTACCAACATATCCCACGAGTTCCGGACACCACTGACCACGATGTTGGGTTCCATCAGACAACTGTGTGCCGCCCCAGCCAATACAGAGCCTAACCGGGAACTACTGAATGTTCTGCAAGACGGTATTCTGCGGATGCTCCAGCTAGTCAACCAATTGCTCGATTTCAACAAATTAGACAACGACAATCTGGGACTGGAGGTCCAACAGACCAACCTTGCCTCCACCATCAAACGAATCATCAGTTTCTTCAACATCAATGCCCAAAGCAAGAATATAACCCTTAGCATTCAGGGATTACACCATGACATCCTCTATTGGGCCGATGAAGACAAAGTAGAGAAAATACTGAGCAATCTGCTTTCCAATGCCATGAAGTTTACTCCTACAGGAGGTGAAATAGAAATCTCGTTCGCCATCGTCACACGCCAAGAAGCCGAGGAGTTCTTCTGCCTGACAGAACAAGACAAAAGCGTCCGGTATATCCGGATTTCCGTAACCAACACCGGAGAAAACATTCCGGAAGAACAGCTGGAAAAAATCTTTGAACGGTTCTATCAGATAAAAGGCAACAAAGGGACTTACAATTGGGGAACCGGCATCGGGCTTTATTATGCCCGATGCCTTGCCCGGTTGCACCACGGACACTTGAAAGCGGCAAACCGGAAAGAAGGGAACGGAGCCATGTTTATCCTGATTCTGCCCGCAGACGATTTCTCGTACACAAAAGAGGAACGGTTCTATGGCAAAAAAACACTCCTGAACAATACTTCCATAGAACCTGCGAAAATAGAACCGGATGCTGCCCGTGAAGGTAAAACAAGTCCGAAAACAATACTCATAGTAGACGATGACCCGGCCATCATGCACTATCTGCAGATTCTGCTGACCCCGCATTATCACATCATCAGCCGACTCAATTCCACCAACATCTTCCAGACCATTGTAGACGAAGCTCCGGATTTAATACTGAGCGATGTACTGATGCCGGACAAAGACGGTTACCAGCTTTGCAAAGAGATTAAAGCAAACCTGCAATTCTGTCACATACCCGTCATTCTGGTAACCGCCAAATCCACCGTGGAAAACCAGATAGAAGGATTGCATACCGGAGCAGACGCATACGTGCCCAAACCTTTTGAACCGGCTTACTTACTGGCCCTGATTGAATCACTATTGACGAACCGTGATAAAATGCGTAGTTTCCTGACGAACAATACCCGGACAAGCCAGATGAAAGAACTTGCCCTTACCCCAAAAGACGAGGCCTTCATGACAGAACTGTATAAACTAATGGAAAATGAACTGGATAATCCGGAACTGGACATCACGCGGATGGCCGAATTACTCAAAATCTCCCGTACCAAATTTTACTACAAGGTGAAAGGGTTAACCGGCAAGAATCCAAGCGTTTTCTTCAGAACTTATAAACTGAACCGCGCAGCCGAACTAATCAAGGAAGGGACCTATACCATCTCCGAAATAGCGGACATGACCGGTTTCAATACCCTTCCCCACTTCTCTACCTGCTTTAAAAAACAATTCGGTATAAACCCGAGTGAGTATCAATAAACCTTGTACATCCCTTATCAGCACCCACGGCTCCCTCTAATTCCCTTAAAAGAAAGAGCCGTGGCCTGCATAGAGATTACTTCCGATAAAAGTTGCCGATTATCGCTTGTTATAAACCAGTTTCTTCGTCTGCGGGTCGCGGGAGAATTGTTTCATGAAATCCCACATCAACCGTGCATCAGGCTTGAAGTTCCAATGACCGTAGTCATTCACAGCCACGACTTTAATCAGCGGAATGTTTCCCTTGTAAAGCACTCCCGCTTCCATCGTGACGCGCTTGTTGGTGGAAATCACTTCCCTATCCTTCAGCGCTATGCCGAAGGTGGCATCTTTGGAAAAGTCAGGTCGACTGCTCACCTCCATGCCGTTCATGGTCTGATAGGCAGTCCAGGCACAGAAAAAGGCATTGGTGCGCCAATTGTTCTCGCTTACAAAAGGCACAACTTCGTCGTCCGTACCCGTCACAGAGAAATAAGCGGTCTCCACACTGCCCCGTTTCTGTACCGCCTCGTTCATCAGCGCTTCGCCATTGTAGCCGAACATATACCGGTCGGGGGTCAGCCCAGCCGATTGGGCACCCACAGCGGCAAACACGTGCGACTTGCGTATACCGAGCCCCGTAGCCGTAGCGGCTCCTGCCGAAAGCCCTTCGGCATATACCCGCGAAGGGTCTATCTGCGGATAGGTCTTCAACAGATGATACACCACCTGCTCGATGCCGTCCAACCCCATAGGAGCATAACCGTTGCCCTGCCACTCCAATTCGGCAACAATGAAGTTCTCCTCAACCGCCAACTCAATGAAGCCGGATGTCTCAGCCTGCGTACGCGGATCATTGTTGTTGCCATGCAGCAAAAGCAACAACGGCACAGAAGCCTTTTCTGCCTTCAAGGTAGCTTCCGGATGGAATTCATACCATAGGAAATCGCCTGTACCGATAAGATCTTTCTTCATCACACGACGAGTGATTCCCCAATCTTCGGGCATGATATACGGCTCCAGCTCATACGTACCATATTGGTCGAATTGAGCTCCCGTGTACCAAGTATGTTCGTAATTGTTGAAACGGTAGTTCTTGCAAAGCAAAGTCTTCCAGGCTTCTGCAAAAGCCTCTTTCAGGGAAGTGTATTTGTTTGCACTCACCACAACCTGCTGTAACGGCTCCTTCCGGTTGGCATAACAAGCCAACCCGTCTTCTTTCCGCACCGGTTCCGCCTGATTCTGCAAGATATAGGCTGCCGCTACCTGCCGACTGTGTGTTCCGGCAATAAAAGCAGGAACGGGGGCGGCACCCTCAGCCGTCTTGGCCGGTCGGCCATTCAGCGATACGATACCGGCAACAGCACCCGCATGTCCGGCAATGGTTCTATTAACGAACGTCGCTCCCTTACCTATACCGATTATCTTCAGATTAGTAAAAACACGCATCTTGTTCAGGAAATTCTTATAAGCTTCCAAATCCTTCACCGCATCATACTCCTTTCCCAAGGGGTTCATCACACAGACCGTCCCCGAATAGGTGTGCGCATAGGACGCAATACCCAATTCATCCGTCAACGCCGCCGCTTCGGAAGCATCGCACGGCTTGTCCGGATAAATCACGAAAAAAGGGGAGAAGCCGGGAAAACGTCCCTCTACACTTTTGCACGTATCACGCGTAATGTAAACTTCCTGCTCCAACCCAGGAAAACGAACAAACGGAGGAAGCCCTTCAGGGGTTCCACCAGCCCCTTTCATCTGCAATGCAACTACAGAAAACAAGAGCCCAAAAATGAAATTCAGTTTCATAGTATCTTTAACAATTTGTTTTACGACCGCAATATTAGCGAATTACCCTCAAAGCATTCTTTCCTATTTGTTCAAATGTTTATCCTCCGGTTCAATTTTATTCATTACATTTGCAGTGTTTCTTAAAACCAACCGTATATGGCACATCGTCTTAATACCAACAAACAGTTTATGGTAGGCAACGGCATCCTTGCCTTTGCCGTGATTTTCGTAGTCGTCATCTTTGTCTACATGAGCATGAGGCTGCAACAACAGAAAGCGGAAAACCGCAACTTCATCGAAACCTATACCATCACACTGACGAAAGGCTTTGCCGGAGACTCCACCTCCATCTTCATCAACGACAGCCTGCTGGTGAACCGCACCATGACGGAAGAACCTTTCATCCTCGAGGTGAAACGCTTTGCCGAACAAAGCGCACTGATGATTGTGAACAATGCAACCGAGAAGCTTTCCCTGTTTGAGCTTAGCGAAAAAGGAGGAGAATACCGGTTCGAGAAGGAAGGAGAAGAGGTAAAACAACTGGCGCAGGAATAAAAAAGCTCAGCAAGGAGTGTTGTCAGACGTTATCAACTTTCATTTTATTTTTTCTTACATCAATATAAAGCAAATCATCATGGTCTGTTATACTATACAGTTCCATAAAATCCTCTGTTACCAAGTAATATTCGTCAAGCCCCTCACAGTCGCCGATAAATATATGTATATCAGACATTCTTGCTTTATAAACGATAAAATTCCTGTTCCAATAATCAATAAAAAAATAGAAAACGATATTTTTGTCAATTATATCCAATAGATGAAAATAAGGATCTTCCATGTTACAATCTATACTATATGGCACATATTTAAATTTCAGCCATAATGCACGAGGATTTCCAATTACAAATGTGTCATATAACCGTTGTATTAAAATCTCTTTATCGACATCTCCTATTTCCTGAAATGGAAGATGGTTATCTTTGATTGTTCGTTCTATTTCTTTATAATCAAACATGACATTTTGCTTCTGTTAATAATCTCGCATTATCCATACCGGTATTAACTTTCTGAGATACCTTTCAAACGTGATAGAAGAGGCAGACCGCTATATCTCCGTTTTGTATTTCCGGAGTTCTGTTCTCAATGCCTGAGCCCTTCCATCAGTCATCCGGTCGAGCAAAGCCCAGAAACGTTTCCCGTGATTCATCTCGCGGGTATGCGCCAGTTCGTGCAGCAACACATAGTCTATCAGATGTTTGGGAAGAAGTACCAGGTAATAGGACAGATTGATATTGCCACGCGTGGAACAGCTTCCCCAACGCCCGCTACTGGAATTAATCTTCACACTCTTGTAAGGAAGGTTATGTTGCATGGAAAGCATATACAGGCGGGGAGGAAGAATAATCTTTGCATTCCGTCGCAAAGCCTCTTCAATCACCTTGCGTAGCCAAGCCTGCAGATTCTCATCCGAGAAATCCGCATCCGGCGGACAGATTATCTGCATTTCTCCCAACTCGGAACGGGACAAGAACCGTTCCCGTTGTCCGCCGACCAACGTCAGCTTGAAGAACTCCGTATCAATGCGGTAATCCAAATCAATCAGCTTTCTGACCTGCTTCTGTCTGGCAGCCCTCAAACGCGGACGAAGCTGCTCGATGGCATTCTCTACCTCGGCAAGAGAAGTCCGGGGAGGCACGGTCACGTGAATTCCATCCTCCTTTGTACGGAAAGTGAGACGCCGTGCCCGGGCATTGACCCGGACAAACAAAGGACCTAGCTCTTTATCTTCTATAATGCGGTTTACTGTCATAAATCAAAGCCTCTCCCGTAGGAAGGGGCGGGGAAGAGGCTTTGCAAATGAACAAAGAATCGTCCAAAAAAGCAAGCAAACACCTGACAAAAGCGGACGGAGTGTCCGATAATGAACACTATGTAAAAGTTATTACACTTTAGTTATCAGCGACTTACACTTGTGGCACAATAATTGATTAAAGTATGATGACCGAGCGTCCTTTGAAAAAAGCATTTCTACATGCAACTTTTTCAAGGCAAATCACGTCTAACTAATAAATACTGAATCACAAAAAACAAAAAAATATGAAAGCTCTAACAACATTTATCGCAATCGCCTTATTGGCATTCAGTACAACCGCTTGTTCACAACAACACACATACCGTTCCGGAGGCTTCGGCAGCAAGACGGTCAAGGCAAGCAAGAACTATGTAACCAAAGACATAAAAGTGAACAACTTCACCAAGCTGAGTGTAGCCGGCAGCCCCGACGTGACCTACACGCAGAAGTCCGGCAAACCGACAGTGGAAGTATACACCTCGGACAACATTGTAGACTTACTGGATATCCGTGTCAAGGACAATACTCTCTACATCGGCTTCAAGAAGAATGTCAGCGTATCCTACAATAAACTGGAAGTACGTGTGTCCGCAGAAAAGTTGAACGGCATTGCCGTGGCAGGTTCGGGAGACGTGGAACTGAAAAACGGACTGAAGACGGACAACCTCAAAATTTCCGTAGCCGGTTCGGGTGACATCAGTGGAAACAACATCTCCTGCATAGACCTCGATATTTCCATCGCAGGCTCGGGAGACATCAACAGCAGCGACATCACTTGCAATGACCTCCAAGTATCCGTTGCAGGTTCAGGTGACATGAAGCTGAACAACGTAACGGCCAACTTCACCAAAGCATCCGTTGCCGGTTCGGGCACCGCTATCCTGAGTGGCAGCACCCAAGAAGCTGAATACAGTGTGGCAGGTTCGGGTGATTTGTTTGCTTCCGATTTCGTTGCCAAGAAAGCATCCGCCAGTGTTGCCGGTTCAGGCGACATCAAGTGCCATGCCACAGATTTCCTGAAAGTACGCACCAGCGGAAGTGGCAGTGTAGGCTACAAGGGCAATCCGGAACTGGATTATCCGAAGAAAGGACTGTATAAGCTCTAACATTGGAAAATATAGACTTTAAGATTAATAATTATAAGCCTAAACTAAATTCTCTCTCAAATAATTACCTATAAAGATGACGAAGGACTCCCGCGAGGAAGTCCTTCGTTTTTTGTACGCCCCACATCTCCGAAGCACGGGAACAACTATCATTTATCTACATTCAGAATACCCGACTCATTGTCGCTGTTATTGATGCGTCTGTCGGATGATTTGTAACGCTTGCCGAACTCGAAGTTATAACTCAGCTTGATAACCGCCATCTGTCCTATCTCTTTCGCATGGCTCCACGAGGTATAGGGTGCCACTTTGCTTACCCGTTCCTTACCCGTCTTGTAGTTGTTGGTGAACGGGAACATCATCCCTACCCCCAGCTGCAGGCGCTTGTGGGTATAAGTGGCCAGAATGGCAGTCTGATTCTCGCCCTTATAAATCGTTTCGCCCATCAGTTCGTTCGCCCTTTTACTGAATTGTCCCAACAGAGAGAACTGCTTATAATTGAACACGGCAACCAGATTGTAATAGAAGTCATTATACGTATGGGTATAGGTATTGCCGTTAGACCAGTAACGTGTAAATCCACCATCTATACTCAGCGTCAGGAAATTCTTCAGACTACCAATGTTCAGTCCGCGGAATGTGAAAGAAGGGCCAAAGCGCAGAAACTGTGCAGAACGCTGGTTCTCGCTCATCGAAACCAACTTGTCTCCCTCGGCAAACACACTCTCCATGATGATATTCTTGTGATAGCCATGTGTCACATTCAGCATGAAGACGAACTTCTGCTTCATATAAGAGTAGTTCAACGTATTGTTAAAGACACTGTAAGTCTCCAATGCCGGATTGCCGCGTACTATCTGGATGGTATCTATCGCCTGCTCCACATTGGTCAACGCACTGAGCGAAGGAATCTTGGGTTCGACATTGAACCGATAGTTGATGTTGCCGTTCTTGTGCGGCGAGAAGTTCAGACGGACAGTGGGGGTAAAGGTGTAATAGGTATGTTCCTCCCCTCCTTCCTTGAAATAAGAGCGGGTCAATCCGGCACTCACACCATAACTCACTTTCTTGATATTTCCCTGCACCTCGGCAAACGCCGCTGTCTTTGCCTGGTTCATTTCCGAAACGACGGGTGAGGAGCCTGCATACTCGTTCCTGGCATACATCCGGTAGTGCCGCAATCCGGAACTGAATACGAGGGACTTGAAACGCTTGTCGTAGATGGCTTCACCGATGATGGAACGCTTGTTTCCCGTCACATCGGTTTCAAGCATCGCCAGGTCTTCGGCTTGAGGAGTATATTCGTGGTAGAGCCTGTTATTGTCGGTGTGCATCAGCGTACCGGTCACGCTCATCGTAAGCATCTGATTCTTCGGTAATGTACGCTGGTAATAAAGGTCGAGCGAAGGAGTGTAGCCGGACTGCTTGTTCTTCAGTCCGGAGAAGATATAGTTATCGGCATCCGCAGCATCATACAGCTTGTTCGACTGGTTCAGAGAGGGAGCATCATAGATACTGTTGCGGAACACGACGTTGAATACGTACTTATCCTGCTCCGTCAGATTGTAAGAGAGGTCGATATTGTGGGTAAAGTGCTTGTTTTGGTCGTGAAGCCCCTCCTGCACACGATGTATCGTCTTATTTTCCAACACATATGTCTCATCTATATCCGTATACGTTTTCTTGAAGTTACGGGCAGACAAGTTATAGAACAATCCCCATTGTGACTTTTTATGATTGAACTTGGCCACCACATTGTCCTCGCTAAACAATATGTGGGGAGCATTAGTGGCTTGTATATTGACCAGTCCGCCCGTTTCGCGGCGGCGGACAATGATGTCTACCACAGCCCCCAGGCTGCTGTCGCCATAGCGCTCTCCCGGATTTTCAATGAATTCTATTCTTACAATCTCCTTGGGCAGGAGGGCTGCCACTTCGGTGGAGGTAGCCACAATACCGTTGATACGTGTCTGTACACTACCGCCATTGGCTTCCAGGCCTTTGCCAAGAGCATCCACCTTCAAGTGCGGAATGGCAAGGTTCAGCATCAGGTCGTAGGGATTGTAGGAATTCTTCATGGCAGTGGCGGTAGGTACTACAACCATGCGGTCTACTTTCTGCGTGATATTGCTGCCCGATATCACCACCTCGTCCAGCGCTACCGACTGTTCTTTCAAGATGATATCCCCCATCTCTACAGTGCCTTGGGGGTTCTTGATGACAATCTGCTCGTCGATATAACCGATGTAGGAGAATTTCAGCAGGAAATCTGAACCGGTGGCGGTTTTCAGAATGAATTTACCTTTTCCATTCGTAGTGCTTCCCGTAACGAATGAAGAGTCGGGTAAGGAAATCAGGACTACATTGACAAATTCCACCGGCCGGTTCTGCTCGTCTATTACCGTACCGTTCACTTTCACTGTTTGCGCCGCTGCGGCAAAGCTACCCAATAGGTATATGATAGCTATAACAAGAATCTTTTTCATAAATGTCGGCGTTTAGAGTTTGTCTTTTAAAGCTGACTCGATGATTGCCTTTATCTCTTCTGACGAAAGAGATTCTTTATTGGTCCACTCCTTGTCTCTCTCCTCCGAGATATCCAATACGGAATCGCAATGTTCCGACATCAGCAGAAAGAGCATTTTCTCTGAAATTTCGCCCGACGCGTTTATTACCTCATAGTGCACTTCGGCATACTTGCAAAATTTGCCGTCTACGTTACGACCGCACTTACGCTCCAGGTATCCGTAACGGAATTTCTCACCTTCACCTAACTGCGACTTAACATATTCCTTAGTTGCCGACTTTATTTTATACTGGTCGCTTCCGGGGAAGTAACATGAAGTAAGAGATACAAGTGCAAAACACGCTACGATTGTCATTGTTCTGAATGTACTTTTCATAAGACTTTTTGTTTTTTGATTTGATGCAAAGTTAAGGCGAAAAGTCGCTTAACTCCTACTAAATCGCACTATTAAAAGTCTTAACACTCAATGCTTAAAGTTCTGATTATCAACAACAATATATTATAAAAGTCTTAATCCGACTTCTTCCGGTCTAAATGACTCTTATGCACTCCACAATATCCTGCTTTTCGCCTGCATTTATCTTCTTTCGGATGGAAGTTTTACGCACGTAGATGGTCGCACTTGTCTGTTGGGTCACCACTCCGATTTCTTTGGTGGAGAAACCTGCACAGAGCAAGCAGCATATCTGCACTTCCTTATCGGATAAGAGTTGTCCGAATCTTTCCACCATGCGGGAGTAGAATCCGTCGTATAGTCTATCGATTACCGGATAAAGGTCCGCCCAGGCAAGCAGTCCTTCCACCGGAATCTCCTTATTGCTGATGCCCGAGATAAGTTTCAGCAATGCCTGGTTCTGTGAGGTAGGTGTATTGGCAACAAGCCGTATGATACCCAGCTGCTGCAGAAGCAACTTCTTGAAGAAAGCGTCGCTATTCTCCTCTTGGTTATCCGATGCCTTCTGGGCATCTTCCAGTAGACGGGTCAGTGTATCAATACGTTCTTCGGCTTCGGCAAGGCGTTTCCTTCTGTTGCGGATATAGAAACTCAAGGACAGCAGCACCCCGACAAGCAGAACGGCAACCAGTACAGAATACATCCGCGTCTTTTGCCGCTTGATTATCAGCTCGTAGTTCAACCGCTGAAGATTGTTCTTGGTCTCCAGCTGTTGCTCTATTACACTGTTCTGGTCCCTCATCTCAACTCTGACGGAGTCGGCAAACCTGCCGAAGGTGATAATATCCAAAGGTGTACCGGAAGTATAGTCCAGAACGGTTTTCAGCTGTACCAATGCACTGCGTACGGAGAAGCCTTCGGCTTTATCTCCTCCGTGATTCTGTTCATTGGCCCATGCCTGGTTCCAGTAGTAACGGGCAGAATCAAGCTGATGAAGGTTGAGAAAGTTTTCGGCAAAGGTAATTTGCAGCATCACATGGTTACCCACTGCCGGCATCAGACGTTTGACACGGCGCAGGAGGTCATTGGATTTGACGTATTCGCGGTTATTGGCAAGCGCTGTGGCATAGTTCCTCATATAGTGACAAGCCGAAGCCGTATCGGCTGCCGCCAATGCCATATCGATGCTCCGTTCAAAATAATCAGCAGAAGAAGGATGGTTAATCAACGCCATATTAAGTCCTAAGTTATAGAATACGGAACTACGTTCTCGGACAGACAGTTTATCAGCGTATTGCAGTATCTTTTCCATCAGCTCTATCACCTGGGAGTGATCATTTCTCTGATAAGCCACCTCTGCCTTTCCCCGATAAAAAAGAAGAAGCCAGAAGGTGTCTTTCCGGGCTATGGCATAGTCCAAGCCATTCTCAATCGCTTCATCCATGCGCTCCTCCTGCTTCATCCATTTATAATAAGAGGCTTCAAGCAGGTAACTATCCAACATACGGGAAGAGTCTTTCTGCTCACGATAGTAGTGTATCGCGCCGGGAAGCAGCGAATCTTCCACCAATGACATACCCATACGGTAGCGGGCCTGCGCACAGTTCCAAACGAACTTCATCCATTCCGCTTCTGAAAATCCAACATCCTTCTCTATGGAATTAAGCAACTTTAGCGCACTGTCCGGACGGTTCTGTAACAAAGAATCGGTCCGCGCCAAAAGTATTTTGTGGCCATTATGGTCATTACAGCCAACGAAGCACATAATGCCTAAAAGCATTATACAGATATATAGTATGTTTCTCATGGTCTCCATTATATATTTGGAGCGAGTAAAGTTGAGAAAAAAAACAGTAGATTCCAAACTATATATACTGTAAATAATAACTCGCAGGCAAAACAATAAAGGGACGCTGCATCACGCAGCGTCCCTTCTATTTTAGTTAGTTTTTATAAGATTTTGAGAGAATTGAAACTTCACAGCCTCAAGTTGTTTTAATAAAGCACACTAACTATTATGTTTAAAGCAAATGAAAATGTTATTTTAAAAGCAAATGAAAATATCTATTCCTTGATTTCCAGTTCCTTGTCCACCCGGCGCAGGCTGTCCATCACCTGCTTCTCATGAGACACGGGCACATCTCCCGAAAGAGCTACCGACGGTGCGGAAATCTGTTTACCGATAGTATCGGCTGCGGCCACCTCCTCTACATCCGAGAAAAATGAATGTTGCATCACATTCCCCATAGAAAGGACCACTGCCACTACTGCAGCGGCTTTGAACAACGGCATGAAACGTGCGGTCAATGTCATGCGCTTTGCCTTGACCACCGGAACTTCCACTTCGGCAAGCACCCGGGCATCAAAATCCTCACCCAAATGCACTTCCTGCTGAAGCTGCTGATATACGAACAAGTCCTTGTAGCGAAGCAAGTGTCCGGGAACATCGTTACCGCTAAAGAAAGCACGCAGGCATGCTTCCTCTTCCAAAGAAGTTTCGCACTGCCAGTAGCGTTCCAAGAGTTGTTCTATATATTTAGAGTCCATAACCTTCTATATCAATAAACGTTTGTTTTACTTTTTGCCGCGCCCTGAAGAGGTTCACTTTTACCTGCTCCTCGGTCAAGTTCAGGACCGCTGCTATTTCTTTATAGCTCTTACCTTCCACATCCCTAAGCTGCATAATCAACCGCTGTTTTTCGGGAAGCTTGTTCATCAGCCGATGTATCAACGCCATCCGTTCCTTGTTCACCAGCTTCTCGTAAGGGCCCGATGCATCGGAGGCCTGCTCCATTTCGGGGGTCAGCTCCACGGTACGGGAGTCTTTTCGCTCGCTACGGTCTATCGCCAGATTTCTTGCCACTGTCAGGCAATAGGCTTCGATAGAGCCGAATTGCGACCACTCGTCACGCTTGTTCCAGACCCTTATCAGCGTTTCCTGCACGACATCCTCTGCCTCTGCCCTATCGAACGTAATTCTCAGGGCTAACCGAAAGAGCTTGTCCTTCAGCGGGAGAATGTCATTGCGAAAGCTGAGTTCTTGCATCTCTAATAAATTGACGGTTAAGTATTCAGAAAGTTACAGCCTATTGCCGTTTTTTTTGAATTATTTTCGGATACGGGTTCCACTGTTCCCGTTGATGGCTGATGCTAAAGTGATTACGACTTCGGACACACCCGCATTCAACGCCTCGAAAGAGTTCTCCAATTTTGGAATCATGCCACCTTGAATCACTCCATCGGCTACATATTGCTTAAATTCCTCCGGCGTTATCTGTGGAATCACGCTGTCATCATCGTCTTCGCTGCGCAGCACACCCTTCTTTTCAAAGCAGAACACCAAAGTTACATCGAACAAACCTGCCAAAGCCTTGGCGGTCTCTCCGGCAATAGTGTCGGCATTCGTATTCAGCATGTGCCCGTCTCCATCGTGTGTCAACGGAGCCATCACGGGAACCACACCCTTATGAATGAGGTCTGCCAAGAAAGCATCATTCACCTGCTTCACATCGCCCACAAACCCATAATCCACCTCCTTCACGGGACGCTTTACCGAACGGATTACATCCATATCGGCTCCCGTCAAGCCCAGTGCATTGACACCACGCGCCTGCAAGCCGGCAACGATATTCTTATTCACCAGTCCGCCATACACCATGGTCACCACCTTCAGCGTTTCGGTATCAGTGATGCGGCGGCCATTCACCATTTTACTTTCAATACCCAGTTGGGCAGCGAGCTTCGTGGCCGAGCGTCCGCCTCCGTGTACCAAGACCTTGTAGCCTTCGATGGCTGCAAAGTCATCCAATAACTTATAGAGGGTGGCTTCCTCTTCTACGATCTTGCCACCCACCTTTATTACAGTCAGTTTCTCCATTTTATTCCAAATAAGTATATCCGTACAGTCCGGAACGGTAATTAGACAAGAATTCCTTCCCTTCTTCCACAGAGATACGCCCTTCCTTGACGGACTGCGTCACCCAAGTTTCCAGCGTACGTACCAGTTTTTTAGGATTATATTGCACGTAATCCAACACCTCAGCCACCGTCTCGCCGTCAATCAGTTGGTCGATGGTGTAGCCTTTGGAATTGACAGACACATGCACGGCATTCGTATCACCAAACAGATTGTGCATATCTCCCAGAATCTCTTGATAAGCTCCGACCAGAAAAACCGCCAGATAGTAGTGTTCCTTGTCGCGCAACGAGTGCAACGGCAGGGTGGTCGTATCGGCACGCGAGCTGACGAAATTGGCAATCTTGCCGTCCGAGTCGCAAGTCATGTCCTGCAAGGTAGCCTCACGGTCGGGTCTTTCATCCAGCCGCTGTATGGGCATGATGGGGAACATCTGGTCGATGGCCCAGGAATCGGGCAATGACTGGAACAGCGAGAAGTTACAGAAATACTTGTCGGCAAGCAGCTTGCTCAACTTGCGGAATTCCTCGGGGCAGTGCTTCATGCCGCTGGCAATGGAGTTGATTTCGCGGCAGATACTCCAGTAGAGTTTCTCTATTTGTGCACGCGTATTCAGGTCGACGATGCCATGGCTGAAAAGGTCGAGTGCCTCTTCGCGTATCTGCTGCGCATCGTGCCAAGGTTCCAGCATACTGCGCTGGCTCAGATTATCCCAGATGTCATACAGTTCCTTCACCAGTTCGTGAGCATCCTCTCCCGGTTCCCAGTCGTCGTCCATTTCGGGCAGGGAAGCCGTTTCCAGCACTTCGAAGATAAGCACGGAGTGATGGGCAGTCAGGCTGCGTCCCGTCTCGGTAATGATATTGGGATGAGGGAACCCGTGTTTGTCGGCAACATCGACGAAAGTCGACACCACATCGTTGACATATTCCTGGATGGAATAGTTGACGGAGCTTTCGCTACTTGAAGAGCGTGTACCGTCATAATCAACTCCCATACCGCCACCGGTATCCACGAATTCGATGTTGAAGCCCATCTTGTTCAGCTGCACAAAGAATTGCGAAGCTTCACGCAAAGCATTCTTGATGCGGCGTATCTTGGTTATCTGACTGCCGATATGGAAATGTATCAGCTTCAGACAGTCCTTCATATCTTTTTTCTCCAAGAAGTCCAGCGCTTCGAGCAGTTCACTGGATGTCAGTCCGAACTTGCTGGCATCTCCTCCGCTTTCTTCCCATTTGCCACTTCCACTGGAAGCCAATTTAATGCGAATGCCGATATTAGGTTTCACCTTCAATTGCTTCGCCATCTTGGCAATAAGATTCAACTCATTAAGTTTCTCTACAACAAGAAAAATGCGTTTGCCCATTTTCTGTGCCAACAGTGCCAGTTCAATGAAGCTCTCGTCCTTATATCCGTTACAAACCACGAGGGAACCCGGGTCTGTATTGACCCCTATCACAGCATGCAACTCCGGCTTTGAACCCGCTTCCAGCCCCAGATTGAACTTCTTCCCATGGTTAATCATCTCTTCTACCACGGGACGCATCTGATTCACTTTAATGGGATAGATAATAAAGTTCTCTCCTTTATACCCGTACTCGTCGGCTGCCTGTCTGAAGCAGCAGGACACCTTCTCGATGCGGTTGTCCAGAATATCGGGAAAACGCACCAAGACCGGAGCCGCTACATCGCGCAACTGCAACTCGTCCACCAACTCTTTTAAATCGACGGCAACTCCATCCTTACGCGGTGTCACCACAACATGACCTTTGTCATTGATACCAAAGTACGAAGTGCCCCAACCAGTTACGTTGTACAGCTCTTCTGAATCTTCAATACGCCATTTTCTCATCAGTACATTTACTATTAGACTATTTACAATTTACTATTTTCCCACTATAGTGTGTCTTATTAAAGGGGGCGACAAAAATACACATAAATCTAATATATCCAGCTCCTCGGACTGAAAAATACACATTTACAAGGGATTAAAGTCCTAAAAGTTGGCGTAACCGTTGCACGGATTCGCTAATCTGGCTACGGCTTTCCAGATAACCGGCATCAAAACGATAACGGGCCTGCGAGTAGAAAGGCGCACGCTTGGCCAGCGCCTCCACAATGAAGGTGCGCAAATCCTCGTCCGTCTTGCCTTGCAGGATGGGGCGCTGCTGCTTCGCCACCCGGAGCCGGCGGAACAGAATATCGGGGTGTACATCCAGGAACACCGTCTGCCCGCAACCGTTCATGTACTCCATATTGTCAAAAAAACAAGGAGTACCACCGCCGGTAGAGACCACGACATCCTCAAATTCCCCTACTTCATGCAGCATGTTCCGCTCCAATTCACGAAAAGAGGCTTCTCCCCGCTCGGTGAACAATTCACGGATTGATTTGTGAAAACGTTCTTCGATGTACCAGTCCAAATCAATGAACGGCACATTCATTTCGCGGGCAAAAGCCTTTCCTAAAGTAGTTTTACCGGCTCCCATGTAGCCGGTCAAGAAAATACGTATCATATCTGCTACGAGTTACAGGTTTCCTGCAAAGGTAGCAATTCCAAGCTGAAAACGCCTCTGTATCAGAGAAAAATTTTGATACGCTTGCTTAAATCTTCGAATTCCTTTTCTCCCGGTTCACCGGTGGGTGTACCGAAGGGCATCTGTGCAATCATCATCCAGTCGTCGGGCAGGTTCCAGGTGCGACGTACCTCGTCGTCAATCAAGGGGTTATAATGTTGCAGGGAGGCGCCCAACCCCATATCTTCCAGCATAGTCCAGATGGCAAACTGGTGCATAGCGGAGGTATGCTGTGACCAAGTGGGGAAATTATCCTTATAGGAAGGGAATGTTTCCTGCAGCTTCTTGACTACAGAAGTATCTTCAAAATAGAGCACAGTACCGTGTCCGCTGGCAAAACAGCCGTCAATCTTGGCTTCCGTCTTGGCAAAAGCCTCGGCAGAGATGCGTGCTTTCAGGGTTTCCTTCACGATGTTCCACAATTTTTTATGTTCGTCGCCCAGCAACAATACAATTCTTGTAGACTGTGAATTGAAAGCTGACGGCACATTCTTTACGGCTTCACGAATAATGTGTACTATTTCTTCATCCAGTACTGGCGAATCGCTGCCGATAGAGTAATAACTACGGCGATGCGCCATGGCTTCTGCAAATGTTCTCTTCATTTTTTGTCCTTTCTTTTTTTATTGAGACTTCTCTTCTTTATTTTATATCCGCCATACAAAGAAACAAATAAAAGAGTTAAGTTGTTCGGATTTTCTTTTTTACCTTTGTCCGCAGTTATGAAGAAAGAAAAATATTACGTCGTATGGGCGGGAGTCAGCCCGGGTATCTACACTTCCTGGACAGACTGCCAACTACAGACCAAAGGCTACGAAGGAGCAAAATACAAGTCGTTCGAATCACGCGAGGAAGCGGAAAAAGCCTTTGCCTCTTCGCCGTACACGTACATCAAGCGGTCGGCTCCCTCTCCTGCCAAGACTATTCCCGGCGCCGACGCTCCCCTTCCTGCCGCCGTCGCAGAAAACAGCCTTGCCGTAGACGCCGCCTGCAGCGGAAATCCCGGTGCCATGGAGTACCGGGGAGTACACGTCGCCAGCCGTCAGGAAATCTTTCACTTCGGGCCGATGTATGGAACCAACAATATCGGCGAATTCCTCGCCATTGTCCACGGACTTGCCTTGTTGAAACAGAAAGGTTTCGACATGCCCATCTACAGTGACAGCGTGAACGCCATCAACTGGATAAAACAGAAAAAATGCAAAACCAAACTGCCGCGCGACGCCAAGACCGAAGAGCTTTTCCGCCTAATAGAACGTGCGGAGAAGTGGTTGCGCGAAAACACCTACACCACCCGCATCCTAAAATGGGAGACAAAGCAATGGGGGGAAATTCCGGCCGACTTCGGAAGGAAGTAAAAAAACGCGGGCACCCCGGATTCTTCATCCGGTTGTGCCCGCGTCAAGAAAATGATGCGGCCGAGCTTATGAATGAATAGCCGCCATCATGTTTTATTTGCTATACGATGCCTTCACGAAAGGAGCATCAAGCAAGTAGTCAAGACTCTGCTTCACACTCTCTTCTACGGGGCAGCTGTATTTCTCAATCTCAGCTACGATGTGGCGCACGCCAGCAGTATCCGTATTCTTGAAGATAGCATCATAACCTACCATACCACTCTGCCCAATCTCGCGGTGATCCTTGATATGGAGCATGGTGAAGCGTCCGGGATACTTGTTGAAGTAATCCACCGGGCTGTTCTGGCCGCGCACTACCCAGTAAACGTCCATCTGGAAGAATACATATTCGGGATTGGTGTGTTGCAGCATGTAGTCCAGCATCAGCTCCTTGTCTTCCACTTTCTGGAATTCATGGGCATGATTGTGGTAACCGTATTTCAAACCGGCAGCCTGGCAGTGCTTGCCCACTTCATTGTAATAGTCGCAGTAGGTCTGCAAGTCTTTCAATGTCTTGGGAACGGAGAGATACGGAGTCACGATATACTCCATACCGGCCTCCTTATGGGCAGCAATGCACTGATCCCACCATTTCAAGGCTTCCGTAAAGTCGCCCGAAGCCAGTTCCTCGTCCGACAACCCGTGGGTAGTGTGCGAAGAAAGCACGGTCATACCGCTCTTTTCCACCATCTGTTTGAACTCCTGGGGAGTCTTGCCGTAGAACTTACCGTCATTGTAGTTGGCGGCCTCCACACTGGTATAGCCCATATCAGCCAAATCCTTCAGAATCTGGTCGAGGTTACTGCCGTCCTTCACCAAGTCTCTTACAGAATAGAGCTGGATGGCTACTTCCTTTTTCGTCGTTTCCGGCGCCGTTTCCGTGCTGTGGCTGCTGCAGCTTGTGGCCATCATGGATAAGCACAGTGCTGACAAAATCATCATATGTTTGATTCTCATAGTACTATCTTTTTAGAAGGAATTAGTCGAGAACCTTTACACGGATGTTGCGATACCAAACATCGTCGCCATGATCCTGTACACCGATAAAGCCTTCGTGGTTTTCACCACCGCAGTTGTTCAACAGTTCGAAAGCCAAGGGCCACTTCTCTTCGCTGAACTTGCTTGCCTGCAACATTTCAGTCCATTGCTTAGTCCACAAGTGATATTCCAGTACGTTTTCATCGTTCTGTCCGTGAACTACAGTACCTTTGTATACCATAATCTTTGCCTTGTTCCATTCGCCGAAAGGTTTGGCGTTCTGCGGAACAGCCGGTATCATGTCGTACAAGGAAGCAGCCTGACGGTTGTTGTCCTTACCCAGTTTGGCATCCGGATGATTGGCGTTATCCAGCACCTGGAACTCGGGAGCAGAGATATAGATGGGTTCCAACACTTCGTTGCCGTCCTTGTCCTTTGAAGTAACTTCCTGAGCCAGATAGAAGATACCGGAGTTACCACCTTTGGAAATCTTCCATTCCAGTTCCAGCTCAAAGTTCTTGAACTTATGGGCGAAAATCAAGTCACCGCCCTCACCGGTCTGTCCTTCGCCGGTACCGGTTCCACAGAATTTGAGGCAACCATCCTCAATAATCCATCTGGAAGGCACTTTGTCCTTACCGTATCCACGCCATCCGTCCAGGCTCTTTCCATCAAAGATAGTGATATAACCGTCCGCATCAATCGGCAGGTTCAAGCTGTCCGTTTCAGGCGCTTTCAGAGACTTGGAATAAGACAACGCAGTAGTAGTAGGAGCCGCAGCTTCCTCCGTAGCGTTCGATTTTTTTGCACCACCGCCACAAGAAGCGAGTATACCGCCAATAAGGCAGCAAGCCAAAGGATAATATATTTTCTTCATAATCTGAAAAATTAAATAATTAGTATTCGTTTATGAGCACCGGAAACCAGGTTCCGGTGCTCTTTTTAATGTTTATCTGGGCATATCGGGCAACTTCCAGCCTTCACGGTAGTTATGCTTGATGAGCTCTTCTGCAAAAGCCTTGGCATTTACCGGATCTGTCCATGTCTTGTCGAAGCTCGGATGGCCGTTGTGTATCTTGAAGCCGTCCTTGATGACTGTACGCAATGTCTCGTCGTCGCCGATATTGGTGAAGCGCATGTTGGCTCCGTCCCATTCCAGTGTCTTGTTCAGGCCCTGCAGACGGATGGCCAATACACCCATTGCCACCATTTCGTTCATCGGTCCTGCTTCGGAGAAATCAGACTTAGGCATTACGCGACTGGAAGGACTTTCCTTACAAGCACGTACCCAGTCCATCTCATGACCGCCATTCATAGCCTTCGGCACACGGCGGCAAACCTTCGGTGCATTGGGCACGCGGCCAGAAAGTAACCACGGGTTCTGTCCGTAGCAACCGCAAATCAGCGTATCCTTCGTTCCGTGGAAGATAGTCAGACCGCCACCGCTCTGCATCAGTTGCTTTCCTTCGGGGAAGCCTTTCGGACGGTCGGGCATCATGCCACCATCATACCAGTGAACTTCCACTTCGGGCATAGCCACCTTCGGCATATTCTCACGTGCGGGGAAAGTCAGCTTCACGTGCTGTGCTTGCGGAGCGCAGGCATTGAGCAACAATGTAGACGAACCTTCTACCTTGGTAGGATACAGCAACTTCAAAGCTCTGAACGGCTGGTGCAGGATGTGGCAAGCCATATCGCCCAAAGCACCCGTACCATAATCCCACCATCCGCGCCAGTTCCAGGGATGATAGATTTCGTTATATGGATTCATCTTGGCAGGACCGGTAAACAAATCCCAGTTCAGGGTTTTGGGAATGCGGTCTTCCTTTTCGGGAACATTCAATCCTTGCGGCCAGATGGGACGGTCGGTAGCACATTCCACCTTCGTCACGTCACCGATTTCGCCGTTCCATATCCACTCGCATACCAAGTCGGTACCCTCGTCCGAAGAACCCTGGTTACCCATCTGGGTAACTACTCCCGTAGAAGCGGCCAGGCGGGTAAGCAGACGGGACTCATATACGGAGTGCGTCAACGGTTTCTGGCAATATACATGTTTGCCCATCGTCATGGCATCAGCAGTAATGATGGCATGTGTATGGTCGGCAGTAGCGATGATAACGGCATCGATGTCCTTACCCATCTCATCGTACATCTTACGATAGTCCCAATACTTCTTCGCATTGGGAAGCTCATCGAACACACCTTTCGCGTAGCGCCAGTCTACGTCACAAAGCGCCACGATATTTTCCGTAGCCTTCACATGGTTGATGTTGGTGTGTCCCATACCGCCGATACCTACGGCAGCAATGTTCAAACGGTCACTGGGAGGCACGTGTCCGTGGCTCTTACCCAAAATGCTGCTTGGAGCAATGGTAAGACCCGCCAAAGCTAAACCTCCGGTCTTAAGAAATTCTCTTCTTGTAAATTTCGACATGGTTCTTTAGATTTTAAAATCGGTTAATATAATGAGTTTTAAAACAATCCTTAATTACAGTAGGCATCAGACTACCGTCTTCTTCGGACGGAGCAGTCCGTAACCTTCTTTCATATGCCTCCGGCGCTCCCTGATTTCCTCCAGCGTCTGCAAGTCGCCTATGCCGGGCAGGTCGTGGCGGCGCGCATCCTCCAGGAAGGTCCATCCGTATTGGGAAGCAATGGCCGAGTCTCGCATCTGCGGCAATCTCGGATCGCGTTTCCCGCTCTCGATGGAGTCTGCCATAATGTTGCAGAGCTTGTCCAGGTTCTTTCCGCCAAACGGTTTCTCCAGGCGAAGCGTACGGTTCACGCCGTGAAGTTCCACTACGGCAGTCCGGAAATCATGCGTCATGCGCACGATACCTTTTGTACCGATAATGTCCGTATATGCATTATGAGTCTGGTTTCTGGAGAGTTGTCCGTAGACGAAGCCTTGTGTGACATCGAAGGCGATGCCGTTCTCGAACGTACCGTGGCACTGTACCCACCAAGGGTCCTTGTAGTCCCACATCCGCATGCCTTGGGCATGCCAGGTCTTGTATTCACTGTCGGCATACCAGCGGGCAATGTCTATGTAGTGCATGCCGCAGTCGTGGTAGGCGGGACCCTCATATTCGTGTCCCTCGCCCGGCGCCAATCCCGGAGTCATGTGGCAGATGCGCAAGATAGCCAGTTCGCCAATCTCGCCTTCATCGATAAACTGCTTCATAGCCTGGTGATACCAGGAGTTCCGCAGATAAAGGTTGACAGCGGCAATGCGATCATACTTTTCAATCAGGTCCACAATTTCCCATTCCTTATCAATGGTATCGGCAATGGGTTTCTCCGTCAGGATATGCTTATTGCTCCGGACAGCTTTCTCTATTTGTTCTTTTCTGGAATTTGCCAATGCAAAAAGACCAACAGCTTCTACACTCTGGTCATCAAAGATTTCTTGTTCATCGGATATGATTCTGGATGAAGGGGAAAGGTTTCTTGCCAATTCTCGGGAGGCCGGATCGGTATCGCAGATATATGCGATGTCCCATCGACCGCTTTTCTGCATTTCCTCCCAATACATTTGCCCCATTCTGCCGAACCCTATCAAACCAACTTTTATTTTCATGGTAGGCGAATATTAAATATTTACAGTTATAGTATTATCGGGGTCGATTGAATTACATGATTAAGAGTACTTGGACTGATAGTCATAGTAGCTGTCGTCGTAGACGTTGGATATAATTTTTTCATGATATTTGCAATGTTTATGTATGTGTTCTTTGCAAAAATAGGATAATTAGTGATAGAATGGAAGCAAGCAGATATTAAAAAAGCGTAAAAGGTAAAAGAACACTCTTTATTCATCATCGCCTAACAGCCGTGAAACACTCTGCCGGCAGCCGTCAACACCCACCTGCATCATAGATTCTGCGTAAGAAATATAGAAGAGAAAGAAGAATTAATAGGCTGTTTGCAGGAAATTAACTTCCTATTTAGTCATAACAGCCTAGCACAAGCGGGTGGAAGCAAAGTACGCAGAATTTTATTTCTATGAGAGAGACTGCATATCATTCAGTCTCTTATAATAGCCGTTCTTCTCGAGAAGTTCCTCGTGCTTACCACGTTCCACGATTTCACCTTCATAGAGTACACAAATCTCATCCGCATTCTTGATGGTGGAAAGGCGGTGGGCGATGGCAATCGTGGTACGGGTCTTCATTAGCCGTTCCAGAGCCTCCTGCACCAGTCGTTCGCTTTCGGTATCGAGTGCTGAAGTGGCCTCATCGAGTATCAGGATAGGCGGATTCTTCAAGATGGCACGGGCAATACTGATACGCTGGCGCTGTCCGCCGGAAAGCTTGCCGCCACGGTCGCCAATGTTGGTCTGATAACCGAGTTCGGTCTCCATGATGAAGTCGTGGGCATTGGCAATCTTTGCCGCTTCGACCACCTGCTCCATAGTTGCATTTTCCACACCGAAGGCAATGTTGTTGAAGAAGGTGTCATTGAACAGAATGGCCTCTTGGTTCACGTTTCCTATCAACGCACGCAGGTCGTGGATGCGAAAATTCTTAATATTCACACCGTCAATTGTAATCTCACCTAACTGCACATCGTGATAGCGCGGCAGCAAATCCACCAATGTCGACTTGCCGGAACCGGACTGGCCGACAAGTGCAATGGTCTGTCCTTTGGGCACCATCAGATTGACGTGCTTCAACACTTCGCGCTTGCCGTCGTAACTGAAGGAGAGGTCCTTAAATTCAATCCGGTCATTCATCCCGTGCAGCGGCAACGGGTTTACCGGTTCCTTAATGGGATTCTCGGCTTTCAGTATTTTGTCCACACGTTCCATGGATGCCAGACCCTTTGGAATGTTGTATCCTGCCTTTGCAAAGTCTTTCAACGGATTGATGATACTGTACAGAATCACCATATAGAAGATGAACGTTGATGCTTCCATGGAAGTGCCGTCGCCCAGAATAAGCAGACCACCGAACCACAGTACCAATACAATGAGCAGCGTACCGAGGAATTCACTCATCGGATGTGCCAACGACTGACGGATGGCTACCTTGTTGGTGGCATCACGCAGCTCGTCGCTGCATTGCTTAAAACGGTCTACCATCTTGTCTTCGGCTATGAAAGCCTTGATTATACGCAGTCCACCAAGCGTCTCTTCCAGTTGCGACATGGTATCACTCCATTTCCCTTGGGCTTCCAACGACTTACGTTTCAGTTTCTTGCCGACTTTTCCCATCAGCCAGCCCATACCCGGCAATACCAGGACAGTAAACAGAGTCAGCTGCCAGCTGGTTACAATCAGAGTGGAAAAATAAAGCAGAATCAAGATCGGATTCTTGAGCAGCATATCCAGTGAGCTGGTAATGGAGTTTTCAATTTCGCCTACGTCACCGCTCATACGTGCAATGATGTCCCCTTTCCTTTCTTCAGAGAAAAAGCCGAGCGGCAAGTGCATCACTTTGGAATAGACCATCACGCGGATATCGCGTACCACTCCCGTACGAAGGGGAATCATAATGGCGGAAGAACCGAAATAGCAGGAAGTCTTCAGCATGGTCATGAAAGCAAGGAAAAGCCCCATGAACAGCAATGTCATCTGTGGTCCGTGTGTCTCAATCATCTGGGTGACGTAGTAATAGAAATTATTCACCGCCACTTCCTTGATGCCTTCGCTCCCCCACTCCATGTACTCGTACACTTTGGTATTCTCCCCCGTTTTGAAGAGGATATTGAGAATAGGAATCAACAATGTGAATGAAAATACGTTGAATATGGCAGACAGTACATTGAGCACGATTGCCCAACCAATATATCTCTTGTAAGGCGACACAAAGCGTCGCATCAGCTGCAGAAATTCCTTCATTGCTTGTAGTTAAGTGAATTATGAGGTCGCAAAGATACAAGAAAACGAGGGAATGGAAAAGGGTTTCAGGTTATTTCTGCCTAAATGCCCACATTCTCTACTTTCTTTTGTGTCCTTGCATACTTCTCCAGCACCATGTACACTCATACATTGTCATCTTAATAATAGCCGGCTCATTTATTTTCCATCTTTACTCCTAACTTCCACACAATTTTCTTCAAACTTCAATATGCCCAAGCAATTATATGAGTAAATAATGAAAAAGATGTACCTTTGCACCCGACTTAACTGAGAACTTTGTTCACCACATGAGAAAAGCTATTATCACAACCCTATCTGTCCTAATCGTACTTCTGTCCATTGCTTGCAATACCCGAGTGAACTATAATAAGTACCTGATTGCAATTGACTCGCTCATCGTTCAGCAACCGGACACTGCCCTATCTATGCTCGAAGCATTCCCGACAAACAGCCTGCAGACCCAAGCTGACAGTGCTTATTATGGCCTATTAATGACAGAAGCAAGAGATAAGAACTACATTATCCAAACCAATGATTCCCTGATACAATCGGCCCTGACCTACTACAACGGCACAAACGACATAGAAAAGCGGGCAAGGGCCCATTACTATTCCGGCTGCGTCTACCGGGATTCACAGAGAAGAACAGAATCTATGACTCAATACCTCATAGCAAAGCCCTTGGCTGAAAAAGCAGGAGAAAGACGTCTATTAAGTCTTATCTACCTGAATATAGGTTATCTATACTATTCACAAAACCTAAATACACAAGCCGATTCCAGCTATCAATTGGCACAACAAATAGGTATTCAGCTAAAGGACTCTGTTCTTCAAGCAGAAGTTCTGTCACGACGAGGACTCATCCGAATGGAAAAAGGAGAGGAATTCTATCCCGAAGCCGAAAAAATGATGTTGAAGGCACTCGCTATCGTCCAAAAACAGTCCAACATACAATTAAAAGAAAATGTGTTCTCCTCACTATGCCAACTATACAACTGGATGGAAAACGGAGAGAAAGCTATAGAATTCGCCAAACAGAATCTTGGCGTACAGAAAGACCGCACAACATGCTACAAAGCTTTCGAACTACTTGGAAGCGCATATTACCTAATATTGCAATATGATTCTGCCCGCTACTACCTACAAAAATCCCTTTTCACAACAGACTATGCCACCAAAGCCGGGGCTTACATGTATCTAGCAGACATAGCCAAAGAGCAAGGAGACTTAGCTACTTCCTTAGAGATGGAACGCAACTACTCTGCCTATTTGGACAGCATGCAGAAGTCCAGACAGCCCGATGCCATTGTCTGCGCAGAACAAGGGATGCCAAGCAACAAGCAAAACATAATCAGCAAACACACCCATTACTCTATCATAAGTATATCAATAATCACATTAACCCTCATTGTAGCTGTAATCATCCTATCCTATAAGAAAAGAAAGCAAAAGCCCAATAACCGAACCGAAAAAGAAATGCTGTATAAGGCAGGACTTGTTCTGTTCGAACAATCTGAGGTATACAACAAGATGACTCTAATCATCCGCTCTCATAAAGAAAAGGCAGAATCAGAAATAATGCATCAAGGTGACTGGCTACAACTAATTGCAGAAACCAACAAATGTTGGAATAATATTGCCCGGGAACTACAATCAAAATATCATCTGACAGAAGACGAAATCTACTTATGTTGTCTGTACCTGACAAACCTCCCGATAAGCCACTTTTGCCATATATTGAGCTGCGAACGGGATACTATTTACAAAAAGGCAGACCGCATATTAGAAAACAAAATGGGCTTTGCACACAAAGAGATATCTCTTAAGGAAGCTTTAAAAAAGAATCTCCAATCATCTAGCCAATCATAACAATCATTAGCAAGTACAACAATTATACAATATTATACGCCATTATACACCGAAATTATACAATATTATACACTTATCCTGCCGTATTAAACCGACCTTTGCGGCATCAATAATCAAAAAAGTGTATAATGATGAAAAAACTATTGTCTATCTTAATTGCGACATTCTTTTTAAGCAATATTGTGACATACGCACAAAAAGAAAACAATCCTTTTACAGAAATTGCCCTAACCCAAGCAAAAAGAAAAGATCCGATTAGTAAAGGAGATACCCCTATATCTCGTAGTATCATTCAAACCGCCAACGCCTACTTATATAATAACACAGTATGTGTCGACTTCAACGAGGTATTACCTAACGTCACCATAACCCTCATCAATGAATCAACTAGTAAACTCATTCATTCAGAAGCATACAATGAACCCACAAACATTGACATCACTTTGGATGAAGGATACAGTAGTGGTAACTATTTGATTAAAATAGAGTCTGATGAAGTTCTTTTATATGGTTATTTCTCATTATAACAATCATACAACAAACAATACATTATTTAAAAAGATAGAGAGCCATGAAAAAGTTATTCCTATTTATGAGTTGGGTAATGCTTATATTATCCGGTTGTGCCGATGAAGATATCATCGAACGTAATTCCCCGTCATTTCCACAAAGTGTAAATACCCGATCTGCAGGAGATGGTGTATATGATATTTTAGGGTACGGCTATGATATAACTGGGCCATATTTAGATACTAAGTCCAGTCGTGCAATAGTATTTGATACTAATAAACTATTAGAAAAAGGACTGATTACCCCCTACAAACTAGAAGAATCTCGGTTCCGTTACTCTTCAGGGAAAGATGTCATTGATTTTACCACCAACATGTCATCTTCATTACAAATGAGCACCCCCGGCATCCTAAAAGTCATAGGTGGCGCCTCTTTAAATATAGCATTCGGAGGTAATTCTCATTATAATTCTGACTACTCTTTTGCATACTGTACTCAGCAATATATAGATAGCAGATATCGAATTTCAGAAGCTGACATTAATGTTTTAAAGACATGTCTCACAAAACAGTTTATTGAAAGACTCTCGTAAGCACTCAATTTAGGGCATACCCCTTCGAAAGGGCACTTTTCAGTGCCCTAAACTGAGTTTTGTTAAAAAATTAGT
>PPYE01661676.1_pt1 | contig 101909 bp, 88 predicted proteins | sample 1559881 | NCBI WGS metagenome assembly PPYE01 (sample SAMN08240022, study PRJNA423297) | Human gut metagenome, whole genome shotgun sequencing project.
AATTTTATGGGATTATTACAAAAAAGTAAAATACAAAAATATCCAATTTGAAAAAACGCCAAAAATGAAAAGGCTCCATTGACATTTTTGCATCGATTCCCATATAATGTGCCTTGATGAACCGAAAATGATGCAGAAAGTGGGAGATCATCCCTGTCTGCACAAGAAAAAATGAGAAAAGAGGCGAATGTATGGCAACATTACACTCGTTTCTTCAGACTCTTTTCCAGTTCGTTAAGGTACTGGTGGGGAATGTGTCCAAAAAGATGCACCGGAGCGCGGCAGTCTTGACTGTGGGCTGTACGGTGATTTCTGTGGTTGCATTTAATTCTACCAGTTTCGGCGGAGGCGGAAAGAATGCGTTGACTGCCTACGCACAGATTCATCCGGGGGATACGGATGAGGAAGAAGAACCGGAAGAGGACCCGGATATACAGGTGCTGGGATCGGCATTCAGTGAAGACCTGTACAGCCCGGGGCCGGATGCGGAAGCTTATGAAGACGCCGTTCTGACATCAGACGCGGTATCCGCTTATCCGAAAACAGAGTTTGAAGAAAGTGGATTGTTAGCAGAAGCAGAAGTCCGGAACATGACGTCTGGCTCGGATATGGGACAGGCGCTGATTGGAGATGTTCTGGAACAGGATACCATGGAGAATGTAAAGTCCGGGGATGCCCTTCGGGAGCGCGTAGTGCTGCTTCAGAAGGAAGACCGGGTGCGCCAGGTAGGCGATGCTGCGAAACGCGCGGTTGAAGAAGTACGGAAGAAGGAAGAAGAAGCAAGAAGGGCGGCGCTGCGGATCCCTTACAGCGACGAGGACTATCAGGTAATGTTAAAGATCGTCCAGGCGGAAGCCGGCGGCTGTGACAGTACCGGTAAGATCCTGGTTGCAAACGTGATCATGAACCGGGTAAGAAGCGGGAAATTCCCGGATACCATCACTGAGGTGGTTTACCAGAAATCCCAGTTTTCACCGGTAATTGACGGATCCATTAACCGGGTTAAGGTAACACAGGATACCATTGACTGTGTGAACCGGGCGCTGGATGGGGAAGACTATTCCCAGGGAGCCCTGTATTTCATGAACCGGAAAGCTTCCCAGGCAGGGAATGTGAGCTGGTTTGACGGGACGCTTACGTATCTGTTCCAGCACGGAAGTCATGAATTTTTTAAATAAACCATCATGCGCCGGATAGCTGCGCAGACAGGAAGGGGAGGTTTTACATATGGTAAGACAGAATAAAGGAATCAGAATGGAAGGACTTCGGGGCGGAAAGGGCCATGTGGTACTGTATCATATCCTGAGTCAGGAGGAGTTAATGGGCCACGGCGCCATGTATGCCAGAGTGGTAATCCCGCCTCACTGCAGCATCGGCTGGCATCAGCATGTGGGAAATACGGAGCCTTATTATATTATTAAGGGCCACGGCACATTTGTGGACAATGATAAGACACGGACCGAAGTAGGGCCTGGAGATATCTGCACCATTGCCTGCGGACAGTGGCACAGCATGGAGAATAACACAGAAGAAGACCTGGAAATGATTGCGCTGGTAATTAATGAGGCATAAAAAAACGCCGGAAGTTCCTGTTTTTGAGGACTTTCCGGCGCTTTTTATATTTTTAATTTTTTGCCGTTTCTTCATTTCCTTCCGTCTTATTCTGCGTTTCCATAGGAAGGGCAGGCGGAAGGGAAGCATTTTCATCCAGTTCCTGTTTCTTATTTCGAATCAGGCAGGAGCCGGCGATGATGATGGCTATGGCGGCGATGGTCTGGGGAAGACGGTTGGTGAACCAGGATAAAAGATCCAGCACACCGTCAGGCAGACGGATCACATCATAGGCGAAGTAAAAAATGAAGTCATTAATATTATTCAGGATAATGGAGAGGCCCAGAAGGATCAGCACTGCGGCAGTCAGCTTTCGGTACTGATTTAACAGGAGGGTCTTTCCATTTACCAGCTGGCTTGCGTGGAGAAGAAAATCATCCTGGATGGCATAGAACTCTTCGTCCGGAAGGCCGTTTAAGTTATGGGTGTGAAAGAAGCTGTAAAACCAGATTACGGCACAGAATACAGTCAGCGGAGGAAAGATAAAGCCTCCGATGGCATATACGATCACAAAAGCGCTCATGATGCTGACGCCCTGTTTCAGAAATCCAAGGTACATTTCTCCTGCTCCCGGGATAAGGGAACAGCAGAAGGTTAAAAATCTGCTTTTTTTTCTAGTCATTTGGCGTTACCTCCCGATTAAAAAATTCTATGGAAAACGGATTTATGGAATCGGAAAAATCAAAGATTTTCCGTTTCTGTTCCAGGTTCGGTCTCTCTTCTTTATAAGGCGATGGCCTGGCAGTCCCGGCCTGCTGCTGGGTGCAGATGGAATAAGGCCTTCCTGAAGCGCCGGATGTTCCCACTGCCGGCGGCCAGGTAAACAGCAGAATGATGGCGCCCGCTGCGGCTGCGCTGACCTGGAGGCTGTAGCGCAGAAGCTGCATCCTGGGTGAGAGAAAATGGATGCCGGAAGCAAAGGTCTGCTGCTGTCGGCGGTTTTGCACTTCTTCTTTCATATGGAAAGGAGCTTTATGCATATGGTTTTCCTGAGTATCCTGTATAAATCGTTCCATCCATGCATCGTCCTGACAGAGGAGAGATAATTCTTCCAGAGAAATGTCTTTGCGGACCGGCTCCGGCAGCGTTCCCGGTGCTCTGGTTTCGGGAAGGGATATCTTGCCCGTCTGTTTTTTCATATCAGAGATCCTCCTTTCGCATAAGATTTCGCAGCATTCCCTTGGCCCGGTAGATCTGGGTCTGAAGGGTTTTTTTGTTTTTTCCTGTTTTTTCGGTAATCTGGCCGATGTCCATCTCATAGTAGTAATAATCCAGGGCCACTTCCCGGTAAGGGGAGGACAGGCGGCAGCAGCAGTCATAAAGTTTCTGCTGTACTTCCTGCTCCATAATATTCTGCTCTGGGGAAGAGCGGCTGTCCGGCAGAGCGGAAAAATACAGATCCTCTGTGGGGACGGAACGACGCCCTGCCCTTTTGAGATAGTCGATGCATTTGTTTGTGGCGATCCGGCACAGCCAGGCTTTTTCATTCTGTCCGTCGAAATCTCCTATATGGCGGTAAGCGGATAGGAAGGTGTCCTGGGCCAGGTCTTCCGCATCGAAATAATCACCGGTGAGACGATAGCAGATGGAATATATTAAGTTTTGGTATTGATTCATCCAGTGCTCCAGCTGCATCTGATCCTCCACGGATTTGCCCTCCTTTGCATCTTCTTTCATCTATTATAACGGAAACTGCGGAAGAAAAACTTCAAAAGGAAAAAAGTTTTCTTCAGGCTTTTATGAAAAAGGAAAATGTGTTAGAATGGAGTGCATAACATAGAGTGGAGGAGTGGCAGAATCAATGAAACGAGTATTTCTGATCGTGCTGGACAGCGTAGGTATCGGCGAGCTGCCGGATGCTGCGGATTTTAATGATACAGGGAGCAATACGCTGCGGGCGGCCTTTTCAAGCCCGTATTTTTCCATGCCCAATCTGACAAAGCTGGGCCTGTTTCAGATCGACGGTACAGAATGGGGACGACGAAAAGAGGATACGGTCTTTTTGGGCGCAGCAGCCAGGATGGCCGAGCAGTCCAAGGGAAAGGATACCACCATTGGGCACTGGGAGATCGCGGGACTGATTTCGCCAAAGCCCCTTCCGGTATTTCCTGAGGGTTTCCCAAAAGAGCTTCTGGATGCATTTTCCAGGGAGACGGGAAGAGGTGTCCTCTGCAATCTGCCCTATTCCGGAACGGAGGTCATTAAGGATTACGGCCGGGAGCATATGGAGACAGGGAAGCTGATCGTCTACACATCGGCAGACAGTGTGTTCCAGATTGCGGCTCATGAATCGGTGGTACCGGTTGAGGAACTGTACCGGTACTGTGAAATTGCAAGGCGGCTCTGTACAGGACCTTACGGAGTAGGCCGGGTCATTGCCAGACCGTTTGAGGGAGAGTATCCTTTTAAGCGGACCAGCCGGCGTCATGATTATTCTCTGGTGCCGCCGGGAGAGACCATGCTGGATGCCATCCGGAAGGCAGGCATGGATGTGCTTGCTGTAGGGAAGATCTTTGACATTTTTGCCGGTCAGGGCATTACCGATATGGTTCGAACGGCAGGAAATGCAGAGGGGATCATGCGGACACTGGAGTACGGACAGCGGGATTTCCACGGACTGTGTTTTACGAATCTGGTGGATTACGATATGCTCTACGGCCATCGGAATGATGTGGACGGCTACGCGAAGGCACTGACGGCTTTTGATGAGAAGGTGCCGGAACTTCTGGCAATGCTTGGGCCGGAGGACATGCTGATGATCACAGCGGATCACGGGTGCGATCCCAGCACGCCTTCTACGGACCATTCCAGGGAATACACCCCGTGGATCATTGCCGGGCCATGTGTAAAGCCGGGGGTAAATCTGGGAACCAGAAGTTCCTTCAGCGATATTGCAGCTACCATTCTGGATTATCTTGGAGTGGAAAAGACCGCTTCCATGTCCGGTGAGAGCGTGCTGAAAGAGATCCTTAAGGCGGAATAAACCATCATGCGCCGGCAGGACTTTCACAGTAAACCTTCATGCGCCGGCAGGCAGCGCACCAGCCATCCCATAAAAGTCTGGCGGCGCATTTGGCATCCCTGAATTAACGCCGCCTATCCGGCGGCAGACTATCAGAGTAAAGGCCGGAAAGAAGAGAATGCGGCAGCAGTTTCAGACTGCTGCAAAGATGCAGAACGGAGAGAAAATATGGATAAAAAAAAGATATTAAGCGCAGTAGACCACACCCTGTTAAGTCAGACTGCCCGCTGGGAAGAGATCAAGAAGATCTGCGATGATGCGGTTTCCTACGGCACGGCATCGGTGTGCATCCCGCCTTCCTATGTAAAGAGAGCCAAGGAATACCTTGGGGACCGTATGGCAGTCTGCACTGTTATTGGTTTTCCAAACGGCTATCAGACAGAGGCAGTGAAAGTGTTTGAGACACGGGATGCCATCGAAAACGGGGCAGATGAGATTGATATGGTGATCAATTTAGGCGATGTAAAGGATGGAAATTACCAGAAAGTGGAGGAGGAGATCCGCCGGGTGAAGGAAGCCTGCGGTTCAAAAATTCTGAAGGTGATTATCGAGACCTGCCTTCTTACGGAAGAAGAAAAGATCCGCATGTGCCAGGCAGTGACCGATTCCGGGGCAGACTTTATAAAGACTTCCACAGGATTTTCCACGGCAGGAGCCACCTTTGCGGATATCCGGCTTTTTGCCGAACACGTTGGAGAAGGCGTGAAGATCAAGGCGGCAGGAGGTATTTCCTCTTTTGCGGATGCGGAAGAATTCCTCTCCCTGGGAGCTTCCAGACTGGGAACCAGCCGTCTGGTAAAGCTGGCGAAAGAAGAACAGGAAAATCTGTAAAAACCTGCCGCGAAAAAAGGCCTTGAAAAACAAATATACCTGGTGTATAATCGTTACATGAAATCGCAGGAGATTTCAAATGTTATGCGGAAGTGTAATTCCTGGAATGTTCGACACTCTTACCTTATTTGAACCTACAGTATGACATAAGGGATTCCAATATTTTTAGGCGGATGTCAGGCCTCCTTTGAGTGGAAGGCAGAAGTCTAAGTGCGGTTGCCCACCTAGCAAGGCTAGGCGTCAATTAGTAAGAACCGGCATTTTGGGATTACCAAAGATAAAAGCAGCGAGAAATCGCTGCTTTAATTTTTACAAGGAAAGGGTTTTTTCATGGAACAAAATCAGAAACAAAAAGCATATGTCCGATGGGGAATGACGGCTTTCTGCGTAATTGCTGCCAGCATTGCCTTCGGCTATCTGCTTCTTAAGATTCAGTGGCTGAAGTCCGTGGGCCTTATGCTGCTGTCTATCCTGATGCCTGTTATATACGGGGCTGTGCTGGCATATCTTTTGACGCCGGTGTATAACTGGTGCGTGAAAAAGACGGACGTTAAGCTGACCAGGTGGATTTCATCGAAAAAAAGCCGGAGACGGATCGGAAAGACAGCGGGTACCGCAGTAAGTCTTCTGGTCCTGATTATTGTGGTGGTGGGGCTGTTTGCCATGCTGATCCCGGAACTGCTGAACAGTGTGCGGAACCTGATGGAGGCGCTTCCGGAGAATATGAATAATTTCAGCAGCTGGATGGAACAGATCCTTGCAGATAACCCGCAGATCGGCATATATCTGCAGGATTATATGAACCAGGGCATGGAATGGCTGCGGCAGTGGTTTTCCCAGGTGCTGGCGCCGAATCTGAACACCATCATTGGAAGTCTCTCCAGCGGTATGTTCAGCTTTTTTAACTGGGTAAAGAATATTCTGATCGGACTTATTGTGATGGTGTATTTGCTGAACATGAAAGACAGCCTGGTGACCATCGCAAAAAAGATCGTGTATGGTACTGCTCCTCTGGTGTGGGCAAACCGGATTATTGAAGAAGTTCGGTATATTCACAAGGTCTTCGGTGGTTTTATCATTGGAAAGCTGGTAGATTCCCTGATTATTGGAATTCTCTGTTTCCTGTGCATGAGCCTGATGAAGATGCCTTATGTGCTTTTGATCAGCGTGATCGTAGGCGTGACCAACGTGATTCCATTTTTCGGACCATTTATCGGTGCGATTCCCTCTGCCGTTCTGGTGCTGCTGGTAAATCCTATTCAGTGTATTTATTTCCTGATCTTTATTCTGCTGCTTCAGCAGTTTGACGGGAATATCCTGGGCCCGAAAATCCTGGGAGAATCTACCGGAATTTCCAGCTTCTGGGTGCTGTTTTCTATTCTTTTATTCGGAGGGCTTTTTGGCTTTGTGGGAATGATCATTGGTGTGCCCACTTTTGCGGTGATTTACCGGCTCCTTTCCGATGGAGTGAAAGCTTCTCTGCGGAAAAAGAATCTTCCGGAGGATACGGCGGCGTATGAAGGGGTTGCTTATATTGATGAAAGCAGCCGGCAGCTGTACCGGCTCCAGGAGACACAGGAGATGGAAAAGAAAAAACAGCAGAGGGATCAAAAGAATCCGGCGGAAAAAGAAAGAAAAACGGATCATTAAAATTGAAGGGAAAACATGAGCAGAAAATCATTTATCATAAGGTTCGGGGGGATTTTTGCACTGGTCTTTGTGCTGATCGGACTGATTCTCTGGCTGGAGCCGGAGCAGGAGGGCATATCCAGAGCCCAGGCAGCCAAAGCCGCGGCGCTCTTTCAGGTTTCCAGAGAGGAGTGCATTCAATATTCCGAAGAGAAGGGCAGTTCCCACTTTTCGGACAAGGAAAAGAATAACTGGTATGTCATCTACATGGATTATCTGTATGACCATGGAGGAATGAACCTGGAATATACAGAAAGCACGGCAAGGGCGGCACAGCAGCAGCTGACTTACCAGGAGGCCCGGCTTCTGGCCGGTTTCCTGGGAGAACGGTACGCCGACCGGGTAAATGTGAATTCCAGTAACCGGGACGAGCCTTATCCGGCGAATCTCTGGTGGTCTATCTATGAGGAAGCGGCATCCAAAGAAAGCGGGCCGGAGGTTATGGAGGTAATCCTTTACGGGACGCCGGCCAATGTAGAGGGAGCGGAAAGCTGGACCTGCTACACCAGCGGAGGGGATTTCCGTTTCGAAGGACTGGCCCTGGATCAGTATCTGGATCAGAAGATTCTGATTTTCGTCCGGGACGGGGAAATGGCAGGGGTAGGACGCCTGATTTCTGAAGATGTAACGTACGAAAATGTCTGGGTGGAGAATGTTGAGGACGGGGAGCTGGCTGTCCATGCCGGTTCTATTACCAGGACATTCCCTCTTCCTGACAGTGAGAAGAATGGGGAAAATGTACTACATAATATCGTAGACCTGACCCTGGAGAAGGGCCGTCTTACAAAAATCACCATCAAAAAGGACCGGATTACGGGAAAGGTGCTGTCGGTGGGCGAGGATTATATCGAGATCGAGGGTTACGGACAGGTTCCTCTGGCCCCTGCTTTTCGGGTATATAAAGTCTACGGAGAATATGAAGAGCAGTCTAAGTCTGACATTTTGGTAGGATACGATCTTCAGGAGTTTGTGGCGGCCGATGGAAAGCTGTGCGCGGCTCTGATCGTCCGGCCCTTCCAGGCTGACCGGATCCGTGTTCTCTTAATGGATAATAATTTCCAGAACATTACCCACAGTCAGGTGACTGTCACATTAAACTGCGATGCGGTAATGACCTATGGGGAGAAGGAAGACAAAGAGGAGACGGTGAAAGCCGGGACCCAGCTTACCTTTACCCCGGAAGATGAGATTTTCTCCGGCGGACGTGTGGTGATTACTCCTTCGTCGGAGGAGGAAGGAATCCGCATTGACAGTCTGAACCGGAGCCAGGGAACGCCGGTATATGGCGGAAGCCTTGAGATCTGCCTGGCAGAGAATGGTCTGGCAGTGATCAATGATGTGCTTCTGGAGGAATATTTAAAGAAAGTGGTGCCCAGCGAGATGCCGGCCAGCTATGAGCTGGAAGCTTTGAAGGCGCAGGCGGTCTGCGCCAGAACTTACGCGTACCGGCAGATCATGGGCAACAGCTACAGCCAGTACGGCGCCCATGTGGATGACAGCACCAATTACCAGGTATACAATAACATTGCTACCAATTCCCGCACGGACCAGGCGGTAGATGAAACTTACGGGAAGATCCTCTGCTATAACGGAGAACCGGTGGAGGCCTATTATTATTCCACATCCTGCGGTCATGGAACGGACGGAAGCGTCTGGGGAAGCGATGGCTCTTCTACGCCGTATCTGCAGGCCGTGGAACTGCGGGATCAGAGAGGCACCCGGGATCTGACTTCCAATGAAGCATTTTCCGAGTTTATCAAAAATCCCGATGTGCCGGCTTACGATTCTTCCTTTCCCATGTACCGGTGGACGGCTCTTTATAAAGGAACAACTCTGGGAAATCAGCTGGGCATGTCTCAGATCGATTCCATACAGATAGAGGAAAGAGGGCCGGGCGGCGTGGTAAAGAAGCTGGTAATTACCGATGTGGATGGAAATACCAGGACCTGCCAGGGCCAGATGGATGTCCGCAGAACTCTGGGAAGCAGTGAACTGGAGATTGAGCGGAAGGATGGGACCTCGGTGGACGGATTAAGCCTCCTTCCCAGTGCATTTATTACTGTGGAGGAAGTGGGAACGGCCCGGGACGGAAGCAAGCTTTTCGAAATCTACGGCGGCGGCTACGGCCATGGGGCCGGAATGAGCCAGAATGGCGCCCAGGGGATGGCCCGGGAAGGAAAGACCTTTGAGGAGATTTTAAATTTCTTCTATCAGGGTACTGACCTGGAGGATAAGAGCCTGCAGGGAAATGGATGACAAAGGAGAAAAGGAAAATGGAAAAGGGAATGGGGGCAAAAAGACAGGATCCGGCCAGGATTCGAAAGCGCAATGCCGGTTTTGCAGCATTTTTTATCAGCGGCATCTGCGCCTGGATTGCTCTTTTGATGGCGGCGTTTTTCCTGGCAGGAATCGGAAAGGGATCTACCATAAATACCTGTACGATCCTGGTAGGGGATAACTCAGAGAACCGCACCAGAGGCATGAATATCATGCACGGCTGTTATGCTTTCGGGGCTCTTCTCTGTCCCTTTCTCATCTCGGCAGCGGGACTTATATCTCCGGTTTTTCCCATGGCGGCCCTGGGCGTCTGCGGTCTGATCCTGTGGCTGATCTTTGCTGCCGCGCCCATGGAGGAAAAGGAGAAGGAGAAAAAGAAGGGGACCGACTGGAGCTTCTTAAAAAGCAGGAAGTTCTGGATCCTTACCGGTCTTTTGTTCTGTCAGAACGGAGCGGAGACCAGCGTGACCGGATGGCTGGTAACGTACTTTAAAGGAAGCGGGATCCTGACAGGAACCTTAAGCACCTATACGGTGACGGTGATGTGGCTGGCTACTCTTGCAGCGCGGATGCTTTTTGCTTTTGTATTTCCTATACGGAAGGCGGAAAAGGCCATGATCCGCATGTCCATAGGCTGCATCGTCTTTTATTTTGGCCTTATGCAGGCGGGAAGCCAGTGGCCGGCTATTCTCCTTCTTTTTGCTTTTGCTGCGTCCATGGCGGGAATGAATCCCACTGCTGTGGCATGCGCCGGACAGATGACCAGCGTGGCCAGCATGGGGATCATGCTTCCTGCAGCCAGCAGCGGCGCGATCCTCATGCCCTGGGTTATCGGGCTGGTGGCGGAACATGCGGGGATCCGCACCGGTATGTTCTGCAACATGCTTCCCTGTGGGGGAATGCTGATCCTCAGCATGCTGGCAAAAAAAGAACGAGAAAGAGTGAAATAAAAATTGTGCAAAATGCGCAAAGATAACAAAATAACCTAAAATAATTGTATAAATTAACGAAAAATAACATTGACATCGACTGCGTAAATGTATATAATTGGAAGCAAATCGTTGTTTTTTTGCGTGACGATTCAGCAGATTTTTATATCTGCGCCTTACTGCAAAGTGTTTAGGGGTTTCGGCGTGTTATATACGCCGGTGAAAGGAGCGCTTATGGAACAGCTAGTGTCACTCGTTTACGCAGTCTCATTTTTTTCTGTACTTATTGCTTTTGCTTTCGCGGTTTATCTGTATTTCTGGGTAAAAAGCCAGCCGGTCCAAAACAAAAAAATACTGGAAGTCTCCGGCCTGATCCGGGCAGGGGCCAATACTTTTATGCGCCAGGAGTACGGTGTTCTGGCGAAGTTCGCCGGTGTGGCCGCGGTGGTGATCCTGCTTTTGCTTCCGTCCCCTATATGGACGGGAGGATTTACGGATAACATTGCCATGGCCATAGCTTACCTTGCCGGTACAGCGTTTTCAGCTCTGGCCGGTAAGATCGGCATCCTGGTGGCTACCCTGTCTAACGGGAGGGCAGCAGAAGGCGCATCCAAGGGCATCCGGCCGGCTTTCCTGATCGGATTCCGGGGCGGAGCGGTCATGGGTCTTTCTGTGGTGGGTTTCTGCCTCCTGGGGGTTATGGCGGTGCTGATCATCGCCGGAGATGCCAGCATTCTGCTGGGATTTTCTTTCGGTGCCAGTTCACTGGCTCTTTTTGCCAAAGCCGGCGGCGGAATCTTTACCAAGACGGCGGATGTGTCGGCAGACTTAACCGGCAAGGTGGAACTGGGGATTCCGGAAGATGATCCGCGGAATCCTGCGGTAATTGCAGATAATGTAGGCGATAACGTAGGCGATGTGGCCGGCATGGGCGCGGACCTGTTTGATTCTAATGTGGCGGCTATGGCATCGGCACTGGTTATGGCCCAGTCCCTGGATCAGGGAAGGGGAGCCAATACGGCTATGGTATTCTGCTATGCTGCAGTGGGTTTGATTTCCTCCATTATCGGAATTGCCTGCGCCAGAGTAGGGGAGAAGGGAAATCCCACCCGGGCACTGAATTCTTCTACCTACAGTACTACGGCTCTGTTTCTGATCCTGACGGCGGCGGCTACGGCCCTCTTAGACGGGTTCCAGTGGAGGATCTGGGGTGCAGCGGCTGTGGGCCTGATTGTGGGCGTGATCATCGGCATTACCACCGATTACTTTACCGATGACAGCAAGCCCATCGTCCGCATGGTGGCTCATGCGTCCCAGTCAGGTTCGGCTTTTACGATTCTTTCCGGTATTTCCTACGGCTTTATTTCCAGCCTGCCGGCTATGGTAGGCATCGCCATATCGGCGCTTACCGCATATAAGATCTGTGAGCCTCTGGGCGAAGGATACGCCCTTTTCGGTATTGCCATGGCTGCTGTGGGCATGCTTTCGATTGTGGGAATGATCATCAGCAATGATGCTTACGGTCCCATCGTGGACAATGCCAGAGGACTGGCGGAGATGGGCGGACTTGGCGAAGATACCATCCGCATTGCCGATGAACTGGACAGCGCGGGAAATACCGTAAAGGCAGTGACCAAGGGATTTGCCATCGGAGCAGCCGGCCTTACCGTTATTTCTCTTCTGGGTGCATATATGTCGGAGGTAAATGAGTCGCTGGCTGCAGCTGGGAAGGAGCTTCTGACCGGATTTAACCTGATGGATCCCACGGTGTTCTTCGGTATTCTGGTGGGCGCCTCCATCCCGGCGGTATTTTCTGCTATGCTGATGCTGGGCGTGGATAAGAACGCCCAGCGGATGGTAAAGGAGATCCACCGGCAGTTCAGGGAGATCAAGGGACTGCGGGAAGGAAAGAAAGGCGTGTCGGCGGATTATGACAAGTGTATCCAGATTGCTACGGACGGTGCGTTAAAGGAACTGATTCCCGCAGGCGGCATGGCCATCGCGGCCACGATCCTGGTTGGCTTTATCGGCGGTCCCAGTGCCATTGGCGGTTTCCTGGTGGGAAATATTGTAAGCGGCCTGCTGCTTGCGCTGTTCATGTCGAATGCAGGCGGACTTTGGGATAATGCGAAAAAGTACATCGAGGCCGGAAACGAGGGCGGCAAGGGCTCGGAAGCCCATAAGGCTGCCGTTACCGGCGATACGGTCGGCGATCCCTTTAAGGATACGGCAGGGCCTTCCATCAATACCCAGATCACGGTAGTGTCTCTGGTGGCCTCGCTGATGTCGTCTCTGTTTGCCGCATTTTCCTTATTTGGGTAAGGATTTCGGATGAATACAAAGTTACTGAAGTGTTTCCAGATTGTGTATGAAGAAAAGAGCATTAACCGGGCTGCGGGGCGGCTCTACATCACGCCCCAGGGCTTAAGCCGGAATATCCGTCAGCTGGAGGAAGAGCTGGATGTGCAGCTTTTCCAGCGGACGGCCCGGGGGATGGAGCCTACGGAGAGCGGCCATTTCCTTTATGAGAAGTCCGGGCGGATCATCAGAGAACTGGAGGAGATTGAAAACGGCCTGCGCCAGCTGAAGAGGCGGCGGGAGAGGCTGCGGATCGGCTGTGCCAACGGCGTCTTAAATCTTCTTCCCCTGACGATGATTCTGGCCTTTGGCGGACTTTACCCGGAGATCACCCTGGAGTGGCGGGAGTACCCCAATGACCAGGTAAAGGAGAAGCTGATGAATTCGGAGATCGAGTACGGATTTGTGATCGGGAACTGGGAGGAGGAGGCGGTGCAGAGCAGGCGTGTCTGCGGCTGCCAGCTTTGTCTCCTGGTTTACGAGGGTCATCCTCTGTACGAAGAGGAGCAGGTAAGCTTAGGGTGCCTGAAGGGAGAGCGGCTTCTTTTGATGAATGAGGATTTCCGGCTGTACCACGATGTGACCGGTATGTGTGCGGCCCGGGGATTTGTTCCGGATATTGCGGCCAAGACCGCGGACGGGGCAGGGCTTTACCGTCTCTGCAGCCAGAAGGTAGGACTGGCCGTGGTTCCGGAATTTTTCCGGGATGAATTCCGGATGGAAGGCGTCCGGGCCATTCCCTTTGAGGAACATTTTTTGTGGGAAGTGTACGGCGTCTGCCGGCGGGAGACGGCCGGCTACGAAAATATCCGGCTCTTTGACCGGTATTTAAAAGAACAGGCCGGACTGTAAAAAAAGAATTGCTGTCTGTCAAGGGAAGGTTGATGGGCAGCAATTCTTTTTTGTGGTAGAGTAATGTTAAGAGGTTGAGGTCAAAAATCCTCTTGCAGGCAGGTTTGCATCGGATTTTCGGCCTTGGAACCCAGGTATCATGTTAAAAAGGAACAGGAAGGAGAACAGGGATGAAGTACCAGAAACTTTTTACCCCGGTAAAGATCGGTTCCGTCACCATAAAGAACCGGTTTGCCATGGCGCCCATGGGGCCGCTGGGACTGGCAGATGCCCAGGGCGGATTTAACCAGAGGGGGATTGATTACTACACGGAGCGGGCCAAGGGGGGAACAGGCCTGATTATTACTGGCGTGACCTTTTCCGATTGTAAGGTGGAGACCCAGAGCATGCCCAACTGTCCGAACTCCACCTATAATCCGGTTCATTTTATCCGCACCAGCCGGGAGATGACGGAACGGGTCCATGCATATGGAAGCAAGATCTTTTTGATGATGTCCGCAGGCTTCGGCCGGGTTACCATCCCCACGAATCTGGGTGAGTTCCCGCCGGTGGCGCCCTCTGCCATACCCCACCGGTGGCTGGATAAGATCTGCCGCCCGCTGACGGCGGAAGAGATCCGCAGCATCGTAAAATCCTTCGGGGACGGCGCATACAATGCCAAAAGGGGCGGCTTTGACGGTGTGGAGATCCATGCGGTACATGAGGGATATCTGCTGGATCAGTTTGCCATCTCCATGTTTAATCAGCGCACGGATGAATACGGAGGTTCTCTGGAAAACCGCCTGCGCTTTGCAAAGGAGATCGTGGAGGAGATCAAATCCCGCTGCGGGGAGGATTTTCCGGTGGCCCTCCGCTTCAGTGTAAAGAGCATGATTAAGGACTGGAGAGAAGGCGCCCTTCCCGGCGAGGAATTTACGGAAATGGGCCGGGATATTGAAGAGGGCCTTCAGGCAGCAAAGCTTCTGGTGGAGTACGGCTACGATGCGCTGGACACGGACGTGGGAACCTACGATGCCTGGTGGTGGAATCATCCGCCGATGTATCAGAAGAAGGGGCTGTTCCGTCCTTACTGTAAGATGGTAAAGGAAGTGGTCAATGTTCCGGTACTTTGCGCGGGCCGGATGGATGATCCGGATATGGCCCTGGAGGCCCTGGAAAAGGGTGAGTGCGATATCATAAGCCTGGGCCGGCCTCTTCTGGCAGATCCCGATTATGTAAATAAGCTGCGGGCCGGACGGGTAAAGGAGATCCGTCCCTGCATCTCCTGTCAGGAGGGCTGCATGGGAAGAATTCAGGAATATTCCATGATCAACTGTGCAGTAAATCCCCAGGCGGCCAGAGAACGGGACATGGCCTATGCGCCTGTTTTAACCAGCAGAAAGGTGCTGGTAGTAGGAGGCGGCGTGGCCGGATGTGAGGCGGCCAGAGTCCTGGCTGTCCGGGGACACCGGCCGGAAGTGTACGAAAAGGGAGGATGCCTTGGCGGAAATCTGATTCCCGGAGGCGCGCCGGAATTTAAGGAGGACGATCTGGCTCTGGCGGCCTGGTATGCCGATGCCCTGGAGAGGCTCCATGTTCCCGTACATTTAAACCATGAGGTGACGAAGGAAGAGGTTCTGGCCGGAGACTGGGATGCCGTCATTGTGGCCACCGGTTCTTCACCCAAGACCTTCTCGCTGGGGGATGATGATCATGTATACACGGCTTCCCAGGTGCTGTTAAAGGAAAAGGACTGCGGGGAAAGCACGGTCATCGTAGGCGGCGGCCTGGTGGGCTGTGAGACGGCGCTGTGGCTGGCCCGGCATGGCCGGAAAGTGACTATCGTGGAAGCGCTGGATAAGATCCTGGCGGTAAACGGCCCTCTGTGCCATGCAAACAAGGACATGCTGGAGCGCCTGGTGCCTTTCAACGGAGTGGAAGTGGTGACCGGAGCAAAGGTGAAGAGCTATCAGAACGGTGTGCTGACGGCAGAGACGGCAGAGGGAGAGAAGAAGATCTCCTGCAACAGCGTGATCCTGGCTGTAGGCTACCGGGAGGAGGATTCTCTGTACCGGCAGCTGGAATTTGATGTGCCGGAGATCTATCTGCTGGGTGATGCCAGGAAGGTTTCCAACATCATGTATGCCATCTGGGATGCTTTTGAGGTGGCCAACCACATTTAATCTCCTCCCTGCATAAGCTATAGGAAAGGAAACGGGAAAGGGAAATGCGCATATGCGGGACATTACCTTGTGCCATCCCAGACTGCAACTGCTGGCAGGACAGCTGGTGGAGGAATGCAGCCGCCAGGGCCTTTCCATAAAGATCGGGGAGACTCTTCGGACGAAGGAGGAGCAGGACGCCCTTTATGCCCAGGGCCGGACGCGGCCGGGGGCAATCGTCACCAATGCGCCGGGAAGCTCTTACAGTTCCTACCACCAATGGGGGACGGCCTTTGACTTTTTCCGCAATGACGGGAAAGGCGCGTATAATGAGGAAGGAAGATTTTTTGACCAGGTGGGAATGATTGGCCAGTCTCTGGGGCTGGAATGGGGAGGCAGCTGGAAAAGCATCGTGGATAAACCTCATTTCCAGCTCCCGGACTGGGGCAGCACTACTGCGGGAATCCGAAAGCTTTATGCTTCACCGGAAGAATTTATGAAAACATGGCCTGCGGCAGAGGAGAAGACCGGCTGGATCCGTGATGCCATCGGCTGGTGGCTGCGGAATGAGGACGGAACCTATCCCAAGAACCAATGGAGGCTGATCGATCACCACTGGTATCTGTTTAATCCGGACGGATATCTGTGTACCGGATGGCACCGGTGGGATGGCACAGCCTGCGATCCGGAAAACGGCGGCGGAGACTGGTATTTTCTGGATAATACTGCGGGCAGCCCCTATGAGGGAGCCTGCTGGCATACGAGAGAAAACGGAGCCCAGGAGATCTGGCATGTGGAATAAATGGATAAAGGAGAGGAACAAAGATGGAATACAGAAGATTTGGATCGCGCTGGGGCTTTTTGATACGGAGAAGAAGCAGTATCGGCGGACGGAATTTACCGGCCTTATGGAGATTACTTCCCTGGTTGGAAATATTTCTGAAATGAACGGGAAGCCCTATCTCCACTGCCATATCACTGCCTGCAGAGAAGACATGACGGTAGTGGGCGGACATTTGAACGAATGCCATATTTCCGGAACAGCAGAGATCGCCGTTGATGTGATCCAGGGAACAGTAGGCAGGCGTTTCAGTGAGGAGATTGGCCTGAATCTGTATACGTTTTCCGAGTAAACCTTCATGGGCCGGCGGCCGACGCACCAGTCATCCCGCTTATTTATGCAGTATTTTCTGACGGGTGCAGGAATGCATCCGTTTTTTATAATTCAAAAACAGTAATGATTATTGTTATTGATAAATGTTATCCGATTAGCCCCCTTGCGCAGAAAAAGAAGATCTGCTAAGATAACTATAAGTTAGTCAAAGCTAACCATATATTGCCAGTAATCAGAGAATGGCAGCCGGGATGCTTCCCGCTGCCGGATGAAGAGACAAGGAGGAGCTATATGTCATTAATCGGAAAAGAAATCAGTGAATTTGCGGTACAGGCTTATGTCAATGGAGAATTTAAGGAAATCACCAAAAAGGATATCCTGGGGAAATGGTCGGTGTTCTTCTTTTATCCTGCGGATTTTACCTTCGTGTGCCCTACGGAGCTGGAGGATCTGGCCAATAAATACGGGGAATTCCAGGCAGCAGGCTGTGAGATTTACAGCGTTTCCTGCGACAGCCATTATGTGCATAAGGCATGGCACGATGCGTCCAAAACCATTCAGAAGATCCGGTATCCCATGCTGGCAGATCCCACGGGAAAACTGGCCAGAGATTTTGAGGTGATGATCGAGGATGACGGCATGGCGGAGCGGGGGAGCTTTATCGTGAACCCGGAGGGAAAGATTGTGGCCTATGAGGTGATCGCCGGGAATGTGGGAAGAAATGCAGACGAGCTGTTCCGTCGGCTTCAGGCCTCTCAGTTTGTGGCGGAGCACGGTGATCAGGTGTGCCCGGCAAAATGGCAGCCGGGAGCCGAAACCCTGAAGCCAAGCCTGGATCTGGTGGGACTGATCTGATGCTGACGGAATAAGCCGGATTTTTCTGACAGGACAGGAAGAATTGATGCAGCAGAAAGGATATTCATGGAACAGAAGGAAAAATTATACGATGTGATCATTATCGGCGGCGGCCCTGCAGGGCTGTCTGCCGCCATCTACACAGCAAGGGCCAGATATCGGGTTCTGGTGGTGGAAAAAGCCGGGGTGGGCGGCCAGATCACCATCACATCGGAGGTGGTCAACTATCCGGGGGTGGAGAGTGCCAGCGGGAGTGAGCTGACCCGTGCCATGAAAAAACAGGCGGAAAATTTCGGGGCTGAGTTTCTCATGGCTGAGGTGCTGGATGTGGAGCTGGAGGGAGACATAAAGACGCTTCACACCACTGCGGGCGATTATCAGGCTCTGGGTGTGGTCATTGCCACCGGAGCAAATCCCAGGAAGCTGGGATTTAAGGGGGAGAAGGAATTCCAGGGAAGAGGCGTGGCATACTGTGCCACCTGTGACGGAGAGTTTTTTACCGGAATGGAAGTGTTCGTCATCGGCGGCGGCTTTGCGGCGGTGGAGGAAGGGCTTTTCCTGACCAAATATGCCAGCAGGGTGACGCTGATCGTCCGGGAGGAGGATTTTACCTGCGCAAAGGCCGTGTCTGATCCGGTCTGGAAGGAGCCGAAGATTCGGGTGGAATTTAATACGGAAATTGTGGAGGCCGGAGGAAAGTCGGTGGTCTCCCATGCCCGGTTCCGGAATAATCAGACGGGACAGGAGTGGACGTATGATGCCGGAGAGAACGGCGGAATCGGCATTTTCGTCTTTGCCGGATATGTGCCGAATACGGGATGGCTGCAGGGAAAGGTAAAGTGTACGCCTCAGGGATATCTGGAGACGGACGCCGACCAGAAGACCAGCATAGACGGGGTGTACGGCGCGGGAGACGTGTGCGTGAAGAACCTGCGCCAGGTGGTTACCGCGGTTTCTGACGGCGCGGTGGCAGCCACGTCTCTGGAAAAGTATGTCTCTGCCCTTCATGAGAGGAAGAACATTCCTGATCTCTGGCCCATGGCCCGGGCTGTGATGGAAAAGAAGAGAGGGGAAAGAGAGGAAGAGGGAAGCCGGGAGGACCGGGAACATCTCCGGAAGCAGAAGGCGAATGACAGAGATGCTGCAGAGGAAGGGACGGGAAACGGATTTCTTTCTCCAGAGATCCGCAGCCAGCTGGCGGGAATATTCCCTAAATTTTCCGGAAGGGTGACCATCCGGGCGCGGCTGGATGACAGCCCACTGGCAGGAGAAATCAGCGGCTTTTTAGGTGAGCTGGAGGATCTGACTGACCGGGTCCGCTGCATCAGGGAGAATCTGCTGCCGGAGGAGGCAATGGTGCGGAGAGCTGAGGGAGAGCTTCTTCCGGCCATAATCCTGGAGAGGGAAGACGGAAGCGGAGGGAATATTGTTTTCCACGGCGTTCCCGGCGGCCATGAATTTAATTCCTTTATCATAGCCCTTTATAATATGGCCGGCCCGGGACAGGCCATGGAGAATTCTGTCCGGGAAAAAATCAAAGGGATTCACAAGAAGCTGAATGTGAAGGTCATGGTCTCCCTTTCCTGCACCATGTGCCCGGAGGTGGTCATGGCTGTACAGCGCATTGCCGCGGAGAATGACCATGTGACCGGGCAGATGGTAGACCTGATGCATTATCCGGAACTGAAGGAAAAGTACCGCATCATGAGCGTGCCCTGCATGGTGGTGAATGACAGCCAGGTTTACTTCGGAAAGAAAAATCTGGAGGAAGTGGCAGAGCTGCTGGAGCAGGCGCAGTTTTTATGATGGTTATGATGGGCCGCATTCTGCAGGCAGCCGCACCAGAAAACGGGAACCGCGGCCTGGATTGCTGTCCACGGAGATGGTTCCGTGATCAGGTGTGAATTTGACTGCATTGGAGAGGAGATTGGTCCAGACCTGGAGCATCAGCTCTTCACTTCCGTAATAACTGGTTTCCGGCAAATCCAGATCCATCTCCAATTCTTTTTGGGACCAGACCGGTTCCATGGAGAGGATGGCCCGGCGCAGCTGTTCATCCAGAAGACAGTTCCCGGACCATTTTGTTAAAATTTAAGTTCATGTCCTGTATGATTTCTTCTCCACGGTTTTTAAGAAAAATATGCAGACTACCATAGAAGGCAATGAAAGACAGATCGCCGCATCAGTATCTTCGGCCTGGGCCAGTCTGCAGACGGCAAAGCTTTCCTATGATCAGGCAGCGGCAGATCTTGCGGCAGAAGAGCGGAACATGGAACAGACCGCCTGCAAGTGGAATGCGGGTATGATTACGCAGTATGAGTATGAAGATCAGCAGTCTGCACTGGTGCAGAAGCAGCTGGCGGTGGAGACAGCAAAGCTGAATCTGATGGATACCTATGAAACATACCAGTGGAACGTGAACGGTCTTGCTTCTGCAGAATAGGAGAGATGAGATGAGAAGAATACAATACATCCATTCGGGAAATGACAGACAGCACGGAACGAAGCCGGAATGACTACAAAGCCATGCAGGAAGAACTGCGGGTGGCAGAAGGCGATGCCAAGTGGAGCCGGGATGAGGCGGAAGAGGAAGGCGACATGGAAACGTATGCAGAGGAAGTTTCGAACCGGATGGTCTATCAGTCAGCGATCCGAAGCTACAATGATATGATTGACAGCCTGGATGATTATTCTTCCACAAAAAGTCAGAGGACCCAGGAAAAGCAGCTGACAAACAGCGCCCAGAGCCTGATGATCTCTTACCAGTCTTTGATAAATGCAGAATCTTTATCAGGAGGTCCTGGATGCCAATATTTCTTTTGATGCGGCCCGGACCGGTCTGGATTCAGCCAAGATCACATGGGAGAATGCGCAGAAAAAATACAGCATGGGCATGCTGAGCCGTACGGATTACCTGCAGGAACAAAGCAGCTACATTCAAAAGGAATTTGCTTTCCAGACGGCGGAATTAAGTCTGTTTCAGGCAATGGAAAATTATTATTGGGGCGTAAACGGCGTGATGACGCTGTCATGACGGCGGGCAGAATCATATAAATAATATGAAACCAAAAATAAGAGGCGGTTTTATGCTCTGGAAAAGCTGCTGCGGTGTCTTTGAGGGCGGCGGTGTGCGGGGAATCGGTCATGTGGGAGCGGCCTGTGCCATGCAGGAGGCAGGCTACCAGTTTACGGATCTGGCCGGTTCCTCGGCCGGCGCCATTGCGGCGGCACTTCTTGCTGCCGGATACAGCTGTGATGAACTGAAAAAAGAAATGGAATCTCTGGATTACATGAAATTCAAAGGAAAAGGTCTTGCAAGCCATTTCGGGCTCCCTGGCAAGGCCTTTTCCATTGTCTTCCGGCTGGGAATTTATAATACGGTCTGGCTGGAAGGATGGGTCGAGGAGATGCTGAAGGAAAAGGGGATTTACACTTTCGGAGATCTGCGGAAGAAAGGACGGATCCTTAAGATTACAGCCAGTGACCTGACAGACCGTCGGCTTTTGATTCTCCCGGACGATCTTAAGGATTTCGGGCTGGATCCGGATCTTTTTTCCATAGCCAGGGCAGTGCGCATGAGCGTTGGCATACCGGTGTTTTTTCAGCCGGTCCGGCTGCGGGACAAAGATGGAAGAGAGCATCTGATTGTGGACGGAGGGCTTTTAAGCAATTATCCGCTCTGGATTCTGGATCACCAGGCCGATGCGGGCATTTGTCCGGTTTTTGGATTCCGCTTCATTGACGGGAAAAAGAAAGAATGCAAAGGGGGCTGCAGCGCCCGTCCCAATCTGGTGGATTATTTAAAATCCATTGTATCCACTTCTCTGGATGCCTTTGACAACAGTCACCTGTCTGCCGGTGATTATGAAAGGACTGTGCGCATCCCGACTTCGGTAAAGATAAGAGGAGAGACGAAAAAGATCCATGCGGCAGATTTTGACATAACCAATGAGGAGAGCATCCTGCTTTTTGAAAATGGAAGGAGGGCTGCCGGAGAGTTTTTAAAAAGCTGGGATTTTGACGGATGGAAGAGGCGCTATGGCAGTCCCAATCAAAAAGCCCGGCTGTCTGGACAGCCGCAGACGGACATGGTAGAATAAGGCAAAAGATACAAAGGAGGAAACGAACGTGCCATATACTGTGTTAATTGCGGAAGATGACGGGGATATCCGGGCTCTGCTGAAATTATATCTGGAAAATAACGGATATCAGGTGCTGCAGGCAGACAATGGGCTGGATGCCGGCAGGATCCTTAAGGAGCAGCATGTGGATCTGGCGCTTCTGGATATCATGATGCCTGGAATGGACGGGTACCATCTGATCCGAGAACTGCGCAGGACCAGCAATATTCCGGTCATTGTGCTGTCTGCCAGGGACCAGGACTGTGATAAGATCCTGGGGCTGAATATCGGAGCGGATGATTACCTGACGAAACCTTTTAATCCTCTGGAAGTGGTAGCCCATGTGCAGTCTGCCCTGCGCCGCTTTTACCATCTGGGAGCTGGAAAAGGGCCGGAACCTGCGGCGTCAAAGCTTACTCTTGGTGAACTGAGTCTGGATCTGTATGAGATGAAGCTGGAGAAGAACGGCGTTCCCATCGAACTGACTGCCACAGAATACAAGATACTGGCAAAGATGATGAAGCAGCCGGGGAGAGTATTTACCAAGGCGCAGCTTTATGAGCGGGAGGATGGATATTACTCTGAAAGCGATGATAAAACTATGATGGTCCACATCTCCAAGCTTCGTGAGAAGATTGAATCGAATCCCAAAGAACCGCGTTATATTAAGACCATAAGGGGGTTGGGATATAAAATTGAATACAGAGAATAGGACCGGAAAGAAAAGCCGGCTGTATGTGATCCTGGCAGGAAACTATATTTCCTTTACCGTTCTGATGCTGACGGCATTTCTGATCATTTACTATATTTCTTTAAAGGCGGCAGACCGGATTGCGCCTATTGCGGATCCGGCTGGATTAATCCATGCGGCAATGGAGATGGAGGATGCTATGCTTCCTGAACTGAAGGTGGAGCGCTACCTGGGAAAAGGATCCCAGGCGGCTGTACTTGCAGAAGACGGACGGGTGATTTATGCCACAGAGGAACTGGCCCGGGCCCGGTATTCGGAACGTCTTCTGGAATGCCTGCAGTCCATGGATTCTCAGGTACGGACCCTGACTGCCGTGCTTCCGGAAAATGAGGAAAATGCCCGGTACCTGATTACCGGGACCCAGTATGGCGAGGGCGGGTATTTTTCAGTTACCGGATACCTGCTTTTGGATGAGGAGAGGAAAGTACTGGACGGCACACTGTTTCCGGGGAGAAGTTTTTTCTCTGATGAAGAATTTCAGTATCTCAGCGGTCATGATGAAAAGGGACGGAGCCTTTATCTGGAGCAGTACGAGAACCGGCAGGGTCAGAAGCGCCAGATGCTCCTGGCTCTCCGGGAACCTGCAAATGAGGCCTATCAGAGAGCATACCGGATACAGACGCGGATCTTCTGGCTGGTGGCGCCGGTTTATATTGTTCTGGCTGCGGTCTGCATCTATCGTTTAAGCCGTCGGATCCGGCGGTTTTTGCAGCCTTTTCTTGGAGGAATTGAGAACCTGGAAAAGGGACGGCCAAGCGGAATGGAGCATTACCAGGGACCGGCAGAGTTCTCCGCCATAGCAGCACGGTTTGTGGAAATGGAAAGGCAGCTTCAAAAGAGCGAAGCCGAAAGGATTAAGCTGGATGGAGCCAGACGGCAGCTCTTGGCAGATATTTCCCATGATCTGAAGACGCCGGCAGCTGTGATCCGGGGATGTGCCCAGGCTCTTCAGGATGGAATGATCCCGGAAGAAAAGCGTTCCGGTGCACTGGATACGATTATTCGGAAAGCGGATCAGGTCAGCAGTCTTTTGTCGGCTTTTCACGAATACAGCAAGCTGGAACATCCTCAGATGCCTGTGAACCGGAAACTGACAGATGTGGGATATCTGGTACGGGAATATTTTGCCGGAAGATATCAGGAGCTTGAAATGAATGATATATTTCTGGAAGCGGATATTGAGGAAACGCCGTGTATGGCAATGGCAGATCCCTCTCTTTTGCTTCGTGCTTTGGAAAATCTGGTAAATAATGCTGCAGTTTACAATCCGCCGGGAACCAGGATCCTGGCATACCTTCGCAGGGAGGGAGACAGGCTGCGGATCTCCATAGCTGATGACGGGAAGGGGATTCCCGATGAACTGCGGGAGAAGCTCTTTGAACCCTTTGTTACCGGTGATGCAGCCAGAAGCGGCAGTCATGGATCGGGGCTGGGGCTTGCCATCACAAAGAAGATCATCCTTCTCCATGAAGGAACGATCCAGGCAGCGCCGGATCCGCTTCCTGGCTGGAAAACAGAATTCCGGATTTCCCTTCCTCTTGCCGAAAGCTGAAGAAATCTTTAGATCGCGCTGGCGGTATTTGGAGCAGCGACTCTGGGGACGCAGCCATCTGGAGAAAAAAGAGGACTGGCAGTGAAAAGCATTCCGGCCAAGCTCTTTCAAAGTCCGGAAGATGCCGCAGAAGCAAATGAAAATCAATACGGCAATACTTCTGAGGATGAAGCTGAGATGGAGATGAGCTTGTTCCGGAGCACGGCATCGGTGGTGCAGATGGAGATTACCACGGGCCTGACTACAGAATATCTGGATCCGCTTTTACTGTATCCGGTGCGTGTTGTGCGGCAGGGGGAAGAGGTTATTATAAATGATTATGCAGATCTGGAGAAGATGGGATTGGAGGCTTTGTATACGCCGGAACTTTTAGAGGCGATGTCAGAAGCGGATCCGGAAAATCTGGAAATCCAGGACTGGAAGGCCGTTATGGGCGACCCGGAAGGAGCCTGTGTAGTGCTGGGAAAAGATGAAAACGGACTGACTGGAATTACGGAATTCCGTTACAGCAGATAAAAGGAGGCAGGAACTTTTTTGTTCCTGCCTTTTTGTACGGGTGCGCCTGGCATAAGGATAAAGGGAAGCGTCACAGGGAAATATTTCCCTTAGCCCTTGCCTGGCGGTCGCGGATGGACTGGATTACCGGAACCAGGAAAATGGCTACAATGCCGCCGGCAAAACCGTTGTTGTAAAGATTCATGCCGCCATATACAATGCCTACGTTCAGCGCCACGGAAGAATGAAGGTATCCGGCCAGAAGACCGGCGATAATTCCGAATTCTCCGGCTACCGGCGCCAGAGTGGTGGAGAAAAGCAGGGCAAGCATGGGGGAGGGATCGGTAATCGCCCATTCTTTGGTAAGGCTTCCGATGAAAACGCCCAACATGATAGGGGCGATATTGCGCAGGTGTTTTCCGGTGGCACTGAAGCCTACGATTGTGAAAATTCCGCCTATGGTGGGGCCGTTTAATTCACCGCCCACCGCCAGTACGAAACAGGTGGCGAATAAACCGTTGATGCCCATATTCAGCATAACCGGAGAGTGGCCATAATCTTTCAGATAATCCGTGCCGGATATGCCGCTGCTTTTTAAGATGCTGCGGTAGCATTCCAGGACCTGGCGGGGGCCTTTCAGCAGACCGAAGAAAATCATAATGCCGAACAGAAGGAAAAGGAGGCCTGCAAAAAGACGGTTTCCGCCGGTGTACCAGATCTGACGCGAGGCGGTTTCAATACCGAAGGAGCGGAAAAGGGATACGATTACGGTGGCGATAATTCCTGAGGCAAATCCTACATTATAAAGAGAATATCCTTTGTGAGCAAAATGCACATGGGTAGAGAGCGGAGGAAGGACAAAGCCAATCAGAATTCCAACACATATGGACAGAAGAAAGCTGCCAGCCAGAGGAATACCGGGCAGCTGCATTACCTGTGTGATAATGGGAGAAAGGCTGGTGCCGTAAAGTCCTACATAAATATAGCGGCGTACAGAAGTTTTGTGATATCTGGCATACAGAAAAACGCCGGCCAGGATCGCCCAGATATTGATCAGATTCTTGCCGAACAGGGAGAAGCCAAGCATCAGAAAGCTGGAAGTAATGGTATGGCCGGTCATGTCCATGTTCAGGAAATAGATGATGGCAATGCTCATGAGAGTCAGAAATCCGGCATTAACAAAGGCGGCGCCGATACCGCCTACCACCAGATAGTCGGTAATTAAAAAATCCGGCTGCCGGAAAATCTCTGCAATGCCGGCAATGATCTGGCCGGGCGGCTGCAGAAGAAATCCTGCCAGTACAAAATAAAGAGGAACGGCTGACAGCAGAAGAAAACGCTGTCTGCGGGTCAGTTTAATGGGGGATTTTTCAGATTTCAAGGGCTTAAAGTCTCCTTCCGATTGCAGTTGCGAGTGATTTTATTGGTATACAGGTTTGTAATAATAATAACGTATGGAATCTCTTTTGAAAAGAATGTTTTTGAAAAAGTGCACAAACAGGAATGGATTTTCTTTTGTCATTGTGACAAAAAAACGTAAATTAATTGTAAAAATGGTTTTAAAAAGAACAAAACATTGTTAAAATAGAACTGCATGGATAACAGTATGGAGGGAGGCAGAGGTATGTTTGCAATTGGTACGGCAGAAGAGACGGTTTCCGGAATGAAGCTGCGGATCCCGAAGGAGTATAATCTCAATAAAAAAGGAAGGAAAATTTACGGTTTGTGGGTGGGAGAAGATACCCTGTATTTATCGGATGAGATGGATCCGCTGCGGGCCAGAGCCGGAAGAAATGGAAATATTTTTGATGTGAAGGTGCATCTGGATTCGGTGATTGAGGTTCCGCGGCGATTAGACGGGAAGAGGGCCGTGATCAGCGGGAGGATCTCTGCGATCCGGATTCGGTTTCAGCAGGGATAGAGCAAAAGCTTAATGATAATTTTTTCTCAATAAGTCAGATTTGAGTTTACAAATGCAGAAAACAGCTGGTAATATCAAAACGGAGATAGTAAAAAATGCGTAAAATGATATTAAGGAAGTGAAGAGAGTGAAGCATCACAGATTTTGGGCCTGGGCTGCAGTTTTCTGCTTTTTTATGACTATTTATACCGGTTACCGGCATAAATAATTCAAATCAGGAGGATGAAGACATGATTGAGAAAGAATTACTGAAAAAAATTGGTATTTTTGCCGGCGGAGTGCTGTTCGGCACGGCAGGCGTAAAGATTTTAGGAAGTTCGGATGCCAAGAAGATGTATGTAAACTGTGTGGCAGCCGGTCTGAGAGCAAAAGACAGCGTTATGACCACGGCAGTGAATATCCAGGAGAATGCAGAGGATATCCTGGCTGAGGCAAAGGAGATCAACCGCCAGAGAACGGAAGAGATATTTGAAGATCAGGAAGAGACCGCTTCAGCGGCGGAAGAAGAAAAAGCAGAGACGCAAGAAGCAGCGTGCCAGTAACCGCGTTGGGGTTCGGAAAAGCAGCTGCAGGAAACGGGGCTGTTGCGGAAAGCGACGTTAAGAGAACGGAGCTTTTTGTACGGCCCCTTGCTTAATTCTCTTTTGCCAGGATAAGGAGCGTGGACAAATGCGTTTTATCGTAAAACATGAAATCAGAGGGCGGATTCGGGTTCATCTGTGCAGACGATTTCTGACCATTCATCAGGCGGATGTACTGGAACAGTATCTTCAGTCTCTCTCTTGTGTACGGGAAGTACGGATTTATGAGAGAACGGCCGATGCGGCCATCGTATATACCGGAAAGAAAGAAGAACTGACGGAAGCGCTGCAGAGGATTTCTCTGGAGCATCTGGAAAAAAGTGTGCCGGTTCCGGCAGACAGCGGCAGGAAGCTGAATCGGGAGTACAAAGAAAAACTGATCCAGAGACTTTTGGCCCGGGCGGCAGTGAAGGTATTTTTTCCGGCGCCGCTGCGGGCTGTCTGCACATTGTGCAAGGCGGTGCGTTATGCAGCAAAGGGAGTCCGGTGCCTGGCCAGGGGAAAACTGGAAGTGGAAGTGCTGGATGCCACGGCAATCTCCGTTTCTCTGCTGCGGCTGGATTTTGATACGGCCGGTTCAATTATGTTTCTTTTGGGAATCGGAGAACTTCTGGAGGAGTGGACCCATAAAAAGTCGGTGGGAGACCTGGCCAGGAGTATGTCATTAAATATTGACAAGGTATGGCTGAATGTGGACGGCACGGAGGTGCTGACATCCGCGTCACGGATTGTGCCCGGAGATAAGATTACCGTACATATGGGAAATGTAATTCCTTTTGACGGCGAGGTGGTATCCGGTGAGGCCATGGTAAACCAGTCTGCGCTGACTGGCGAGTCCATGCCGGTTAAGAAAGAAGCCGATTCCTATGTATATGCAGGAACAGCGGTGGAAGAAGGCGAGATCACATTCTGCGTTAAGAATGCCGCAGGCGTTACCCGGTTCGAGCGCATCGTCACCATGATTGAGGATTCAGAAAAACTGAAATCATCCGTGGAAGGAAAGGCTGCCGGCCTGGCGGATGCGCTGGTTCCCTGGAGCCTTGGGGGTACAGCTCTTACCTGGATGATTACCAGGAATACGGCCAGGGCCATTTCCATTTTGATGGTAGATTTTTCCTGTGCACTGAAGCTGGCCATGCCTCTGGCAGTGCTTTCAGCCATGCGCGAGGCGGGAACTCATCACATAACAGTGAAAGGCGGCAAGTATCTGGAAGCGGCAGCAGAGGCAGAGACCATTGTATTCGATAAGACCGGAACCCTGACAAAGGCCAGCCCGGTGGTGGCTGATGTGGTGGCATTTGACGGACAGGATCCCAACGAGATGCTCAGACTGGCTGCCTGCCTGGAGGAACATTTCCCTCATTCCATGGCAAAAGCTGTGGTGGATGAAGCCGTCAGGAGGAAGCTGGATCATGAAGAGATGCACTCGAAGGTTGATTATATTGTGGCACATGGTATTGCTTCCTATGTAAAGGAAACGCGGGTAGTCATCGGAAGCTATCATTTCGTCTTTGAGGATGAGAAATGCCGGATCCCCCAGGGAGAACAGGAACTTTTTGACAGTCTTAAGCCAGAGTATTCTCATTTGTATCTGGCTATTGGCGGCGTGCTGGCGGCAGTAATCTGCATTGAGGATCCTATCCGTCCGGAAGCTGCCCAGGTGATCCGGAAGCTGAAAAAGCTTGGTATCCGAAAGACGGTTATGATGACCGGGGACAGCGAGCGTACCGCCAGAGCCGTGGCCCGGCAGGTAGGTGTGGACGAGTATTATTCCGAAGTACTCCCTGAGGATAAGGCCGGCTTCGTGGAGGCAGAAAAGCGCAAAGGAAGAAAAGTGATTATGGTGGGAGACGGAATCAATGATTCTCCGGCTCTTTCTGCTTCTGATGCGGGCATTGCAATCAGCGAGGGTGCGGCTATCGCCAGAGAGATCGCAGATATCACTGTTTCTGAGAATGACCTTTACCAGTTGGTGGTCTTAAAGGATATCAGCAACCGCCTTATGCGCCGGATCGACCGGAATTACCGGCAGGTAATCGGGTTTAACCTGGGCCTGATTATCCTGGGGGCGGCCGGAATCCTCCAGCCGGCTGCCTCAGCCCTCCTCCATAATACATCTACGCTGGTGATCAGCCTGAACAGCATGACGAATCTTCTGGAGGAAGAGACAGGGCGGTTTTCAATATAATTTCATTCACGGTACGTCCCGGATTTAATGCCGGGGCGTTTTCTTTTATTTCCGCGGGCAACGAGCCAAGCGGACATGCTTGCATGTCCATTTGGCGACTGCCGCGAGGGTCAAATACCCCTATCTTTACATGGAAAGGAAGAAGTACCTTGAAGGAGAGACCATACAGCACATTTTATGCGCGTCTTCTGGGCGGATTTTCCTTCAGCGGAGATGGACAGGAGATTCCCATTAAGGGAAACCTCCGTTCCAAGTACCTGCAGGTTCTGGTTATGCTGCTGAAAGCGGGAAAAGAGGGCATATCCAAGGAACGCCTGATGGTGCGGATTGCGTCCGGCACGGACAGCCGGGATAAGATGATGAATAATCTCCGGCAGCAGATTTTCGTACTGCGGCGCACCATGAACGGATTGGAATTCCCGGAAGGACAGTATATTGTCAGCGTCAAGGGACGGTATTATTTCAGCCGGGACCAGGATGTGATGACAGATACGGGGCAGATCGATCAGCTTTATCAGGTTCTGCGCTCGGGAAAATGCGGGAAAGAAAAGCGCACGGAGATTCTCAGGGAAATCTGCAATATTTATTCCGGTGAATTTCTGCCTATGCTGAGCGGCGAAGAATGGGCCGCAGTGGAAGGAGCGTATTATCAGAATATTTTCTTTGAATGTATGAAGGAACTGTGCGGGCTCTGGAAATTGACTGTCTGATGGCGAAGAATCGATATATGGATGCTTTGAAGGTGTATGAGAAGGCTACCGAGGTGTTTTATGAAGAATTCGGCGTTTCGCCTTTTGACTCTGTCATGGCAAAGTACAGGAGCAGCCAGGGACAGCTTCTTTATGCATCCGGCGTATTGTCAGAGATCAAAGGCGAGATGATGAAGCAGGATACGGGAATGGGTGCATATTACTGCAACTATCCCAGCTTTCTCGATGTATACCGTCTGATGGTCTGGCTGAAAGAACGGCAGGATCTGAAGATTTCTCTGATGATCTGTACCCTTGATTCAGAGGAGCAGAATGAGAAGGTGACAGATATTTCCAGGATAATGGAAGATTTTCAATCCTTTATTTCGGAAAATCTCAGACGTTCTGATGTATTTACCCGTTACAGCCGAACCAGTTTTTGATACTGCTGTTTGGAAGCGATGAGCAGTCCGGTGAAAAAGTAGTTGCCAGGCTGCAGCGCAAATGGAGAATGTCTCGCGGTGAAGGGAAGCCGTGGACAGATTTTGCTGTGGAAGAGATAGAGACTCCGGGAGAAGAAAGTGAGGCTGTGTAAATGGAAAAGAAGGAGACCTTTATTGTGCATATCCTGGGCCAGCAGAATGAAACCTGGCAGGGAGATGTGACCTGGGTTGGAGAAAACCGGACAGAAAATTTCCGCAGCCTGCTGGAATTGATCAAGCTTATGGATACTGCCATTAATTTGGAAGAAATATAAAAATATTAAAAGAAGGAGGGAGACTTGTATGAGTCAAACGCAGACGGGAAGAGGCAGAAGCCGCAGAAAACCGGTACGGCGCCGCAATTGGCGTGCATTGCGTCAGTTTATGGCGTTCTTTCTGACCCTTTCCATGATCCTGGGCAATATCGGCAGCTCAGCCAGTATTGCCATGGCGGCTCAAAGTTCTGTGAAGGAAGAGTTTCGGCTGCACGCCGACGATATCCAGAAAGCAGCAGAAGAAGCTTTGAGCACAGGAAGCCCGGTGGAAGCACTGGACATTGGCGGAAAAGACAAAAGTGCAGTAAAGGATTACGAAGAACTGCTTGCATCAGATGGAAGCCTTTACGAGATCTTTCCCGCGATTGAAACAGTTCGCGATGTGGGCGGAATCGAGCTTCGTGTATTTATCCGCATCGATAAAGACGCAGATCCGGCCAGCTATGTGCTGACAGGCGATGAGAAGCTGGTTTTCCTGTATGTAAACGGCGGAGATGAGTCGGTAGCGGCCCGCGTAAATATCGATGGGTATGTTTCCAACTTTACTACCGTCAGATCTTATGCAGCACTGTACGGTCAGGAAGAAGTTCCGGTACAGCTGCCTGCTGATCCGGCAGCACCGGCAGGAGGAGCATCCGGCGGTGCTTCAGGAGGAAGCGGCGGAACATCCGGAGGCGCATCGGGAGGAACATCCGGCGGAAGCAATGTATCCGAAGAAACCGGAGCGCCGGCCGATGAAACCACCGGAGCAGTATCGGATGAGACGCAGGCTCCGGCCAATGAAACATCCGAAGCAGCCGATGGAATAGAGACTGCGGATGAAACCACTGGAGCAGCATCGGATGGGACGCAGGCTCCGGTTGATGAAACATCCGGAACAGCCGATGAAACAGAAGCTGCAGACAGCGGCAATGCAGGAGAAAGTGAAACCGGAGCACCGGCGGATGATGCCGGCGATACCGCCCCAGACGAAACAGAAGCCGGATCCGATGAAAACACCGGAACGGCCGATGAAAACATCGGAGCAGCCGATGATGACACAGCGGCTCCGGCTGATGACAGCAGTGAAGCAGCGGATGATAAGACGGATGCAGCGTTTGATGATTCCGGCGCACCTGCAGAGGATAACGGATCGGATGCAGGAACACCTGCAGAAGACAATGACAGTACGGATCATTCCGATGACAATGCGGATTCCGGTGAAAAGTCTGACAGTGCAGAAAAGTCCGACAGCAGTTCTGAACAGTCGGATAAGGCTGATACATCAGATAAGTCCGACGACACATCGGATAAGGACAGCAGTTCCGATGATAAGGCAGATGACAGCGCAGAAAAAACTGCAAAAGCTGATTTGAGCATGTCCTTAAACAGCATTCGCAGAGTAGCTGCCGGTCTGGCTTCTGATTCCAATGCAGACGCTAATGAGAGCCAGCCTCAGGATGAGGAAGAAACAGAAGCACCTGCAGATCCCCAGGCACCTGCAGATCCTCAGATACCTGCAGATTCCCAGGATTCTGCAGAATCCGGAGAAAGCAGTCCGCAGGCGGATGATAATGATTCCTATCAGGAAGGAGATCCTTATGATGAGGAAGATGCAGCTGCAGAAGACGAGGACGAGTCCTTTGACAAGGTCGCCACGTTAAGCGGACGTACATATGGTCTGGCAACATTAGATGACGCCATGACTATAAGAGCCTTTACGGTATCCCTTTCCAAGATCGGCATTGATACCGAAGAACTGGCAGAAGCCGGTCACACCATCACCTACACCATCGACCCGGCAGGAGCCGCATCTTTAGTAAAGGCTCCCAAGCTTGTAAAAGACGAAGCGGTCGTAACCTTCGGCGTAAAGCCGCAGATCGGATATGAGATCATGCAGGTGACGGCGAACGGTGCAGAACTGGAAGAGGCCGATGCGGCAGTTCTGGCCAGCGCATCCAATGCAGATGAAGATGCGGTATATTACACGATCCCGGAAGTTTTGGAGGATCAGGAAGTAGAGATCGTGCTTTACGAGATCGAGGCAGGATCCCATCCGGCATTCAAAGCGTCCAGAACCATTAATGGTGTAACCGTAACGGTATCCGCGGCAGAAGGAATCCTTCCGGCCGGAACCGAACTGAGCGTAGAGGAAGTTACCACGCAGATCGAAGACGCAGTAAAAGAAAAGGTGGAGAGCGAAGCCGAGGATGGAACTACCGTTACTTCGGTAATCGCTTATGATATCAACCTGATGCTTGACGGCGAGAAGCTGGATAACAGCTGGTCGGAGAATGGGTATGTGGATGTTACCTTCTCAGGAAGCCGGATTGAGGAAATGACCGATGAAGCCAGCAAGGTGGAGGTTATGGCCGTAGATGACAATCAGCAGGAAACGCTCAGTGCCAAGACAGCTGGAGATGTTACGGCAGAGACCATGGAGCTGGAACACATCACAGAACAGGATGTGGAAGGAACGGCAGTGGATTCGGTTTCTTTTGAGGCGGAGCATTTTACGGTTTATGCGGTGACGGCGTATGCGTGGCCGTGGAATTATACAATATCATTCGACGGAAATGGCGGATATGGCGATGCACCAAGAAGCATAGAAGCTGAAGCGGGAACACAGGTAGAATTACCGGATTATGATGGTTGGCGATATGGATATGTATTTGTAGGATGGAGCGAAATCAATAACGCCAATGCTGATGGTAAATATAAACCTGGCCAGAACGGAACCATTTATCCAGCAGGTTCACTTTATGATATGCCTGAAAGAAATGTAACACTATATGCTACATGGTCTTTGCAGAATGTAGATGCGGAGTTTTACATTCGATTGGATGGAACTATTCCAACAGAGCCGCAGGGACATGAAGCATCAGAGTATACATCGGCGATTCAGATTGATAATGCAATTAAGATTGGAACTTTCTATACTGACAGCGTGAATGGTGTTGCTGACCGATTGAATTCTACACCCAGTGACAATCAGATTAAAAGCGTTTATCCATCGTATAATCCTAACACACAATATGTTTTATGGTATGTAATTAAAGCTGAAAATACTTGGCATGTTGATGGTGTGTTGTTGGACAAGGCGAAAGTAAATCTTGTATATGAGCCTAATGCGCCGGCAGGTACATGGGACAATATGCCGGATGGAAAACAATATGATATTGGAGAAACTGCAGTTGTTTCTGATAAAGTTCCTACGAGAACAGGGTATACTTTCACGGGATGGAATACTGCTTCAGATGGATCAGGAACGTCTTATGAAGCGAATGATCAGATTCTGATGAATGAAAGTTTGACATTATATGCGCAGTGGAATAGGAATGCTGGTACCGTAAGATATAATTTAACTATGAATGGGGCAACGTGGGTAGAGCAGCCATCCGGTTATACATCGGATAGTACTGGACAATTTTGGACTTCTCCAGATCGATTCCGTTATCCTGAGACATTTATAGTTATCGAAAATGTTCCGCAAGCAGAAGGATATGAATTTTTAGGGTGGTTTGATAAGGAACGGACATCAAGCAATGTATCTGATGTACCAGCGGCGATTCGTGAAGTAGGAGAAGCGGTTACCTTTATTTACGATGAGAACTCCGAAAGAAATGAATATACATTGGATGCATTGTGGGGATCCTTGAAGGCCCAAGATGTTGTATATACGTATGATGGTCAGCCAAAGACAATTGAAGCTGCAGAAACAGAATTTAATGGCGGACAATTAGATGAGGATTATATCAAACAAATAGAAGATAATAATTTGGTAACCTTTGGTGATGTAGAATATTCCAAGACAGAGAATGGAGATTATTCAACAGTACGTCCAACTTTTACTGACGTCGGAACTTATAATGTATACTGTAAGGTTGTAGCGACGGTTGGTGATAATAATGTGTTATTAAAAACTGTAGCGACAGTTACGATCAACAAGCGTGAAGTGACGCTGCAGTCGGCAAACCTGGAGAAGGAATACGACGGAACCGCCCTTGTGAACGGGGACACCCCGCTTGCAGTAGAAACCGGCTGGGCAGAGGGAGAAGGAGCGACCTATAGCTTTACGGGAAGCCAGACACTGGTAGGCAATTCGGCAAACAGTTTCACCTATGCACTGAATGACGGAACGGATGCCAATAACTATACCATCCGGAAGACGGAAGGCCAGCTTACAGTAACGAACCGCGAGGCGGCATATGAAGTAACGGTGACGGCAAACAGCGGCACCTATACCTATGACGGAACGGAGAAGAGCGTAAGCGGATTTGAGAATGAAACCGAGCAGGGAATCCCGGTACAGGCAAACGACCAGACGTACTATGTGACCGGCCTTACCTCGGAAGCCAGCGGAACGGATGTGGCAGACAGTGTAGCATCGATCCCGGTAAACGGAACCGCAGTGGTGAAAGATGCCGATGGAAATGACGTAACTGCACAATTTGCAGTATCTGTTGTAAATGGCCAGCTAGTTATTAACAAGAGAGACGTTGTGTTAAGAAGTAAGGATCTTACAAAGCAATACGATGGAAGACCTCTTGAAAATGGTGATGAGCCGTTGGCTATCGAAAATGGATGGGCAGAAGGTGAAGGCGCGACTTACACATTTACTGGAAGCCAGACATTAGTAGGCAGCAGCGCAAATGCATTTACCTATACCTTAAATGACAACACAAAGGCGGATAACTACAACATTGATAAGTCGGAAGGTAAGCTGATCGTCAGAGACAGAGACCAAAAGTATGCAATTAATGTAGAAGCGAACAGTGCAACTTACACGTATAATGGTAAGGAACAGGTAGCTGAAGGATTAAAGGCAACAACATTTACTACGTCTGATGGCGGAGTATACACGGTAGAAGGATTAACTGCGAGAGCCGCAGGAACGTCAGCAGGCTCTTACACGGTAGAAATTACTGGTGAGCCGATTGTAAGAGATATTGATGGTAATGATGTAACCAGTCAGTTTGCAATTACTGAAACGCCTGGCACGTTACTTATTGAAAAAGCCAAGCTGACAATTACTGCAGGCAGCGCTTCTAAGCCTTATGATGGTGAACCGCTTACTGCACATTTCACTGAGAGTATTGAAGGTGTGGTTGATGGTGAACATGTAGTAGAGAATGACCTCGAATATGACGGAAGTCAGATTGAGATCGGTACTTCTTCCAATGCTGTGAGAAGGAAGTGTTCGTGTTGAAACTACCGGACTTCTCGAGATAATTTTAGGCGGGGAGGATACCACATCGAATTATGACATTCAGCTGAATCCTGGTACCCTGGTTGTAGAACAGCGCTATGATCTGTCCTATACTGTAAATCAGATTTACCTGGATGCCGATGGTAATGAAGTCAAATCAGAAGTAATTGACAGCAGCAATGAGGCATATTACGGTGAAAAAATTCTGAAAGCTGAGCCTGCTGAGGAAGTTACAGAAGATAATCTCCACTACGTATTCCTGCCGAACTGGCCGGATTATCTGGCGACAAAGGATAAGACCGTTGGATTAAATGCAGATGAAAATGTGGTAAACATTTATTATGCATTAGATGAGAAAGGCAATCCTGGAGCAACAGATCCGGAGAACCCCACGGATCCGATTCCGGATGAAGAGGATGGCATCCCGGATATGTACCAGATCGTATTTAAGTACGTATCTGCCGGAAATGGAACTGTCAGCGGAGAAACGTATGAGACACATACCTTTAAAGATGACAATGGCGATTATATTGCCAAGACATCTGCAAGCCCTGACGCAGAAGTAACCGTTCATCCTGATGAAGAATATGCATTTGATTATTGGACAATTGATGGAAGCCAGAAGGATTTCACAAAAGAGATGTCCGTTCTTAAGACAGATGCATATTCTGATGATACTACATTTACGGTATACTTTGATACAGATACCAAGGGCGGAACCGACCCCGAGGATCCGGATGATAACGTACCGGATGATCCGGACGGAATCCCGGATAAGTATCAGACCATTTTCCAGTATGTATCTGGCGGCAACGGAACTGTAAGCGGAACTACCTATGAGGTACATACCTTTGTAGAAGATGGTGTATATACCGAAGCTTCCAGAATGCCGGTTAAGCCCAATGCGGATGTAACGGTAAGCCCGAATACCAATTACCGGTTCAGCAACTGGACCTTTGGCGATCAGACTTATGCAGATACGGATGCCATTGCGGCGGCAGAATTTACCGCAGACGCAACCTTCACTGCTAACTTCGTCAGAAGAAGCACCGGCGGTGGCGGCGGCGGTTCTACCAGCGGCGGCGGTGCAAGTTCCGTCATTCGTACCGATGGAACCGGTACGGTAACCATTAACCCGGATGATGTTCCGTTAGCGCCTCTTCCGGATGACGGACAATCGGTAGTGACCGAGATACCGGAGGAAGAAGTACCGTTGTTCGGACTTCCCAAGACCGGTGACAACAGCATTCCGGTAGGCGGACTGGTAGGAATGATGCTGGCATCTCTGCTGGGCGCATTTGGAATTTCCAGAAAGCGCAAGGGAGAGGATGAGGCATAACCGCTTAGGAAAACATTGGCGGAAAGGAATCAGTCCATGAAAATGAAATAGCAGAAACGAAAGAGGATGCTTTTCGAAAGGGCAGGCCCGGGAATTCAAATAGTTCCCGGGCCTGCCTCTTTCTGCATATTTAAAATATTCGCAGCTTGTAAGACTGAACCGACCGACTTTGCAATTAGAAAAAATTGTAAAAATAACTTGCAAAATATCGTCCTATGTGTTAAAATGTAAATAAATGTAAGAGTCCTGATGCCGTTGCCCACTCTCTTGCCTGTATCCGCAAAAAAGTATAATCACGAGAATGCCTCATTGCCGTGTTTTTGGCATTTTGCAGTGAAGGCAAAGCCAGATTTCTTCTTTTTCTGTTTGCTTTTAATTGGTATTTTTGTGTTTCGAAAGAAACAAAGGAAGGTGTGAGCGGGAAGGAAACGAATGAAAAAGAACGGGTGTAAAAGAGCGCAGACGAAAAGAGAGCATACGGAAGCGGAACGAAAAGAAGAAGCGCGAGAGGAGACCATACGGGGAAGCGTATATGATGATGTATTCCGAACAATGTTAGATAAAATGCCGCAGCTGGTGATTCCGTTGGTAAATGAGATTTTTTCACAGCATTATTCCGAAAGGGAGCCGGTGACCGCACTGCAGAATGAGCATATGGAATTGACAGAAAATAAGGTGGTGACGGATTCCTACCTTCAGATCGGAGAAAAGTATTACCATATGGAATGTCAGAGTAGTTCTGATGGAACGATGGCCGTCCGTATGATTGAGTATGATTTCCTTATAGCGTTAAAGCATGTCAGACGTGTTGGTTATGAATACACACTGCGTTATCCGGACTCCTGCGTACTATATCTGCGTCACAGGAAAGGAACGCCAGATTTCCTGACAGTTCATGTACTGTTTCCAGGTGGGATGTCTATTGATTACCGGACGCCCATTCTTAAAGTGAATGAATATTCGTTTGAGGAAATTTTCGAAAAAAAGCTGTTGTTTTTTCTGCCTTATTACATCATGCGATACGAAGAGAAACTGCTGCAGATTCAGGAGAATGAAGAAGCGCTTGCACAGTTCCTGGCAGAATACCGGAAACTGTATGAGACTCTGTATGATTTAAAATGCAGCCGGGAAATCACGGATTATGAGTTTACAGAACTGAAGCAGCTGATTTTAAAAATTGTAAATTGGGTTGCATGGGAGAATGAAGTGATTCGGAAGGGAGTTGAGCAAATGGGAGGAAAGGTGCTGGAATTTGAACATGATATTCTGATGCGGGAAAGTGAAGCTCGTGGGGTAGCCATTGGAATGGAACGCGGGGAAAAGAGCGGAGAAGCAAAGCAGACGGTAGCGCTGATCGAATCTTTTGCACGTAATGCGAAGGTAAGTATTGAGGAAGCCTGCCGGATGGCGGATATTCCTGTATCCGTTTATCGAAACGCGAAGACGATTCTGCTTCGTGATCTGAGGTAAATGGAAATGATAAAGATGTGTGCAGAGAAGAGGAATGCAGCATTGATCTGCCATAAGAGGCACAGCGTTCAGGCGGGGACAATCCTGCCCGGCGCAGTGTCTCTTGGATAAGATTGGGCAGAAGGAACTGTTCATTTTCCATCGGCTACAAATTCCCGGAACCGTTTAACTGCCGGCGGCATGTATATTCGGTTGTCATTGATCATGAAGATCGCCCGTTCACAGGAAGGGGAGCGAATGGAAAGGATCTTTACGTCCAGCTTCAGGAGCAGATCCATATAAGGCACAAGGGCGATCCCGAATTTCTGGGCCACCAGTCCGGCGATAACCTGATCTTCTTCAGTCTCGTAGGCAATTTCCGGCTGTCTGCCGATTTGGGAGAACATTCGATCCACCACATTACGGATTCCGGAGCTTTTATCGAAGAAGATATGAGGGTAGAGAAGAGTTTCTTCCAGATCGATATCATTTCGGGATGCCAGAGGATGATCCTTTGGCGTAATGAGGACCAGATCCTGCTTCTGGATAGGAATGACCGTAAGATTTTCTTTCTCCAACGGCTCTGAGCAGAATATTAGATCATATTTTCTCGCAGCCAGGCCTTCCAGCAAATGCTGGGTTACTCCGGTATGGAAGGTAAAGTGAATATCCAGTTCGGCATTCTTCTTAAGGAAACCAGCGGCCAGCCGGGGAATGAATTCCACCCCCAGCGTCCGCAGAAACCCCAGGCGAATCAGGCCCTCGCCGCGGGCGCTTTTTCGGATAGAGGAGACCCCTGCGTCCAGTGTGGACAGGGTATGTTCTGCGCAGACAAGGAATTCTTCACCGAAGCGTGTCAGGGTAGTGTTTCGCCCGCTCTTTTCAAAAAGGGGCACACCAAGCTCATTCTCCAGCTGTGAGATGGCATGGCTCAGGCTGGGCTGGGTGATGCAGAGCTGCTCGGCGGCTCTGGTATAATGCTTCACACGTGCCAGAGTAACAAAATAGCGCAGATAAAACAGATTCAAGAAAACGCCTCCTTATTGTGAAAGTCTGCTACCGGGACCCATGAAGGTTATCGCAAAAATCGGCTGCCAATTGATTTCTATTTCGATGATTCTATTTCAAAGAAAGTATAGCACATTTTTATAGATAAAATCTATTAAAATATGCAAATTATTCATTTGATAAATCTCTTTCCAATGCGTACACTGAAAGGTGATCAAAAGCCAGAAAATGGCGGTATAAAGTTTGGATTATGGAAGCGAGCTGCGGCCTGCTGAATAAAACAGGAAACAGTGAGCGGAATCCATTAGACAAAAATCGATTGGGAGGATAAAGAAATGAACTTGCAGTCATCGGAAGTTAAATCAGAGGAAAGCCTGCCGGTCTGGCGAGGCGAATTTGCCCTGGCGGCAGCGGTGCTGATCAACAGCTTTGGAGTAGTGCTGATGCTGTACTCGGGAGCAGGAATTTCTGCGATTTCCAGTGTCCCCTTTGCTTTTTCCGAGGTATTTCCCCAAGTGTCTCTGGGGACATGGACGTACCTTTTTCAGGGAATTCTGGTTTTAAGTCTGATGGTCCTTCGGAAGAAACTGGTCCTGTCATACCTATTCAGTTTTGCAGCAGGCTTTGTATTCAGTGAACTTTTGGATGTACATGAACTTTGGATCAGTGTCCTGCCGGATGGGATAGGATGGCGGATATTTTATTTTCTTGTCAGTTACCTTCTCATCAGCTTTGGCATTGCTTTATCGAACCGCTGCTGCCTGCCGATTATTCCTACTGACCTTTTTCCAAGGGAACTGGCGCAGATTACTGGTTTTCCTTATTCCAGAATTAAAATTGCTTTCGATGTAATCTGCCTGGCTGTTACGGCAGGGATGACTGCGGCTTTTCGGGGGCATCTGGAGGGCCTGGGGATCGGAACCATTATGGCGGCCTTTACGATGGGAAAGGTGATTGGACTTATGGGAAAATGGATGGACAAGAAGGTATGCTTTTGTTCATTCATGACCGGGCGGGATGCAGGAACGGGAGGAGAACGGATGCTGTCTCATGAGATTTCCTCTGTCCGGCATTAGGTAAAAATGGTATAGAAGCCCTTTGTGGATAAACAGGTTTGTTTTCCGCGGAGGGCTTTTTATATGTGAGAGCATCTTTGCATTAAAAAAAGTTTTTCTATATTTTATGTCTCTTTGTCTTTATACTTTTTATTTCTACGGCTTGTCCTAAGGATTATATATTCTTGTCATTGTCAGTTGACCGTATTCCTATCTGATTTCCTTATTTGTATGATGGAATGGCAGTGGTTTATCGAAGTCTAAGGAAATGGGCAAAAATAAATAAAAAAATAAAATTAATTTTAAATAGATATACAAAATATAGATAAAGACGAGAGGATGTATTGACATTAAATGTGCAAAATGCTATATTCTAATTACTTAATAAAGTTTATTAAATTATATAAATATCAGATCGGTCTGCAAGAATAACATTGGAGGTGGGTATGGTTAAAGCAGGAGTTGACTTGGGAGGGACGACAATTAAGATTGGGCTGCTGGATGAGGAAGGGAGTTTAACAAAGCGTGTAATTCCGACGGAAAGTGGTAGCGGATATGAGAGGATATTTGAGCGGATCAGCGAATGTATTTTGTCTATGCTTGAGGAAGGTGGAATTGGTCTTTGGGAACTGGGACATGTAGGCATGGCATCACCGGGAATTTTGAGTGAAGACGGAGAAGTAATCTTATTTGCGGCAAACCTTGGCTTTACGGGCGTCCGTGCAGCAGAGGAACTGAAAAAATACTTTTCCTGTCCTGTCAGTTTAAAAAATGATGCAGACGCCGCTGCTCTCGGGGAACACGTTTATGGAGCGGGAAAAGAATACCGCAGTACGGTAACCATAACCATCGGGACAGGAATCGGAGCAGGAATCGTCATCGATAATCAGATTATGGCCGGAAGTTTTCATTCTGGAGGAGAGATCGGGCACCACATTATTGTATCGGGTGGGAGACCATGTACTTGCGGACAGCGAGGATGCATGGAGCAGTATTGTTCCGCTTCAGCATTAGTAGCCGATGCAAAGGAAAAGAGCAGCTGTTATCCGGACTCGAAGTTAGCAAAGCTTTATTCCAGGGGAACGGTAAATGCGCAGGACATCTTTGAAGCAGCAGCAGAAGGGGACTGGCCGGCTGTGGCAGCTGTGGATGGTTTTGTGCGAAGCCTTGGGATTGGCGTAATTAATGTGATTAATATTCTGCAGCCGCAGGCTGTGATTATCGGAGGCGGTGTAAGCGAAGCCGGCAGAGCGCTGACAGAGCCATTGGAAGCGTACGTAAAAACGCATATACTGTTCGGGGAAAAAAATTTCCGTACGCATATCCGATGTGCCAGGCTGGGTAATGATGCCGGCATGATAGGAGCGGCCCTGCTATAAAAGGAAAACAGATGGATGTGAGGGTGATTGAAATGAAGAGAGAAAAATTTCCAGTTAATATTTTGCTGCCGTATCTGGGGTTTTATGCTGCGCAGGCGATTTTTGGCACCTACTTGAACTTGTATCTGCAAAGCGTTGGATATAACCAGACGCAGATGGGCACCTTTACATCAGCCTCCACGATTCTGGTTCTTTTGGCTCAGCCTTTCTGGGGAAATGTCAGCGATAAGGCAAAAAGCAAAAATAATGTGATTATTGTGATGCTGGCTATTGGAATGGTGTCGATTTTAGGATTTTATCTCAGCACGACTTACTGGTGGCTTCTGCTGATTAACTGCCTGTTCTGTCTGGTTTATAATCCGATTCCGCCGCTGATTGATAATCTGTCTCTGGAAAATCTGGAGAATCGAAAGAGCAGATATAATTTCGGGCATATCCGGGTAGGCGGCACCATCGGATATGCTCTGGGAGTTCTGATATCCGGACAGCTAATGCAGGATAAATACAACAGAATGTTTATCATGATCAGTGTTCTGTTCCTTTTATCCATTCTGGCTATGCAGTTGGTGCCAAATGTTCAGGGATACAGGGAGAAAGAGAAAAAGACATCCTATAAAGCGCTGGTTTCAAACAGGAAGATCTTTTGTTTTATCTTTATGAATTTTATCTTTTCGCTGGGGACGACCGTTTATTATTCCTATTATCCCCTGTATTTTACTTCTATAGGGGGGGACAGCGGCAGTGTAGGCATGCTGATGTTTGTGACAGCAGCATCAGAAGTCCCGTTCTGGCTGATTGCCGGACGTCTTACCGAACGGTTCGGATATAAGCGGATGATGATTATTTCGGCAGTCGTGACCGGATTTCGGTGGACATTGCTGAGTGTGGCAACGAACCCCAATGCGGCGATTCTGATTAACCTGACTCACGGTTTCTGCTTTGTTACGCTGAATTTCTGCATTGTGACCTTTATCAATCAGAATATACCCAAAGATCTGCGGGCGACAGGACAAAGCCTGAACAATATGGTCAGCACGATTCTCTCGCGGGCAATAGGAGGTGTAGTTATCGGATATTTAAGTGATTTGTTCGGTGTACCGGTTATGCTTCGGTTCGTTGGAGCAGCTGCATTTGTTTCTGCAGTAATTTTTATTACGGTTTACAACGCCATCGAACGGACAGAGAAACTGAAAAGTGCCAAAGCAGCAACGTAGGCATTCTATTATAATATTTTATGAAGGAGGATTTATCATGAAGAAAAGAAGCAGATTAACATTTGCCTTGGCGGTGAGCTTAATGATGGCGGCGGCTGCTGTAAGCGGATGCGGCTCCGGACAGAGCAGTACCAGTACGGTAGCAGGCGATTCGGGAAGTACTTCAGAAACTGCAGATACCACGGGACAAAGCTCCGGAGATGCGGAAGAAACGCTACGGGTAATTACGTATTTTGCTGGGTCGGATCAGTGGGCGCCTACCTGGCTGGAAGTGATTGCTGAGTATCAGGAGCTTCATCCGAATATTACAATCAATGACGAGTCGGTTCCCACTGCAGGGACAAATGATCTGTTCCGGCCGAAAATGAATGCGGATATAGCGGCGGGAACACCTGTGGATGTGGCCTTGTATTTTAACGGTTCCGATGCAGAACCATTATATGAATCCGGTTTATATGTGACCTGGGATCAGTATCTGGCGGATGATCCGGAATGGGCGGCACAGTTTAATGAGGCGGCGCTGGAATCCGGCCTGACGAATGGCGAACAGTCAAACCTTCCCTATATTGGCTCTTTTGAAGGACTGGTTTACAATAAAGCCATTTTTGATGAATATGGCCTGGAATATCCTACTAGCTGGGATAATATATACAAGGCGGTAGAGGTGCTGTCCGAGACGGACATTATTCCTATCGCGAATACACTGTTAAGCCCTACCTGTCAGCTGGAAACCATGCTTCTGGCTTATGTGGGACCGGAGAATCAGCAGAAGCCTTTGGATGATTCCTGGGCAGGGTGTATTGATCAGATTTCCAAGCTTTACCAGATGGGAGCTTTTCCGGCAGATGCAGCTACGATCTCCGATGCAGATACCCGCGTAATTTTTGAAGAAGGACGTGCAGCCATGACGTTTACTGGATCCTGGGTGCTGAACCAGTTAAAGAGTAATCCGGATATGGAAATGGTTGCCGTGCCGGTTGATGCAGAAGGCAGCCAGGGACAGGAAGGCGCGATCATTTCCACGTATGGATCCGGCTGGTATATGTCTAAGGCAGCTGCAGAGAGAAGCAGCGCAGCGCTGGATTTCATTAAATACATGTGTTCGCCGGAAATTCTTGCACGCTTTATTGAAGTGGGAGGAAGCCCTGCCATGAATATTGAAATAGCAGAGGGATCAGAGAATCTGCTGGTAAGCGCGAATAAAATGGTAGCTGATGCCACAGCAATGAATTCACCAATTGATGCACAGATTCCCAGAGAAGTATTTAACAATCTGGCGAAGAAACTGATTTATGTTTGCGAGGGTCAGATGAGTTCTCAGGAACTTTTGGATGAGAGCCGCCAGATGCTGGAGAGCATTGAAGCTACAAAATAAATTTCACAGGCGGGATGAGCGCCGTACTGAAGGGCGGGAACCGAGCAATACGGCGCTTATCTGATGATGAGGTGTTCAGTAAAATGCAGCATTGGTATGTTTTGCCGGATCACGGTGGAGGATGATGATTATGACGCGGAAAAGTAAAAGACGAAATGTATACTCAGTATGCCTGATGGCGCCGGCTCTGATTTTTATTACTGTTTTTATGATCATACCGCTGTTTAAGACAATCTATTACAGCTTTACATCTTGGTACAACTTTTCACCGAGCAAAACCTGGATTGGGCTGTCTAATTACAAGCAGTTTTTCACCGATCCCGTGGTGGCCATCGGAGTAAAGAATACGCTGCTTCTGATTGTTTTTGCCCTGATTTTTCAGGTGGGTGTGGCATTAATTCTGGCGATCTGCGTGGATGCGGTTCCCCATGGCTTTAAGTTCTTTCGGACGGTATATTTTTTCCCCATTGTAATTTCGGCTACGGCCATCGGCCTGATGTTTTCTCTGATTTATAAATATGATTACGGCCTGCTGAATTTTATTGTGGAACTTTTTGGCGGGGAACCGCAGGTGTGGCTGACCAGGGAACGGGCTATTTATATGCTTCTGATTCCGGTCTGCTGGCAGTTTATCGGGTTTTATTTTGTGACCTATCTGACATCGATCTCAGGAATATCCAGTGATATTTATGAATCGGCAGTGCTGGATGGCGCAAAGCCGTTTCAAAAAGCGATTTACATTACTATCCCCATGCTGAAATCCACGTTAATGGCGAATATCGTTCTGGTGGTATCCGGATGTTTCCGGGTGTTCGATATGGTTTACGTGATTACCGGCGGCGGCCCTATGGACTCCAGTCAGCTTCTGAGCTCGTATATGTACTACAAGGCGTTCCGGGATTACAATACGGGCTATGCCAGCGCGATTGCCATTGTTATGATGATCATGGGTCTGAGCATCACCGGAGTGATTAAATACTTTACCAATAAGATATCCAGTGATGATTAAAGGAGGCTGGGCATGATGAAAAAGAGAAAACTTCACTATTTGTCACCACGGGATCGGGCATGGTCCAGTTTTCGCGGCATCCTGCTTTACATTATCTGTATCTTCTGGGCGGGTACAGCCATCATCCCGATGGTGTGGGTATTCATTAATTCATTTAAGGATTCCAACGAAATCCTGATGAATTCCATAGCGCTGCCCAGGGAATGGACATTGAAGAATTATGTAACTATGGCAAATTATCCGGGAACCAATCTGGTGCGCTCGTTCTTTAACAGCATCGTGATTTCCATAGGCACGGTGGTAGGTGTGGTGTTCTGCGCCGGTCTTGCGGCGTATGCTATTTCCCGTTTCTCGAATCGGTTTACAAAGCTGATTGCCGTGGTGCTGAATGCCGTGCTTTTGATTCCGTCATTTTCCACACTGATTCCGAATTTTGTGACTATCAGCGCATCTCCGTTCCGCGGAACATACCTGGCAGTGATCCTGCCGCTTATTGCCAGCAATATGAGCTTTTCCACGTTGTTTCTGACCGGCCAGATCAATTCTCTTCCGATGGAATTAGATGAAGCGGCTATGATTGAAGGCGCCGGAACCATGCAGATTTACTGGCGGATTATTTTTCCATTGAGCAAACCGATGTTTTCTACGATTGCTACGATGGTTTTCATCTGGGCCTACAACGATCTGCTGACTTCCATGACTTATCTTTCTGACAGAAAAATGCAGCCGGTCAGCGTAATTCTCTCCAACGTCAGCAACATGTTCGGAACGGATTACGGTGCAATGATGGCGGCAATCTTCTTTACGATTTTACCACTTCTGCTGTTATATGTATGCATGCAGGAGCAGGTGGTGAAGGGACTGACAGCAGGTTCCGTCAAGGGATGATGCTGTCGATGCCTGAAGGTAATTGAACGGGTCAGAAGAGTGTCTGATCCTACATGATTAAAAACAGGGGGAACGATGATGAATCGAATTTTAATGAACCAGATCGGATATGATTCGCAGTGCAGCAAGAAGGCCATTTTTCAGACAGATGAAGGTACGCAGGTGAAAGGCTTTCGGATTCTGGAGGAGCAGAGCGGAAAGGAAGTGTTCTCCGGTTCTGCAGCCAAAAGCGATCCGGTGGCACGCTGGAATAAAGGCGACTTCTGGACCATGGATTTTTCGGAATTTGCACCGAATGCGGACAAGAACTACAGCTGCTTTTATCTCATTGCTGTGGATACCGATAAAGGGACTGTAGTGTCATCACCTTTTGAAGTATATGCCAATGTCATTGAGTATTCGACCATTTCATCGGTGGTATATTATTTTAAGTCCCAGAGGGCGACCGGTGAATGGGAGGTTATCGACCGCAACATCGGTTTTGACGGACCGCGGGAGGGACGGGTGGACGTACACGGAGGATGGTTTGATGCCACCGGCGATGTGGGCGTGCATTTTACGCATCAGTCCCATACGACTTATTTTAATCCCCAGCAGGCTTCTTTTTCGGCGGCGGTATTCTACCGGATGCTGGATCTTTTGCAGGAGACGGATGCAGACTGGTACAATATCTTTAACCGGAGGCTTTTGGATGAGGCGGTTTACGGCGCGGACTGGCTGATGCGCCGCAGGGCTCCGTCAAAGGCTTTTTACAAAGTGGGACCGGGAAGAAAGAATGCGTATGATCCGTCGAGTCTGACCAGGGACATTGGATTTGAATATCTTGCCTCCAGCAAACAGTTTGGTGCGGCGGAAACGGCAGATACGGAGGTAATCACTGATGAGTATTATGAGACCTCGTTCCGGGCAGGGGGAGGGTATGCCATAGCGGCTCTTGCGGCTGCATCACGGTATCCGTATCCTTCGGCGGAACATACGGCCATGGAATACCTGGATGCGGCGAGAGAGTCATATCTTTACCTGGAAGCAAATAATGAGCGTTACACCAATGACGGAAAGAGCAATTTCCTTGACTGGTTCTGCGCCCTGGAGGCCGCGGTGGAAATTTATAAAGCGTCCATGGAAGGCGGCTTTTTGATCCGGGCCAGGAAACTGGCGGAGAAGATCGAGAATTCTCTGGTACTGAACGGACCGGATACGGGGTATTTCAGCGTAGACGATAAGGGAAGACCTTACTTTTCTGCTACCGATGAAGGCACGCCAGTAGTTGCGCTGCTAAACTATTATAAAATAGAAAAGGATGCAGCCCGCAGGAAAGCCGCTCTGGATACGGCGGAAAAGGCAATGCGTTATGCCCTGCAGATTACAGGGGAGACGGCAAATCCCTTTGGCTATGCACGTATGTTCTATCAGGATAAGGACGGCAGGCGGGGAACCCAGTTCTTTTTCCCGCATAACACCGAGATGAAGCCGTGGTGGCAGGGCGATAATGCGAGAATCCTTTCTTTGTCGGCAGCAGCCCGTTTCACGGCTTCCCTGACCGAAGACAGGGATCTGGCTGAAAAGTTAAATGTCTATGCGGATGATCAGATCGCCTGGGTACTGGGGCTGAATCCCTTTGACAGCTGTATGCTGGAAGGATACGGCCGGCATAATATTGATTACTATTTCCAGTATAAATATGATTTTATCAGTGCGCCCGGCGGAATTGTTAATGGAATTACCAGCGGGATTGACGATGAGGAGGGAATTGCCTTTATCATGAGTCCCCTTGATCATCCGGATATTAATGATAACTGGAGATGGGCGGAGCAGTGGCTGCCTCATGCCAGCTGGTTCTTATATGCCCTTTGCCTGAAAAAGAAGTGATGCAGAAAGAAGATTGCAGGAGGATTGTATGAGAGAGCAGTTTAAGCAGGATTTGCTGGAATCGAATTTTATCCATAAACCTCTTAGAATTCATGAGGAGGAGATGCGGGAGACCCGCTGCCTGAAAAAGAAACCGATAAAAAGCCGGCTTCTGGATGATATGACATCGCTGGAACACTGGGAGACCATCGGTGATACCGCCTGTATGGAGCTGAGCAGCGAGCATACGCGGGAGTGCACAAATTCGCTTAAATTTACTACGGTGACGAAACTGGACCACTGGCCCAGAGCCTTTGGACGGATTTATTCGGTTCCGAAGGTAATGCGGAAGGTGGATCATGAGAACTGGGAGGACATTAACCGGATTTCCTTCTGGGTATATGCAGATATGCCGGGATTCCGCTCCATCAGTTTCCGCATGCAGTTCCGAAACGGGGGAGAGCATCCTGTTCCGGACCGCTATGATCGGGAAGGCCACAATAATGTAAATCTGGTCAATAATACATGGACATACGTTTCTGTGGAGATCCCCTATGTGCATCGGGATGATGTGCTGGGACTGAGCTTCGAATACGACATGGTAGGATCGGAACCGGGGGCCTCGGAGATCGCCTGCTTCTATATTACGGATATTATGCTGGAGACGCTGGCGCAGGAAGATCTGGACGTGTATGAGGGATGGCATCCGGGAAAGGGGCGGATTGCTTTTTCCGGTTCCGGATATCAGGCAGGCTCCATTAAAACTGCGGTAGTAAATGAACCGGATGCGAAGACTTTTAAGCTGGTGGAGACGGCTACGGGACGGACTGTCCTGGAAAAGGAGATCGACCTTGTTCAGGATGTAAATGGCACTCATCAGGTTTTGGATTTTTCAGAGATTCAGGAAAAGGGAACTTATCTGCTGGTCTGCGGCGATATTGTTTCCCGTACATTCCCCATAGGGACAGATATCTGGGAAGACTCTATCTGGAAAACCATCAATTTTCTGTTTTGCCAGCGCTGCGGCTGCAGGGTCCCGGGAAAGCATGATTCCTGTCATCACGATGTAACTGTGCGTCATGGAGACCGGTCTATTATAGCCAACGGAGGCTGGCATGATGCGGGAGACATGACGCAGACCACGACCAACACTTCGGAGTGTACATATGCCCTGTTTGAGCTGTTGGACAAAGTCCGTGATAATAAGCCGCTGTATGACCGGGTTCTGGAGGAAGCCTTATGGGGGCTGGAATGGGTGCTTCGCACCAGATTTGGCGACGGCTACCGGGTGCCTTCATCCAGCAAATCCTGTTGGACAAACGGGATTATCGGAGATAATGATGATATTTACCGGGAAGCGGCCCTGGAGACGATTGAAAATTTCATGTGTGCCGGCGCAGAGGCTTTGGCAGCAGCAGAATTAAAGGAAATCGATCCGGAGCTGTCTTCTTACAGCCTTCGCTGCGCCAGGGAGGACTGGGGTTTTGCCTATGATAATCTGGACGCGGAGGATTTCTGCAAGGCAGATGATCCGAACCGGATCTGTACGCCGCTGTTAAAATATTCTGCAGCCTGCTGGTCGGCGGTGGACTTATATAAGGTTACGGGAGAGGACTATTACTCAGCTATGGCGGTTTCCTTTGCGGATAAGATTATCGACTGCCAGCAGCAGACGGTGACCGATTGGGATGTTCCTTATGTGGGATTCTTTTACGATGATGAGACTCATAAGCTTATTGCTCACTGCAGCCATAGAAGCCATGACAATGAGCCGGTACAGGCACTGGCAAGATTGGCTTCGTGCATTCCCGAACATGAAAATTACGGGAAATGGATGTATGCGATAAATCTTTATACGGATTATATTCTGCATGCAAGTGAGGCCACGGCGCCTTACTACGTTGTTCCCGCCTCGATCTATCATGAAGATGAAGCGTTCCATGATACGGAATACGACATGGGAATGATCAAGCGGTATTTGACGGATGATGAACGTCGGGAAAACTACCGGAAGCAGGTGCAGAACGGCGTGACGCTGGGAAAGGGCTATTATCTGCGCCGGGAGCCGGTGGCATTCGAACATCGGGGAAATCATGATGTAACTCTGGCTGGCGGCAAAGGAGCAGCTTGTGCCGCATCAGCAAAGAATGATTATGTGCTGGCGGAACTGGCTCAGCGTCAGGCGGAATGGATTGTAGGAAAAAATCCTTTTGCTGAGTCGGTGATGTTTGGTGAGGGTTACGATTACTGTCAGGAATATGCTGTGCTGCCGGGAGAAATGGTGGGAGAGCTGGGCGTCGGATTTGCCGCACTGGATGAACACGATTCGCCCTTCTGGCCCCAGGTGAATACATGCGTCTATAAAGAGGTATGGATCCGATCGGTGCTGCAGTATATATGGCTGGCATCAGACCTGCACGGAGGAGCAAAAGTATCCGGAATCGTGGATAAAAAGGCGGGCAAAGTGGATTTCCGGGATCTGTGCTATGGAAATTCATATAATCTGGCTGTAAATGCGGAGACAGGATGGTACGAAGGAGAGCTGCCGGCCGGAGAATACCTGCTGACAGTCGGGACACAGACAAAGCATGTGACATTACTGGCATCAAGAAAGTATCGTCTGGACGGGCCGTTCAGAGATTATCGGGCGGCTGTCGAACAAGACGGAGAGGAAGTAAAGATTAAGCTGTCTGTTTCCGGAGCCGGTAAAGGAAGGATAGCTTTCCAGGCAATAAATCTTGACTGTAAAAAATTCACTGCAGAGGTCAGCCCGGGCGAAATCGTGGAGATAAAAGGAAACATCTGCGACAGGAAGAAACCTTATTATGCAGTAATTATTCCGGATGGCGACTTGGCGCAAATTGTAGAGATATATGAAAGATAGTTTGTTTTTAGAGGGGGTATGACGCGGCAGAAGATTTACTGGATTAAAAATGAATATCTGGAGACTGGTATTGCTGTACATGGAGCAGAGGTCTGCCATGCCATGGGTGTCATCAGCGCAGGATATCTTCTGATACGGAATGTGTCCAAAATGCCGATCAAAGAGAATCTGTTTGACCGGGAAAGTCATTGTATGGTAAACTTAAAAAAGTAGTAAGGTTTGCCTTGCAAAAAAGCAATCGATGAATCGAAATAGAGGGTTCCTCGTTTCCGTATGTACTTTTCTGGTCCAGCAGCAGATCTCCGCTGCACTTCTTTTGTATTACACCATGCTGGGGAAGACTGCAGAGAACAGACATGGGAGGAAAGCCGACAGCGACAGTACTTTAGCTGGAGAAACAGTATCAGTGCCAGCTGTTGGCACGGTATTGGATACAAGAGGAAGGAACTTTTATGGGGGAACAGAATGGGAGTATATCTGCCTGCATATTTAAAAACAAAAAACCGGACAAGGGTAATGGAACTTTTTTTGGAACATCAGGAGATGACGAGACCGGACATATCGAAAAAAACCGGAATCAGTATGCCTACGGTGATTAAGATCGTTGATTTCCTGATTTCAAAAGATATTTTGATTGAGAATCCGGAGGATATGACTGTTTCTGACAGTGGTTTTGGAAGAAAAAGCCAGATTTTGCGCCTGAATACAAAAGCTTACAGCACAATCGGCGTATATTTTGAAGGAAATGCATTGCGCATCGGACTGGTAAATATGGCTTTTGAAGTTGTGGAAGAGAAAGAATTTCCATTAAATCCTATTCGCGTTTATCCGGATGAGCGAAATTGGTTTTCTCAAAAAATCGTGGATGAATTGTATCGAATCATTGAAAATCATCCAGAAACCAATATTCTGGGAGTCGGATTTGCGCTGCCAGGTGTAGTAGATTGCAAAAATATGCGTATACGCCGCAGTAATAATTATCCTGCAGGTGAAGATTTTTATATGAGCTTCCCGGTTTTTCAGAATTTTAAGGAAGTACCCCTGTATCTGGAAAATGATATGAATGCCGCAGCGCTGGGAGAAATGATTCAGAGGAAAATTTATCAGAATGCAAATCTGCTTTATCTTTCGTTGGGAACGGGATTTGGTTCCGGCGTGATTATCGATGGACGCATCTGGCATGGAACCGGCTATTTTGCAGGCAATGTAGCAAGGATACTGATCCCGAAGGTGACGGACAGCGGTCTGTGCTATGGCGATAAAAAGTATGTGGAGGACTATATTTGCCAGAGTGAGCTGCAGAAGAAATTTGACTTTGACTTCCGAAGTGCGAATACATGTGATAAAAAAAAGCGCAAAGAAGTCATCCGGTATATTACCCAGTTCCTCTCTCTTGTGATTTATGATTTAAGCCAGCTGTTTGATATCCATGATTTTGTAATGGCAGGACTGACGGTAGAGTACTTTGGAAAGCAGTTTTTTGAAATTTTGGAAGAAGAAATTCAAAAAAATGATGATCCAGAGCGGGCAAAGCCGGAAATCCGTATTATGTCATCGCTGAATGGGAAGGAAGGAATTGTGGGGGCTGCATATATTGCCTTTTCCAGCTGTCTTCCGGAACTGCTGGCGGAAAAATGATAAGAAACCAGGTAAAAAGTAGGACTGCCGCACACGGCAGTCCTTTTTGCAGAATTACTGACTTCTTTTGCGATTTTTCTCCATTTTTCCCTGGCTGGCGGCATGATTCTCACCGCTTGCCTGGGGATGTGGATCGAAGCTGTTGTCCTCATAAGGAATATAATCTTCTTCCGGAATATCGCCGTCACCGTATCGGTCCGTTTCAGGATTTCGTTTCATCATATCACCTCCGCAGTTAGTATGGACAGAAAATGATAGAAATACATCTGCTGTCCGGAGGATATGTGGGAAAAATAATAAAACAAAAGGCAGCCTGTAACGATGGCTGCCATAAAAGGGAGGGTAAAGTATGAAGAATAATGGCTGCAGCTGTGAAGGTTAAAGCAGCTGCAGATAATCTATCTATAAAGGATTAATTCCTTGCTGATGGTTATAGGATAATACCTGTATGTGAACAAATTGCGATGAAATGTTGAAGAAATTGTGAAAAGTTGGAATCTTGGAAAATTTCCCCATAGCTGCTGGGCGGAATGGAGAGATGTTTTTCCTCTCTCGCTGTGTTTATGCTGCTTTGATGATGGCGGATGCCGGTATTTTCCCGATGCAGGTGCATATCTTATCTTTTAATTTAAACCTATATCCGGTCCGGCACGGCTATCCGTATCTGGATTTCTGTGAGAAATTCTTCCTCCAGGGCAGTATCCCGGTTGTCGATTTCATACAGTTCAAAGGGCTGGCTTAAGAGGGTATAATCATTCTTTCTTGCGTAGGCGAGCACCTCCTGGATCCGCAGACCGTTTTGCTGATAGCTCCCCTGATAACAGCAGGACAGGTAAGTGCCGGCCGGGAGAAGGAAGTCACAGTCAGTGACAGGATCATCCAGAATGAAAAATACAGAATGGTATACATTGGCGATTCCCTGGCGCCAGTCTTCCATGGAAAAAAAGGCGCCGATGGCCTGATTGCCGAAATCTTTGATTTTGCTTTCGTGTTTTTGATGAAGTTTTTTGATGACAAAGTCCATTTCTTCATCGCGGGTGATATATTGATTCAGCTGGACGCAGTGACGGGCAGGAAGTTTTTTTACAGAAAAAGAACCGGGGCAGATGGACATGGCTGTGCTGAGGGAATCGATCCGGCCTGCGATAATGGCTTTTCGTTCAGCTAGTTCCTGCATTTTCCGGTCCAGTATTTCCTGCTCCTGATGAAGAAGCTTTAAGGTGTTGGCTAGGCTTTGTTTATCCAGATAACCTTTGATCTGCTCCATGGAAAAGTCCAGAAGCCGCAGATCACGAATCACGTTCAGCTTGTAAATATCCTTTAAACTGTACAGGCGGTATCCGTTTTGGTCTCTTCTTGGCTTCAGGATACCCAGCTCTTCATAATAGCGGAGGGAATCCGTTCCGATCCCGTAGAGTCTGGAGATTTCTCCAATTTTATAGTAATCTTTCACATGAAACTCCTTTCTTTTAAGAGACTTTTAGGTAAAAATTTTCCTTGACCTTGGTATTATACCAGGATTTATCATGAGAGTAAACCATCATGTATGGCATACGGTTGCTTCGCAAAAGCAAGGAGGAGAAAAATGATTCGTCATGAGAAAAAGCAGATTATGAAAAAAGTCTGGGAAATATTCTGGGAGGGACTCTCAGTAAAGAAGATTGTACTGATTCTTCTTGGGGCAGCGATTACTTCTTTTGGACTTTATAATATTCATCAGCAAACCAGTATTACAGAGGGCGGTGTCATGGGAATGATGCTTTTGATCAATCACTGGCTGGGGATTTCGTCATCTTTGATTACGCCGGTACTCGATCTGGCCTGTTACGGGCTGGCTTTCCGATATTTGGGCGGTCAGTTTATCAAGATTTCAATTTTATCGACCATGGGGGTATCATGGTTCTTTTCTCTGTGGGAAAAGAAGCCGCCGCTGCTGCCGGATTTTTCGGCATATCCTCTTTTGGCAGCTGTGCTGGGAGGGTGTTTCATCGGAATTGGCGTGGGGCTGATTGTGCGGCAGGGCGGTTCAAGCGGCGGTGACGATGCATTGGCACTGGTTATCGGAAAGGTTACGGGCTGGCGGCTTTCAAGAGCATATTTGTTTACGGATCTGACGGTGCTGATCCTGTCATTAAGTTATATCCCGCTTCAAAAAATCGTCTTTTCTCTGGTTACGGTTACCATTTCCTCCTGGCTTATTGATTTTGTACAAAATACGGACTTCAGCAGGAGATCCCAGGGCAGACCGAAAGAAGCTGTACTGGAAGAATAAAAAAGAGATCCGACCCGGACCGTCAGGTTTTCCGGAAGGTGCTGGATAAGTTTTTTAACGGTCAGAAGGATGAACTGACATTAGAGAAGCTGGGCAGAAAATAAATATCAGGTACAGGCCTTCTATGATACAATTGAAATCATAGGAGGCCTGTTGTTATGGAGGAGAAATCAAAAAAATACCCCGCCCACCGCGCCATTGCAGTGAACAGGGTATTAAAAAGGGGAGGATAAGTAGTTATTCTTTTCTCTTTTGTCTACATCCAAAGTATTGCCTGTCTAATGAAAAATATACACATGGGAAAAGAAAATTTTTTCATTCGCCTGGATTACATCCGATACATGTCTGTGATGATCTGCACAACCCGGTCCCGGCCCAGAAGACTTACATTCAGCAGGGCCTGGTGGGATTCGATGGAGCCCCAGTCGCAGTCTGTGTAAGTTTCGTAATAATAGCGGCGGCGCCGGTCGACCTTTCGGATGGCTTCAGCAGCCTGGCGCTGGGGGATGGAGTAGCGTTGGGCGATGCGGGCGATCCGCTCTTCCTTTGAGGCGCAGATAAATACGTTCACGCAGTCATATTGCTCCCGAAGTACTACGTCTGCGCAGCGGCCGATGAATACGCAGGGCCCCTGCTTGGCCAGATTCTGGATGAGGGCGCTCTGGGTGGCGTGCATGCTGTCATTTAAAGGCAGGCCGTAGCCGATGACATTGTGAATGGAGGCGGAAGGATCCGGCCGCAGCAGGCGGAAACGGCTCATGGCGGACTCGTCCACCCGTTCCAGTTCAAAGGAGTCAATTCCCATTTCCTGTGAGGCCATTTCGATCAGAGCCCGGTCATAAAATGGGATGCCCAGAGTTTTGGCAGCCAGTTCGCCGATCTCACTGCCTCCGCTTCCAAATTGTCTGCCGATGGTGATGATTTTGTGTGACATAGGCATACCTCGCTTTCTTCTGAAGAATCGAATTTCAGACGATTTTCTTATCTTTATTTTAGGCTTTTTAGGGGAAAATTGCAATGGAAAGAGGGAAAGGAGAAGGAAAAGTATAAAAAAGCGTTGAGCCGGAAACCGTTCCTGTGTATAATACCTGTGTGCTGTCGGAAACGGCAGGGCGGAAGAGAGATTTGAAATGATAAGGAGCATAAGGACGAATGAAAAAGAATATTATTGTAGGTCAGTCCGGAGGCCCCACTGCAGTGATCAATGCCAGTTTGTACGGCGTGATTGCGGAAGGGAAAAGACACGGAGATGAGATCGGCTGTGTATACGGAATGTTAAATGGAATCGAAGGGTTTATGCAGGACCGGTATATGAACCTGTCTCAGGAGCTGACGGATGAAGAGCTGGAGATTCTGAAGCTGACTCCGGCGGCTTATCTGGGCTCCTGCCGCTATAAACTTCCGGAGGATCTGTCTTCCGGGTTCTATCCCATGATTTTTCAGAAGCTGAAACAGATGAACATCGGATACTTCTTTTATATAGGCGGCAATGATTCCATGGATACCGTCAGCAAGCTTTCCCGGTACGGAGCATCCACAGGGAGCGATATCCGTTTTATCGGTATTCCCAAGACGGTGGACAATGATCTGGTAGGGACAGACCACACGCCCGGCTATGCAAGTGCGGCCAGATACGTGGCGGCTTCTGTCCGGGAGATTGTGCTGGATGCTTCGGTGTACCAGCAGAAAGCGGTTACCATTGTGGAGATCATGGGCCGGCATGCCGGATGGCTGACGGCTGCAGCGGCACTGGCCAGAAAGGAAGCAGGAGATAATCCTTTGCTGATTTATCTTCCGGAATATGATTTTGACCTGGAGCAGTTTGCACAGGATGTAAAGGCGGCCCTTGACCGGCAGCCCAGCGTGGTAGTCTGCGTATCTGAGGGGATTTCTGACCGGGACGGGAAGTTTATCTGCGAGTATGACAATGCCGCCCAGACAGACAGTTTCGGCCACAAGATGCTGACCGGATCGGGAAAGGTGCTGGAGGCATTTATCCGGAACCGCTACGGCGTAAAGGTACGCTCAGTGGAACTGAATGTCAGCCAGCGGTGCAGCGGTATGCTTGCGTCTGCCGCGGATGTTTCAGAGGCAGCCAGGGCAGGGGAAGCCGGTGTGAAGGCAGCCCTCCGGGGCGAGACGGGAAAGATGATCGCTTTTCTCAGAAAAGACAGCCCAGTGTATGAACTGGAATATGTGCCGCAGGATGTAAATGCTATCTGCAATAAGGAAAAGAAATTTCCGGCAGAGTGGATTACCGACCATGGCCGGGATGTGAGCGGGGAGTTCCTGGCTTATGCCCTTCCCCTGATCCAGGGAGAGGTTGAGAGAAAAATGGAGAATGGCCTTCCCGTTTATCTGTACCAGAGAGACGGACGTCCCGTGCGCGGATAAGGAGAGCATGCAATGAGCATATTAAACGTAGAACACTTAAGCCACGGTTTTGGAGACCGGGCAATTTTCCAGGATGTGTCCTTCCGGCTTTTGAAGGGGGAGCACATCGGCCTGATCGGGGCAAACGGGGAAGGGAAGTCCACCTTTATGAGCATTATCACCGGCACCATGGCGCCGGAGGAGGGAAAGGTGGAGTGGGCGAAAAATGTGCGGACCGGTTATCTGGACCAGCACGCTGTCCTGGAAGCAGGCATGACCATCCGGGATGTGCTAAAAAGCGCATTTTCCTTCCTGTTTGAGCTGGAGGAACAGATGAATGACATCTGCCAGAGAATGGGAGATATGGAAGAAGGGGAACTGGAGGCGGCCATGGAGGAACTTGGCACGATCCAGGACCTTTTGATGGCCCATGATTTTTATATGATCGATTCCAAGGTAGAGGAGATCGCAAGGGCATTTGAGCTGACGGATCTGGGTCTTGACCGGGATGTGACGGAACTTTCCGGCGGACAGCGTACCAAGGTGCTTTTGGCAAAGCTTCTTTTGGAGAAGCCGGACATCCTCCTTCTGGACGAGCCTACGAATTATCTGGATGTCCAGCATATTGAGTGGCTGAAACGGTATCTTCAGGAGTATGAGAATGCATTTATCCTCATCTCCCACGATATTCCCTTTTTGAACAGTGTGGTGAACATTATCTATCACATGGAGAATCAGCGGCTGGACCGGTATGTGGGAGATTATGAGAAATTCCAGGAAGTTTACCAGATGAAAAAAGCCCAGCTGGAGGCTGCCTATAAGAGGCAGCAGCAGGAGATTTCCCAGCTGGAGGATTTTGTGGCACGGAACAAGGCCAGGGTGGCTACCCGGAATATGGCCATGTCCCGTCAGAAGAAATTAGATAAGATGGAAGTGATTGAGCTTGCAAAGGAAAAACCGAAGCCGGAATTTCATTTCCAGACCGCCAGGACGCCGGGCCGGGTGATCTTTGAAACGCGCCAGCTGGTGATCGGCTATGATGAGCCGCTGTCCCGTCCTCTGGATTTTTCCGTGGAGCGGGGAGAGCGTGTGGTATTAAAGGGCGCCAACGGCATTGGAAAAACCACGCTGTTTCGGACGATCCTGGGCCAGATTGCGCCCCTTTCCGGTACGGTGGAGCTGGGGGATTATCTGGAAATCGGGTATTTTGAGCAGGAGGCAGATCCGGGCAACACATCCACCTGCATCGAAGAGCTGTGGAAGGAATTTCCCTCCTATACCCAGTACCAGGTGCGTGCCGCTCTGGCAAAATGCGGCCTTACCACGAAAAACATCGAAAGCCAGGTCCGCGTCCTAAGCGGCGGTGAGCAGGCCAAGCTGCGATTGTGCAAGCTGATTAACCGGGAGAGCAATGTACTTTTCCTGGATGAGCCAACCAACCACCTGGATGTGGACGCTAAGGATGAGCTTAAGCGGGCGCTGAAGGAATATAAGGGTACTATTATCCTTACCTGTCATGAACCGGAATTTTATCAGGATATTGCCACCAGAGTGCTGGACTGCTCCCAGTGGTCCTTAAGAATCGGCTGATGGGGAGCGGAGAGAAAATCGGAAAACCGTGCAGCACCGGAAAATAAAAAACGTTGCAGAGAGGAGCAAAAGCAGATGAGCAGAGCATTTGATGAGTTAAAACCGTATCTGGACCGGGCCATGGCCCTTAATACGGCACTGGTTTTATTTGAGTGGGACAATGAGACGCTGGCGCCGGAGCAGGCGGGAAGCCTTACGGGAAATGTGATCGGCATCCTGTCCGGAGAGTATTTCCAGGCGGTAAATAATGACCAGGTGATCCGTCTGGCAGAGGCCTGCAGCAGGGAAAATGACCTGACAAAAGCAGAGGCAGCCCAGGTGCGGGAACTGTTAAAGGAAATCGAAAAGCTTTCCCATATTCCCAGGGAGGAATACCAGGAATATGCGCGGCTTACAGCGGAATCCGCCAGGGTGTGGGCCGCGGCAAAGAATGCCGATGACTTCTCTCGTTTTGCTCCGGTGCTGAAGGAGATCATAAACTGGCAGAAGAAGTTTGCCGGTTATCGGGCCAAACCGGGACAGAAAAAATATGATGTGATGCTGGAGGATTATGAGCCGGGCTTTTCCGTGGAGCGCCTGGATGAATTCTTTGATCTTATCCGCAAAGAGATCGTGCCGCTGTTTAAATCGGTGATGGAAAGCGGCGTGGAGATCCGGGATGATTTCCTTTCCGGCAGCTTCCCGGATTCCGTTCAGGAAAAAATCGGGCGCTTTGTGGCAGAGTATGTAGGCTTTGATTTTTCCAAGGGGGTAATGGCGGTCAGCGCTCATCCCTTTACCACGAATCTGCACAACAAGGATGTGCGGATCACTACCCACTATACGGACCGCCTGGACAGCTCTCTTTTTTCCATTATCCATGAGGCCGGCCACGGGCTGTATGAATTCGGCATCCGGGATGATCTGACCCAGACCATGGCCGGACAGGGCGCATCCATGGGAATGCATGAATCCCAGTCGCGGTTTTTTGAGAATATTGTGGGAAGAAGCTTAAGCTTCTGGAAACCGGTGTACGGAAAACTCCAGGAAGCCTTCCCGGAAAATCTGGGGCAGGTGTGCCTGGAAGATTTTGTAAAGGCGGTGAATAAGGCATCGGCAGGATTTATCCGCACAGAGGCCGATGAATTAAGCTACAGTCTCCATGTGCTGGTCCGTTATGAACTGGAAAAGGAGCTGATCGAGGGTGACCTTTCTGTAGATGCCCTTCCGGAGGCCTGGGCGGACAAGTATGAGCAGTATCTCGGGATCCGTCCGCGGAATGTGCGGGAAGGCGTGCTGCAGGATATTCACTGGTCCCAGGGCTCTTTTGGCTACTTCCCGTCCTATGCTCTGGGAAGTGCCTTCGGCGCGCAGCTTTATTATCATATGAAAGAAGAGATGGATTTTGAAGGTCTTCTGGAAGCCGGGAAAATTTCGGTGATCCGGGAGTATCTCCGGGAACATGTTCATCAGTACGGGAAGTTAAAGGACAGCCGCAGCATCCTTAAGGATACTACCGGCGAAGATTTTAATCCGGAATATTACGTAAGATACCTGAAAGAAAAGTATCAGAAGCTGTACGGGCTTTCACAGAACTGAAAGGGCAGAGGGAAGGATATAAGGAGAAGGATATGATGCAATACGAAATGATCGTGCTGGATCTGGACGGCACGCTGACGAATCGGGATAAGATCATAACACCCAGGACAAAAGCGGATCTTATCGAGGCTATGGAGCGGGGAAAGAAGGTGGTGCTGGCGTCCGGCCGGCCCACCTACGGCGTAATGCCCTTGGCCAGGGAACTGAGGCTGGCGGATTACGGCGGATACATTCTGTCTTATAACGGCGGTGTGATTATGGACTGCAGGACGGAAGAGATGGTTTTCGCCCGGATGCTTCCCAAGGGATCCAATCACCGGATCATGGAGCTGGCTCTCCAGAACCGGGTGGATTTTCTTACTTATGACGGAGAAGTGATCCTTACCAGCAATGAGGAAAACCCTTACGCAAAGATTGAATCATCCATCAATCATCTTCGCCTGCACCAGCTGGAAATCGATGAATTTTTCGCCAAAGTAGATTTCCCGGTGCCGAAATTTCTCTTTGTAGATGATGGGGATTATCTGGCTTCTGTGGAGCCGAAGGTAAAGGCAGCCCTGGGAAGAGACTTCAGCGTGTACCGCTCAGAGCCGTATTTTCTGGAGATCCTTCCCCAGGGAGTGGACAAGGCCCAGAGCCTGGAGCGCCTTTTAGAGGTGACCGGGCTGAAACGGGAGCAGATGATTGCCTGCGGCGACGGCTACAATGACCTGACCATGATCCGGTTTGCGGGACTGGGGGTGGCTATGGAAAACGCTGTACTTCCGGTGCGGAAGGCAGCAGATTACATTACTGCGTCCAATAATGAGGACGGTGTGGGCCTGGTAGTCGAGAAATTTATGCTTGGCAGGGAATAAGGCTGGAATTCGCCTTTCCGGGCTGTTGTGTGCCGGGTTACTGATGTCAGTACAGTGGATATGAAGGGAATTGACCGGGAAAAGCTTTTTTATTTTCTGGAGCCTCTCCACATGAAGGGGAACCGGCTTTACATTCCGGTAGAAAACCATAAGAGCCGCATGCGCCCGCTTCTTTCCGGCGAGGAGGCCGGTCAGCTTATGGAGGATGCGGGAAAGATCGGTTCTCTTTCGGTGCCGGATTATAAGCATCGGGAGGAGAACTATAAGGAAGCACTGAAAAGCTGCGACTGCAGAGAGTGGCTTAAGGTGATCCACACACTCCGCCAAAAGAAGGCCGAGCGGACAGAGCGGGGGAAAAAGCTTCCTTCCATGGACGCCAAATATCTGCAGATTGCAGAGGACTGCCTCTATACAGAGCTTTCCATTGCGCTGAATCTGCCGGAAGAAAAAATCGAATCATTGATTGGGGAGGAGCTTTAGCAGGCTCCTCTTTTATTTCCGGGGGTCTTTGATTTGCCTGTAATTTGTGTTATACTAAGAAAGCGCTGATGTAATCAGCATTTTAAGGAGATGATTTTATGAAGCTTAAAGCTTATGAGCACAAAGCGCAGTACTATGAAACCGATCAGATGGGAATCATTCATCATTCGAATTACATTCGCTGGTTTGAGGAGGCAAGGACCGATCTGATGCGGCAGATGGGGATCGGATATGAAGAGATGGAAGAGCAGGGCATCATAAGCCCCGTACTTTCTGTGACCTGTGAATATAAATCCATGAGTCATTTTGGAGATACGGTTCTGATCATTCCCATTCTGAAGTTTTACAATGGAATACGTATGACCATAGAGTATTCTGTTACGGATAAGGATACAGGAGAACTCCGGTGTGTGGGAGAGACAAGACATTGTTTCCTGACACGGGATGGAAAGCCGGTTTCATTAAAGAAGTCTTATCTGGAGATGGACAGGATGTTCCAGAAAGCGCTCCCTCAGAAAGAAGAGCAGTAGATGACCGGATATCATATGATGATAAGGAAAAGAGGCGTACTGAAAGAGAAAGGATATTGAATCAATGAAATTAGGAGTGGTTGGAAACGGCATGATCGTAAATCGCCTTCTGGAGGATACCCGGCATCTTACAGATGTAGAAGTCCGCGCGCTCTGTGTCCGGGAGCAGAGTCTGGATAAAGGACGGCAGCTGGCGGACCGTTATCATATCCGGGAGATTTATACAGAATATCCGGTTTTTCTTACCCGTACGGATATTGACACGGTATACATCGGCATTATCAGCAGCATGCATTATGTTTATGCGAAAGAAGCGCTGAAGGCCGGAAAGAATGTGATCTGCGAAAAGCCTTTTACCACAGAGTATGATGAGGCGAAAGAACTGATCGAAATCGCCAGAAAAAAGAAGCTGTTTTTATGGGAGGCCTGCAAGATCCCCTATTCCCGCAATTTTCGTGCTATTAAGGAAAACCTGGGGATGGTGGGGGCTGTGAAGCTGGTGCAGTGCAATTATTCTCAGTATTCCAGCCGCTATGACGCTTACCAGGAGCAGAAAGTTCTTCCTGCCTTTGATCCGGCTTTTTCCGGAGGATGTCTGTATGATATTAACATGTATAACATTCATTTTGTAGCTGCCTTGTTTGGAAGACCCAAATGGGTGCGTTATGGGGCTAATCTGGGCTTTAACGGCATCGATACTTCCGGCATTGTAACTATGGGATATGACGGGTTTCAGGCGGTGTGCTGCGGGGCCAAGGATTCGGAAAGCCCGGGATTTGCCATGGTACAGGGCGAAAAAGGCTGTCTTAAGCTGGAAGGACCGGCCAGCGCCAGCACAGAGGCCTGGTTCCTGAACAGGGACAGCAGAAAACTTTTGTCCAGAGAAAGCGATCCCCAGTCACTTGGGCGGGAGATCAGCGAATTTGCCAGGCAGATCAGGGAGCAGGATTATCCCTCCTGCTATGATATGCTTGGGCAGACGCTTCTGGTGATGGAGATTTTAGTGACAGCCAGAAAGGATGCCGGAATCGTATTTGGAACGGATCTGTAGGAGCGTAGATTTATGGAATTTTCATTTCTTTACTGGCTGCAGGAACTGCGAAATCCTTTCCTGGACAGCCTGATGCCGGCGGTGACCTTTCTGGGAAATGGAGGGTGGTTCTGGATCTTTCTGGGCGTGATCCTTCTGGCAGGAAAACGGACCAGGAAAACAGGGCTTGCGGTGCTTCTGTCTCTTCTGGCCGGACTGATTATCGGAAATCTTTTTCTTAAGAATCTGGTGGCCCGGAGCCGTCCCTGCTGGATTGATCCGTCGGTTCCGCTGCTGATTGGCGTGCCGCAGGATTATTCTTTCCCATCGGGCCATACCCTGGCAAGCTTTGAAGCTGCAGTCAGCGTATGGTTTTATAACCGCAGATGGGGGACCGTTCTGCTGGTCCTGGGGGTGATTATTGGATTTTCCAGAATGTATCTGTTTGTCCATTTTCCAACGGATGTATTGGCGGGAGCGCTTCTGGGAACGGTTATCGCCATTGCGGTCTGCAGTCTTCTGGAAAAATTAAAGCCGGCGAAGCAGAAGGCGGCAGGCTGAGGGCGGCTTACAAAAACAGAAACACGTACGGTAAAAAGCACTTGCTTTTTTCGTGCATCTGGTATACGCTTATACCGCAGCTGTATCAGAGCTGTAAAATAAAATATATGCAGAGTAGGTTTGCGTGCGTTAAGTGTCTGCTGAACAGGGAGTTGTCAGCGGGACGAAAAGAACGGACAGCTTTTCCGGAAATGGAGAGGCGGAGCCGTATCTTGCGGTACGCAGGCCGCATCCCGCTGCAATTTGAGAGATTATCTCCTATTGTGGTAGAATGAGTTCTGCAAAGGAGGTAATTTTTTATGAAAAGATTAGCAACTTTGTTTACTCAGTCCTGCGAGGAAATCCGAAAGCCGCGTACCATTACGGCCTGTGCCATGTTTGCTGCCGTGGCGGTGGTCCTGGGGTATTTTACCATATCCCTGGGAAATTATATTAAGATCGGCTTTTCCGGAATTCCCAATGTACTGGTAGGATGCCTTTTCGGTCCGGTGGCGGGAGGATGCTTCGGCGGCCTTCTGGATATTTTAAAGTATATCGTGAATCCTACCGGTGCATTCTTTCCCGGTTTTACATTAAATGCTGTGCTGGGAGGCGTGATTTACGGATGTTCTTATTACCGGAATTCTATTACGCTGGTACGGGTTCTGGCTACCAAGCTTGTGGTGATCTTAATCTGCAATGTGCTGCTGAACACTTTGTGGCTGTCCATGCTGTACGGCCAGGCATTTGCGGTTCTTTTGCCGGCCCGGCTGATGAAGAACCTGATCATGTGGCCGGTGGATTCCATGATCTTTTACACTATTGCAAAAACCTTCGAGACGGCAGGCATTTTCCGGATGATCCGGGGCCGGGTGGCCGGTTAGGAAGCCGCCGTGACTCTGGACATTTTTTCGGAAGTGACGTATAATAACAGTTATGCATCACAGGGGGCAGACCACTGTTTGCCTCAACATCGATATATAAAGGAGATACATGCAAAATGAGCGAGAATTGCACCCATGACTGCAGCTCCTGCGGGGAGAACTGCAGCAGCAGAACACAGGAAAGAACCAGTTTTTTGGAACCCCTTAACCCTGCCAGCTCTGTAAAGAAAGTAATCGGCATTGTCAGCGGAAAGGGAGGCGTGGGCAAGTCCATGGTGACCTCCATGATGGCTGTGGCTATGAACCGTAAGAATAAGAGAACGGCCATTCTGGATGCCGATATCACCGGCCCTTCTATCCCAAGAGCATTCGGACTGGATCAGGAGATGGTTGCTACCACCGCGGACGGCACGCTGATGATTCCGGTGGAGAGCATGAACGGGATTCAGGTAATGTCTGCCAATCTGCTTTTAGATCATGACACAGATCCGGTAATCTGGAGAGGTCCGGTAATTGCCGGGGCGGTGAGACAGTTCTGGACGGAGACTCTGTGGAAGGATGTAGATTATATGTTTGTGGACATGCCTCCGGGAACGGGAGATGTTCCCTTAACCGTGTTCCAGTCTCTTCCGGTAGATGGAATTATTATCGTTACTTCTCCTCAGGAACTGGTTTCCATGATCGTAGCCAAGGCTGTAAATATGGCAAAGAAGATGGATATTCCGATTCTGGGTGTTGTAGAAAATATGAGTTATGTGGTTTGTCCTGACTGCGGAAAGAAGATTTCTGTTTTTGGAGAAAGTCATGTTGACGAAGTGGCTGCCAGAGAGGGCATAAAGGTTCTGGCAAAGCTTCCCATGAATCCGGATATCGCCCAGTTAATGGACGCAGGAAAGATCGAGTATCTGAAAGATGACAGCCTTGCAGAAGCTGTTAAGGCTGTGGAGGAAATATAGGAAGAAAGCGATGAACAGCAGCATGAACCCAAACAGTGAATTAAGCCGGTTCATTGTAAACGGACCGGATGCCGTATCGGTTCCGGAAAGTCTGATTCATGTAGGCAGGCAGTTTCAGCAGATTATGATGATGTATACCTGCGCCATCCGGGAGGTACGCACGAAGCTGGAAGTGCTGAACGATGAACTTTCCATAAGGAACCAGAGAAATCCCATCGAGATGATCAAAGCCAGGGTAAAGAAACCGGAGAGTATCGTTGAGAAGCTTCACCGGCGGGGTTTTCCCATTACATTGGAGTCCGTGGTGAATAATCTGGATGATGTGGCAGGAATCCGCGTGATCTGTTCCTTTGTGGATGATATCTATGAAGTGGCGGATATGCTGATCCGTCAGGATGATGTGCATGTAATTGCCATTAAGGATTATATTAAGAATCCGAAAGAAAATGGATACCGCAGTTATCACATGATCATTGAAGTTCCGGTATTCTTCTCAGATCGGAAGAAAAATATGCGGGTGGAAGTGCAGATCCGGACCATTGCCATGGACTTCTGGGCCAGTCTGGATCACCAGCTGAAGTACAAGAAGAAAGTCAGCGATGATTTAGACATCAGTGAGCGTCTTAAGCACTGCGCTGATGTGATCGCCCAGACGGATGTGATGATGCTGGATATCAGAAAACAGATCGAGGCCCAGGGAGTGGCTGTGAGAGAATAAATTTATTGAACGTCAGGAATATCCTGACGGTAATAAGACAGGGTTTTGGTGATGCCGAACCCTGTTTTTTTATACAGAGAAAGGGCGGCGGTGTTTTTAGAGGAAACCTGCAGGATCACCCGGGAGCGGGAGGGAAGGCTGTTTAAGACGCCGAAAAGAAGGGCACGCCCAAATCCCCGGGAACGGAAGCTTTCTGTGATTTCCAGATGGTACAGGTAAAAACGTCCGCTGCCGTAAGGCAGGATGCGGCAGGTTCCCGCACAGAAGGGACGCTTTTCGGGGAGAGAGGATGATGGGAGAAAGGCCAGATAAAGCTGGCTTTCCAAACCCTGGTCAGAAAGGCGCCGGCGGATTATGCGGAGGGGAGAGGCGCAAGTTTCTGATTCCGGAGTTCCCAGCAGCTTTTTTTCGCCAGAGATGGAAAGCTCCATCTGGTATTCGGAATACTGCAGTTTCATGTCCATGGCCTCTAAGGCAGCCTGGCCGTCAGAACTCAGGCCGTCGGAAAGAAAGAGAAGGTCTGCGGCCTCTCCGGCAGCGCCCGCTTCCTGCTCTGTCAGGACCCGGGCGCGGGCATACAATGCCTTAAAAAGTCCCTGCCTGCGGCTTTGAGGGTGGGTAAATGCATAACATTCCCACTGAAAGGGCCCTGTGGGGCAGAGGATCAGGCAGGCCAGAGCTTCTTTTTCTGCGCCGGCGATCCAGAGAAAGTACTGTCCGTCTTGGGGAAGAGAAAGAGAAATCGGTTCCTTCTGGCGGCATGCATCGATAAGGCTGGAAAGCTTTGTTTCCAGGGCATGGGAAAGTCTTTGGTCACATTGTATCAGCATAAGGAATCCTCCTGATTTCAGACTGCCTGTTTGGCGGCAGCAAGTTATAGTAAGTATAGTAGAAGGAAATGGAAAATACAAGAAAAATTTGGTGATAATCTTTCTTGCCCGGTGCAGATGGACAGTGGTAAAATAGGCAGTGAATTTTATTGCCGCAGGCAACGAGCCAAGCGGACATGCTTGCATGTCCGTTTGGCGACTGCTGCGAGGGTCAAAGCCTCCGCGGCCTGCCGCGGGGGCTTTGACTGCCGGCGTTTGGATGCGCCGGATTTTTGGGAAAGGAGAATGGGAAATATGAAGATCGCAAAGGAACTCAGCCTGATCCTTGGTATTTCCACGGTGGGAGAGATTTTGAACCAGGTTTTGCCGCTTCCGGTGCCGGCCGGTGTGTACGGGCTTTTTCTTATGCTGCTTCTGCTTTCTTCTGGGGTGATAAAGCTGGAAGATGTAGAAGGAACCGGGAATTTTCTGCTGGATAATATGACGCCCATGTTTATTCCGGCCGGTGTGGGAATCATCCGGTATCTGGATCAGGTGATGCAGGTGGGAGTGCCCTATCTGATTATTAATGTGCTGTCTACTGCAGTGGTATTTATCATGACGGGATGTGTGGCGCAGTTTGTTATGACGCGGACTAAGAAGGAAGGAGGAAAGGAAAGGGCATGAAAGAGGTTCTGGAAAACAGTATATATTTCGGCTTTTTTGTTACAATAGGAGCATATCTTGTGGGACTGATCATCAAAAAGAAGCTGAAGCTGGCCATCTTTAATCCGCTGATGCTGGCTATCCTTTTGGTGATGCTGATCCTTGCCGTTACAGGCGTGGATTATGAAGCTTATGAGAAAGGCGGGCAGTTTGTCAGCGGCCTTCTCACGCCGGCTACCGTCTGCCTGGCTATTCCTCTTTATAAGCAGCTTCATCTTCTGAAAAAGCACAGCGCAGCGGTAATAATAGGAATTACCTCCGGAGTAATCACCAGTGCAGTCTGCGTTTTTCTTTTGTGCCGGGTGTTTGGTCTGGGACATCAGCATTATGTGACCCTTCTTCCCAAGTCCATTACCACAGCCATTGGAATGGGCGTCAGCGAAGAGGCAGGCGGAATTGTGACATTAACGGTGATGTCCATTGTGATAACGGGAATCGTAGGAAATATGTGCGCGGAACTTTTCTGTAAGATTGCTAAAATTACCCATCCGGTAGCAAGAGGACTGGCTATCGGCACCAGTTCCCATGCACTGGGAACAGCAAAGGCGCTGGAGATGGGCGAGGTGGAAGGCGCCATGAGCAGTCTTTCCATTGCTGTGGCCGGTCTGATGACGGTGATCGTGGTTCCCATGGTGTCGGGACTGATTTAAATGACGCCGGATCTGCGGCAGATTCTTAATGGTCGAGAAAGGAGAAGAAAAATTGAAGAAGCGGAATGAAATTCCGGCTGCCGATACCTGGCGGCTGGAGGATATGGTGGAAAGCGACGAGACATGGGAGACGCTTTTTTCCCGGACAAGGCAGGAGATTTCCGGATACGGGCAGTTAAGAGGATGTGCCGGCCGGTCGGCAGACGATCTGTACCGGTGCCTTGTTTTCGATGAAGAGATGTCGAAAAAGGTGGAGCTTCTCTACGTTTACGCCAGAATGCGGTCGGATCAGGACACGGGAAACCAGAAATATCAGGAGATGTTCGGGCGGGCGGAGTCCCTGTCCTATGAGGCCTCCAGAGAGTCTTCCTTCCTGGTACCGGAGATCTTGGAAATTCCGGAAGGAAAGCTGCAGGAATTTATGAATGCGGAAAATGGGATTGGGCATTTTAAGCGTGCCCTTGAACAGCTTCTGGCAAAGAAACCCCACACGCTGGATGCGGAGAAAGAAGAACTTCTGGCTGCATCTGCAGAAGCAACCCAGGGAGCTTCCCGAATATTCAATATGTTCAATAATGCAGATATCCAGTTCCCGGCAATACAGGATCAGGACGGAGATACCGTTTCCATCACCCACGGCAATTTTATCGCTCTCATGGAAAGCCGGGACAGGAGAGTGCGGGAAAATGCCTTCCGCGGCCTCTACAGCGTATACAGCCAGTACCGGAACACGGTGGCTGCCATTTACAGCGCTCAGGTGAAACAGGCGGTTTTTTATGCCAGAGTACGGAATTACCCCTCCAGCCGGGCCCATTCTCTGGCAGAGAATGAGGTGCCGGAGTCCGTTTATGATAATCTGGTTCAGACTGTCCGCAGTCACCTTCCCCTTCTGCACCGGTACGTCCGGCTCCGCAGGAAGGCTCTGAATCTTCCGGAGATCCATATGTATGATCTGTATGCTCCCATGGTGGAAGGCGTCCATCGTTCCTATTCTTTTGAGGAAGCAAAAGAGATTGTGAAAGAGGGACTTGCTCCTCTGGGGAAGGAATATGCCGATCTTCTGGAAGAAGGATTTGCCAACCGCTGGATCGATGTATATGAAAATGAGGGAAAACGGAGCGGCGCTTATTCCTGGGGCGTTTACGGAACCCATCCTTATGTACTCTTAAATTTTAACGGAACCCTGGATCATGTTTTTACCCTTGCTCATGAGATGGGACATGCCATCCATTCCTGCTGCTCGGACCGCAGCCAGTCTTATACCTATGCCGGCTACCGGATCTTTGTGGCAGAGGTTGCTTCTACCTGCAATGAGGCGCTTCTGATCCGCCACCTGATCGAGAAAAGCCGGGATCAGAAAGAGAAAAAATATCTGATCAATCATTTCCTGGAAAGTTTCCGGGCAACGCTGTTCCGCCAGACTATGTTTGCCGAATTTGAAGCCATGGCCCATAAAAAGGCAGAGGCAGGAGAGACGCTGACTGCACAGGAACTGTGCCGGATCTATCATCAGCTGAATGAGGATTACTTTGGACCTGATATGCATGTAGATGAAGAAATTGATTATGAGTGGGAGCGGATTCCGCATTTTTATACACCTTTTTATGTGTATCAGTATGCTACCGGATTCTCGGCGGCGGTAGCTGTTGCAGACCGGATCCTTCGGGGAGAAAGCGGCGCACTGGAGGGTTACCGGCGTTTCTTAAGCAGCGGCTGTACTATGCCGCCTATCGAGCTTTTAAAACTTGCGGGAGTGGATATGGCATCTCCGGAGCCCGTAAATGCGGCACTTAAGGTATTTGAAACGCTGCTGGATGAATGGGAAAGTCTTTCGGAAGAAGCATAAAAAGGAAATAACCGGTAAATGGCAGGGGTAAATCTGCTGAATTCCGGCATAAGATAAAAGTAAAATTGTAAGGAATTAACAGTATCGTTTCCCTGCAGTTGACAAAACAAAAATCACGGACTATAATTCCAGGTGATATGACATACGAGCATTTTACATCCGTGGATTTACAATATGACAGCAAAGAAAAAATGCAGAAATTTTTAAATTTATGAGGAGGACCAGTATTATGCCAAGAAAGAGCACACCAGCAAAGACAACGGCAGCTGCAGAGGTTAAGAAGGAAGCAGCAGTTGAGGTAAAGGCTGCAGCTAAGGCTCCCGCAGCTGAGAAGAAGACTCCCGCTCCCAAGAAGGAGACGGCAAAGCCGGCAGTGAAGGAAGCTGCAAAAGTTCCGGCAGCTGAGCCGAAGAAGGCTCCGGCCAGAAAGGCCGCTGGACAGGCCGAACCTTCCACTTCCGTATTTTTTGAGTACGACGGAGTCCAGATCGTGGCAAAGGATCTGTTAGCCAGAGCCATGAAGGAGTTCAAGGAAGCTCACAAGGATGTGGAGATGAAGGACGTACAGCTGTATGTAAATGGAAATGAAAGATTTGCATACATTGTAGTAAACGGCGTAGAGTATCCGGAGGATCGGATTGCGCTGTAATTCCAAAAGGAAATTCAGAAAGGCCGCTGGGCAGGCTGCGGCCGGGGTTTTGAAGGATTCAGATACCCCGGCCGGCGGCCGCAGGGGCCTTTTTTGATTACGAAGTATCCAGCAAGACGCGCCAGTGACGCGTCTTGTTGGATTGCAAAAACCCAGACTGAGGAAGGAGAAGGGTATGGAAAAACTGCCGGAACTTTTTTTAAGCCGGATGAGAGAGATGCTGGGGGAGGAGTACCAGGCATTTTTGGACAGCTATGACAGTCCCAGAGTTCAGGGACTTCGGCTAAATGACCAGAAACAAGATAAGGAAATGCTGGAAAAAATCTGCAGACGGTATTTTCACCTGGATAAGGTGCCATGGACGGAAAACGGATATTATTACGAAGCCAATGACCGGCCGGGCAAGCATCCTTTGCATGAAGCCGGTGCTTATTATATCCAGGAGCCCAGCGCTATGGCGGCTGCCTGTCTGCTGGCGCCGAAACCTGGCCAGAGGGTCCTTGATCTGTGCGCTGCACCGGGGGGAAAAAGCACCCAGCTGGCAGCTATGCTGCAGGGGCAGGGAGTTCTGGTGTCCAATGAGATCCATCCTGCCCGCTGCCGCATCCTGTCTCAGAATGTGGAGCGGATGGGAATCGCAAATGCACTGGTTACAAATATGGACAGCGCCGGATTAAGTCTCCATTTTCCGGAATATTTTCACCGCATTTTAGTAGATGCTCCCTGCTCCGGAGAAGGTATGTTCCGGAAGGATGAGGAGGCCTGCGGCGAGTGGAGTCCGGAAAAGGTGGTTCTGTGCGGACGCCGCCAGCTGGAAATCCTGGAGAATGCGGCGGGAATGCTGCGTCCCGGCGGCCTGCTTTTATATTCCACCTGCACCTTCGCACCTGAGGAGAATGAGAAAACAGTAGAGCAGTTTCTTCAGGCCCATCCGGAGTGTTCCATTGAGAAAACGAACGCTTACGCCGGATTTTCCCAGGGCCGCCCGGAATGGGTGGTCCCGGGGCCGGGAAGGGATGAACTGAGAGATACCTTCCGGATCTGGCCTCATAAGGTCCCGGGGGAGGGGCATTACATGGCCCTTCTTAGAAAGGCCGGAGATGAACTGGCGGATGAGGATACAAATGAGGAAAACAGCAGGGAAAATGCCGGAAAGGGCGGATACAGAAAGCGTTCTGGAAGCCGGGGGACGGAAGATGCTTTATTGGCGGACCGGGAAGCAAGGGAAAGTTTTCTTTCTTTCTGCCGTGAGAATCTGACTGGAAAAAGCAGGAACGGTCAGGGGGATTTTCCCTGGGAGAACGGAGCAGGGGAGTATCTGATGTTCGGGGATCAGCTTTATTACGGTCCCTTTGGCCCCAGGAAGCTGAACGGCATCCGTGTCCTTCGCCCGGGGCTTCAGCTGGGAACATTTAAAAAGGGGCGTTTTGAACCCTCTCATGCTTTGGCTTTGTATTTAAGAAAAGAAGAAGCGGCCGCTGCGGCAGATTTCCCGGCGGACAGTGATGCTCTCCTGGGATATCTGCGGGGCGAAACGCTTCCTGCGCCGGAAGGAATCCGGAAAGGCTGGGTTTTGGTGGCAGCGGACGGACTCAGCCTGGGCTGGGCCAAGGCATCAGGGGGAACGCTGAAAAATCATTACCCCAAAGGACTTCGGTGGTTTTAAGATTGCTTTATCGTCCGGGCAGGATCCACTGCATATCTTCCGGCAGGGGTGCAGTAAAAGAAAGCTTCCTGCCGGTTATGGGATGGGAGAAGCGGAGGCGGCGGGAGTGAAGGGCCTGCCGCTTCATGCGGTGAAAATCCGGACAGTATAAAAAGTCGCCGGGCAGAGGATGGCCGATGTGGCTCATGTGCACCCGGATCTGGTGGGTGCGCCCGGTTTCCAGCCGCAGGCGGACCAGGCTGTAATCCAGGTCCGGCCGGTATAAAAGCCGCCGGCATCTGGTAACTGCTTTTTCTCCCGCTGCATAGTCCACCTGCCGCATGATGGCGGAGCCGGGAACGCGCCCGATGGGAGCGTCGATTGTGCAGCGCTCCGGGACCAGTCCGGAGGCAATGGCCAGGTATTCCCTGCGGATCTCATGGCAGGCTGCCATTTGGGAGAGGATGCCGGCGCTCAGACTGTGGCGTGCCAGGATCAGAAGACCGGTAGTATCCCGGTCCAGCCGGTTGATGACCCGGAAGGTGAACGGTTCATTTTTCCGGGAAAAATACCAGGCGGCCGCATTGGCCAGAGTATTGTCATGGTTTCCCTGGGAGGGATGGATCGGCATGCCGGCAGGCTTATTAATTACCAAAAGATCTTCGTCTTCATAAACCACAGGAAACGGAAGAGGAAAGGGGGCGATTTTTTCGGAACTTTCCTCTTCTTTCAGCCAAATCTGCAGGGTTTCGCCGGCAGAGAGCCTTTGGGGTGTGATAGCATGGCGGCCGTCCACCTGAATGCCGTCTTTTTCCCGCAGCCGCACGATCATGCGGTGGGAATAGCCGCGGCTTTTTAAAAAGTCCTGAACGGTCATGCCGGATTCTTTCTGTGTGATGGAATAAGTCAGGCGGCGGATCATGATTTTCCTCCAAGGTGTTTTTTCTTTCCAACCGCATGGTCTACGATGGAATCGTTTGCCAGAAAGCTGGCACGTTTGATACTGTCTGTACCGAACTTTTCGCGGATGGCATCTACGGTTTTTTCCATTTCTTTCTTTTTCTCCATAACCGGGTCGGAGAACAGGCTTAGCTGGCTGTATTCTTCTTCCTGAAGTTTTCCGCCGCGTACGCCGATCAGGCGCACCGGCGTCAGATCCCAGAATTCTTTAAGAAGACGGCAGGCAGTCTCATAAAGGACTGCTGTGGAATCGGTAGGTTCTGTCAGATTCATCTGATGGGAGCGGCTTCGGAATTTCCAGTCTTTTAATTCTACACATACGTTTCCGCAGCGCATGCCGGAAGCGCGCAGCCTGGCGCCTACGGTCTCACACAGGGAGAGAAGGACATGGCAGGCCGTTTCGTAATCGCTTACATCCCGGGACAGGGTAATGCTGTTTCCGCATCCTTTGCTGGCGGCTTCCTTTGGTTCCACCGGTGAATCATCGATGCCGTTGGCATACCGGTGGATCGTCTGAGCGTACTTTTCTCCCAGCTGAGACTGGAGGATCGAAAGATCACAGGCGGCCAGCTGGCCGATGGTTCGAAGACCCATGCGTTCCAGTTTCTTCTGGGCAGAGCCGCCTACAAGAAACAGGTCCCGTATGGGCAGGGGCCACATTTTTTCCGGGACTTCTTCCGGAAACAGGGTATGGCATTTGTCCGGTTTTTCAAAGTCAGAAGCCATTTTTGCCAGAAGCTTATTGGAAGAAATCCCTACGTTTACCGTAAATCCCAGTTCATCACGGATCTGGTTCCGGATCCGGTCTGCTGTGGTTAAGGGATCGCCGAAGAGATGGATGGTGGAAGTCATGTCCAGGAATGTCTCATCAATGCTGAATTTTTCGCTGTCTGGTGTATAATGGGAGAGAAGTTCCATCATATTTCGGGAACATTGGATATAATAATCAAAGCGGGAAGGGACAACAGTCAGCTGAGGGCATTTTTTCAGAGCCTGGGCAAGGGGTTCGCCGGTGGTTACGCCATATTTTTTGGCCGGTGTGGACTTGGCCAGGATGATTCCGTGGCGGCTGGCGGCATCCCCGCCCACTGCAGAGGGAATGGTCCTTAAATCCAGGGCATCCGGATCCTGAGAAAGCCGGTATACCGATTCCCAGCTTAAAAATGCAGAATTTACATCAATATGAAAGATCAGACGTTTTTTCATGAGGCCTCCTTCCAGGTCATCACTCTTTATAGCGGTTCGCTGCGGTGTTTGTCTCGCTTGGCTCGACGCAAACCGGCGCTGGTATAATGCCTGCTTCGCAGTCATTATACCATGACTTCTGCGAAGCCATGATATCCCTCCGGGGGATGCGCACGGTTCGCTGCGGTGTTTGTCTCGCTTGGCTCGACGCGAACCGGCGCTGGTATAATGCCTGCTTCGCAGTCATTATACCATGACTTCTCCGAAGCCATGGCATCCCTCCGGGGGATGCGCACGGTTCGCTAGGGTGTTTGTCTCGCTTTGCTCAACGCGAACCGGCGCTGGTATAATGCCTGCTTTGCAGTCATTATACCATGGAACAAAGCATCTGTGAACTGCGGGGAGGGGAGGCTTTTTAGAGGAGAATTTCTCTTGTGAGGAAATGGGAATTGTGGTAAAATATGCCGAAAGAAGGGGAAGCGGCTGTATCAGGGGAAAGGGAGACGAGGTATGAAAAAATGGATAATCGGGGTGATTCTGGCGCTGTCGGTGGGTGGCTGCCGGCGGTATGAACCGGTACCGGAACTGCCATTGGAGAATGGCGCAGAGCTGGAAAATACAACCCCGGATTTGGAAAACCAGGCGGCAGGAACTGATGATAAATCTGCGGAAGGGGAAACAGCAGCAGAAACGGAAGAAGAAACGGAAGAAGAAACGGCAGGGCAGGAAGAAACGCTTGTGATTACTACCCTTCCGGAGCGCACGCCGGTAAAGGTAAAGGGCATTTATGTGTCGGCTTATGCAGCCGGGACAAAGGAAAAGATGGATGAGATCATCCGGCTTCTGGATGAAACGGAATTAAATGCTGTAGTTATTGATGTGAAGGATGACAACGGCCGCATTACATTTGACATGGATTCGCCCCAGGCCCAGGCCATCGGCGCATGTGTGAATTATATTCCGGACATAGAAGAACTGGCTGCCACATTAAAGGAGCACGGCGTTTACATGATCGCCCGGATCCCGGCTTTTAGAGATCCTTATCTGGCAGAAGCTATGCCGGAGTGGTGCCTGAAACTGGCAGACGGAACCGTATTCCGGGACAGGAACCAGCTGGCCTGGGTGAACCCTTATCAGGAAGAAGTGTGGGATTATCTGGTTGAGATCGGAAAGATGGCCGGGGAGGCTGGATTTGACGAAATCCAGTTTGATTACATCCGCTTCTGTACCGAAAAGGGCATGGACCAGGTGGTGTTTGACCCGGAGGTGACAGAGGGGAGAAGCCGTCAGGACATCATTCAGGAATTTGTGGATTATGCATACCAGGAACTGCGCAAAGAAGGGCTTTTTGTATCTGCCGATGTGTTCGGGGCGGTGATTGGCGGCGGGCAGGATGCAGAGACTGTGGGGCAGGAGTACAGCGCCATGGCAGAAGAACTGGATTATATCAGTCCCATGATTTATCCTTCTCATTATGCCGACGGGAATTTCGGGATCGACCATCCGGATACCCGGCCCTATGATACCATCCGGGCAGCCATGGACGCTTCCACAGAAGATTTAAATGCTGTCTGGTCTGCAGGCGGAAGTACGGCGGCGGTGCGGCCCTGGCTTCAGGCCTTTACCGCCAGCTATCTGGATCATTATATCGATTATGGGCCGGAGGAGATACGCCAGCAGATCCAGGCGGTTTATGACTCTGGATACGAAGAATGGCTGTTATGGAATGCCTCTGTCCGCTACGATTCCGGAGGTCTTCTTACGGAAGAAGAAGCAGATTTGGAGGCAGGCGGCGGACTATCAGAGTAAAAGGCAAAGACAGCCGAAAAAAATGGGAGATGAGTGAAGTTGAGACAAAGACCACGGGCCGGAGAAATTTACCGGCATTTTAAGAACCGGCTGTATCAGATTGTGACGGTGGCGGTTCACACGGAAACCGGAGAGGAACTGGTGATCTATCAGGCGCTTTACGGAGATTTCCGGTGCTTTGCAAGACCCCTTTCCATGTTTATGAGTCCGGTGGACCGGGAAAAGTATCCGGATGCAGGGCAGACCTATCGGTTTGAACTGGCAAAACCGGATGGCAGTGAGGACGGCGGCTGGAGGACAGGGGGAGCGGCAGAAGAAACCGGATTTCAGGAAGAGGATGAGCAGGTGAATCCCTGGCTGGAGGCTTTTCTGGATGCGGAAGGGTACGAAAAGCAGCTGGAGGCCTTAAGTCGGATGCGGGGAAAGATCAGTCAGAAGGAACTGGACAGCCTGTATCTGATCCTGGATATCCAGCCTGGCACAGGGGATCCGGACAGCCAGCTTAGCCGTATTATCAAAGATCTGGAGACCAGGAAGCGCTATGACGGCAGCCGGCTTCGATGAGAGGAGACAGAGAGATGGAGGATAAGCAGTCCTATTCGGATGCTCACCTTAAAGATGTGCGCCGCTCGCCGTTAGGAGCTTTTGATGTGGAAGCAGAGTTAAAGAAGCTTCCGGCGAAGCCGGGCGTGTATCTGATGCATGATGCAAGAGACGAAATCATTTACGTGGGAAAGGCCGTAAATTTGAAAAACCGGGTGCGCCAGTATTTTCAGAGCAGCCGGGATAAGACGGCCAAGATCCGGCAGATGGTGTCACGGATTGCCCGTTTTGAATATATCATTACCGATTCGGAGCTGGAGGCGCTGGTGCTGGAGTGCAATCTGATCAAGGAGCACCGCCCGCGCTACAATACCATGCTGAAGGATGATAAGACCTATCCATACATTAAAGCCACGGTATATGAAGATTTCCCGCGGCTTCTTTTTTCGCGGGAATTAAAAAAGGACAAAAGCCGTTATTTCGGCCCTTATTCCAGTGCAGGAGCGGTAAAAGATACCCTGGAACTGATGCATAAGCTGTATCAGATCCGCACCTGCAGCAGAAATCTGCCCCGGGATATCGGGAAAGAGAGACCATGCTTAAACTATCATATCCGCCAGTGCGCCGCCCCATGCCAGGGGTATATCAGCAAAGAGGAATACGGAAAGAATTTTCAGAAGGCCCTGGATTTCTTAAGCGGCAGCTACGGGCCGCTGATTGGCGAACTGGAGAACCGGATGCTGGAAGCTTCCGATGCCATGGAATTTGAAAAAGCCATTGAGTACCGGGAACTTTTATCCAGCGTAAAGCAGGTGGCCCAGAAGCAGAAGATTACCAGCAGCGGCATGGAAGACCGGGATATCATTGCTATGGCCAAGGAGCAGGAAGATGCGGTGGTGCAGGTGTTCTTTGTGCGGGAAGGAAAGCTGATCGGCAGAGACCATTTCCATGTGCGCACTGCCATGGCGGAAAATGACAGCCAGATCCTTACCAGTTTTGTAAAACAGTTTTACGCGGGGACGCCTTTTATTCCCAGAGAGCTTCTGCTGCAGACGCCTTTAGAGGAGGAAGAAGTGATCTCCCAGTGGCTGACGGCCAAGCGGGGGCAGAAGGTGCATCTGACCAGCCCGAAAAAGGGCGAAAAAGAACGGCTGGTGGAACTGGCTGCCCGTAACGCCAGGATGGTACTGGATCAGGACCGGGAAAAGATTAAACGGGAAGAACTTCGAACCATTGGTGCCATGAATCAGATCGGAGACTGGATCGGAATTCGGGGGATCCGGAGGATCGAGGCCTACGATATTTCCAATATCAGCGGATTTGAGTCGGTAGGATCCATGGTGGTATACGAGGACGGGAAGCCCAAGCGCAGCGATTACCGGAAATTCCGTATCCGTTCGGTACAAGGGCCCAATGACTATGCCTCCATGGAGGAGGTTCTGACCAGGCGGTTTACCCACGGGATGGAAGAGGAAGAGCGTCTGCGCAGCCAGGGAGTGGATGCAGCTTTTGGAAGCTTCACCCGTTTTCCGGATCTGATTATGATGGACGGCGGAAGAGGACAGGTAAATATTGCCCTTGGCGTCCTTGAACGGCTGGGACTTTCCATTCCGGTCTGCGGCATGGTGAAGGATGACAATCACCGGACCAGAGGCCTCTATTACCAGAATGTAGAAATTCCCATTGACCGGCATTCGGAAGGGTTCCGGCTGATTACGCGGATCCAGGATGAGGCCCACCGCTTTGCCATCGAGTATCACCGGAGCCTGCGCAGCAAGGCCCAGGTCCACTCCATACTGGATGAGATTCCCGGCATCGGCCCGGTGCGGAGAAAGTCGCTGATGCGCCATTTTAAAAGCCAGGAGGCCATAAGGGATGCCGGGCTGGAGGAACTGGCGGCAGCTCCCGGCATGAATCAGGGAGCGGCACGCCAGGTATATGAGTTCTTTCACGGGAAAAAGGAATGACAATCCCGGGAAGTTGTGCTACTATAGCTGTAGACAGCGGCCGGCCCAATTAAGGCGGCCGACTGCTTAGGTTTGGGGTTGCGGCTGCCCGGGACACAGGATGTCTGCAAGGCAGCCACCTGGGATTAAGGAGAGAAGAAACATGCATGGAATAACCGTTACAAGAATGATTGAAAAGATGAAACTGGAGAACAAGACACCGGAACTGGATACAGACAAGACCGTTCTGCCCCATCCCGAGGTGAACCGCCCGGCACTGCAGCTGGCAGGCTTTTTTGAGCATTTTGACAGTGAGAGGGTACAGATCATCGGCCGTGTGGAGCGGGCTTACGTATCGACTCTGTCGGAGGCCAGAAAGCTGGAGATTTTCGACCGGCTTCTTTCCAGCAAGATTCCCTGCCTGGTGTACTGTCATGGAATGGAGCCGGATGAGGATGTTCTGGCTTTGGCCATCCATTACAGTGTTCCTGTCCTGGTTTCCCAGAAGACCACTTCGGACTTTATGGCAGAGCTGATCCGGTGGCTGAAAGCCAAGCTGGCGCCCTGCATCAGCATTCATGGCGTTTTAGTGGATGTATTCGGTGAAGGCGTGCTGATCATGGGCGAGAGCGGCATCGGAAAGAGCGAGGCTGCCCTGGAGTTAATTAAGCGGGGACATCGTCTGGTGACGGATGATGTGGTGGAGATCCGCAAGGTCAGCGATGAGACCCTGGTAGGAAGCGCACCGGATATTACCAAGCATTTTATTGAGCTTCGGGGCATCGGAATCATCGATGTGAAGGCTCTGTTCGGTGTGGAGAGCGTAAAAGATACCCAGTCCATCGACATGGTGATCAAGCTGGAGGACTGGAATAAAGATAAAGAATACGATCGTCTGGGACTGGAAGACCAGTATACGGAATTTCTGGGGAACCAGGTGGTCTGCCATTCCCTTCCCATCCGTCCCGGCCGGAACCTGGCGGTTATCGTAGAGACGGCTGCCATTAATTACCGGCAGAAGAAGATGGGTTATAACGCGGCGCAGGAGCTTTACAACCGCGTGCAGGCAAACCTGAATAAAAGGAGCCTGTAAAGGATAAGATGATACAAAATAAAGATACAGGAGAACGTTGCGTATGAGCAGGCAGTTATATGACATTCTGCGGGACATAGTAGGAGAGATGCGGATCCGGCAGGATGAACCGATGAAAAATCATACAACATTCCGTGTGGGAGGGCCTGCCAGATATTTCGTTTCCCCGGCCAATGCTTCGGAACTGGCGGCGGTGCTGGATGCCTGCCGCAGAGACGGATCCCCCTGGTTTATTCTGGGAAACGGAAGCAATCTTCTGGTCAGTGACCAGGGATTTCCCGGTACGGTAGTGGATATGGGACGGGGGTTTACCTCCATCCGAACGGAAGGGGAGAAAGTCTTTGCGGATTCCGGACTTCTTTTGTCCCAGATTGCCAGAAAGGCCTGTGAGACCGGACTTTCCGGCCTGGAGTTTGCCGCAGGGATTCCGGGGAGTCTGGGAGGCGCAGTGGTGATGAATGCCGGCGCATACGGCTCGGAAATGAAGGATGTGCTGGAGTCTGTCCGTGTGCTTACGCCGGAAGGAAAAGAGCGCAGGATTCCTGCAGAAGAATTGGAACTGGGATACCGTACCAGCGCCGTACAGAAAAACGGATATGTGGTCCTTGGGGCAGTGTTTTCTCTTAAGCCTGCTCCCAGAGAGAAGATACGGGCCAGGATGGATGAACTGGCTGCAGCCAGAAGGGAGAAGCAGCCCCTGGAATATCCCAGCGGGGGAAGCACTTTTAAGCGGCCGGAAGGGCATTTTGCCGGAAAGCTGATTCAGGATGCCGGTCTTAAGGGCTTCCGGATCGGAGATGCCCAGGTTTCGGAAAAACACTGCGGTTTTGTGATTAACCGCGGTCAGGCTTTGGCGGCTGATGTAATGGCTGTGTGCCGCTGCGTGTCCGATACGGTATATAGACAGACCGGCATACGGCTTGAGATGGAATTAAAGACTCTGGGAGATTTTCCCGAAGAACGGCCATAAAGCACGAAACAAGAAAAGAACCGGAGGACAGTCAGGATGAAGCTTGTAATTGTGACGGGAATGTCGGGAGCCGGGAAAACCCAGGCTTTGAAGATGCTGGAGGATATGGGCTATTACTGTGTGGATAATCTTCCCATCCCCCTTGTGGATAAATTCGCGGAGTTGATTCAGAACAGCACCGGCGACATCCAGAAAGTCGCCTTGGGAATTGATATTCGCAGCGGTGAAGAGCTTCCCCAGCTGGAGGATGTTTTAGGGCGGTGGAAGGCGGAGGCAATGCCTTTTAAGGTTCTGTTTCTGGATGCAGGGACAGAGGTTCTGATCAAGCGCTATAAGGAAACCAGAAGAAAGCATCCTTTATCCGGTGCAGGACGGATCGAGCGGGGAATCGAATTGGAACGGGAGCGTTTGGTGTTCCTGAAAAAATCTGCTGATTATATTATCGATACCAGCCATCTGCTGACCCGGGAACTTCGCCAGGAGCTGGAAAAAATCTTTGTGGACAATCAGGAATATAAAAATCTTTACATAACGGTTCTGTCCTTTGGGTTCAAGTACGGGATTCCATCGGATGCAGACCTGGTATTTGATGTCCGTTTTCTTCCGAATCCTTACTACGAGGAAGATCTGCGGATTAAGACCGGAGAGGAAAAGGAAGTGCAGGATTTCGTCAAACAGGGCGGGACGGCTGATATTTTCATGGAAAAGCTTTATGATATGCTGGAATTCCTTCTTCCTAATTATATACTGGAGGGAAAGAACCAGCTGGTGATTGCCATCGGATGTACCGGAGGAAAGCACAGGTCCGTAACCATTGCCAGGACTCTCTACGAAAAGCTTTTGTCCCATCCGGAGTACGGAATTAAGCTTTTTCACCGGGACATAGAAAATGACAACAAGCGGAAAGGACTGTAAAACGTGTCATACGCTTCAAAGGTAAAGGATGAGCTGTCGCGGCAGATGCCTTCTGCAAGGCACTGCCAGATCGCGGAAATCGCGGCGATTATCAGCATGTGCGGACGGATCTCCATTTCCGCCGACAACCGGTATGGGATCAAAATTCACACGGAAAATGTGGCAGTTGCAAGAAAGTACTTTACATTATTGAGAAAAACATTTAATATAATTACGGATGTTTCGATCCGGCAGAATTCTTATCTGAAGAAGAGCCGGACTTATTCTGTGGTGATAAAGGAACATGAGGACGCCCTTCGTGTCCTTATGGCTGCCAAACTGATCGGAGAAGACGGAGAAATCGGGGAAAATCTTTCCGTGAAGAAGAATCTGATCGTAAAGCAGGCCTGCTGCCGGCGCGCATTTATACGAGGCGCTTTCCTTGCAGCCGGATCCATCAGCAATCCCGAAAAATCCTACCATTTTGAGATAACCTGCGCTACGGAGGAGAAAGCCAGACAGCTTCAGGCCATCATCGGAACCTTCGGCCTGGATGCCAGGATTGTAGTACGCAAAAAGTACCATGTGGTCTACATGAAAGAAGGCAGCCAGATTGTAGATATCCTTAACGTAATGGAGGCGCCGGTTTCTTTGATGGAACTGGAGAATGTGCGGATTCTGAAAGAGATGCGGGGGCAGGTAAACCGCCAGGTGAACTGCGAGACAGCAAATATCAATAAAACCGTTTCCGCTGCGGTAAAGCAGCTGAAGGATATTGAATACATCCGCGACACCATAGGTCTTTCTAAACTGCCGGAAGGTTTGGAGGAAGTAGCCAGACTGCGGCTGGAAAGGCGCGAAGCAACATTGAAAGAACTGGGAGAGGCGCTTGACCCTCCCGTGGGGAAATCCGGTGTGAATCACCGGCTGCGGAAGCTGAGTGCCATTGCCGAGTCCCTGCGCGAAAAAGACGTAGAAGGAATGGGCGGGTTCCCGGCGGCTGCTGCAGCTGCCGGAATGGAGAAGGAACCGTCCGGTAAAGAGGAGGATAATTATGATTAAAAAGACAGTTGTGGTTGAACTCTCATCCGGTTTGGAGGCTAGACCCATAGCTATGCTGGTACAGGTAGCCAGCCAGTATGAAAGCAAGATCTACGTGGAGAGCGATTCCAAGCGGGTGAATGCCAAGAGCATTATGGGTATGATGACTCTGGGACTGGCTGCCGGAGAGGAGCTGGTGATCACTGCCGATGGCAGCGATGAGCAGCAGGCAATTTCTGATATTGAAAAGTATTTAAAGAATAACTAGAAAGCTGCCGGCACAGGAAGTGCACGGAGATATAAGATTTAAAAGGGGCTGCTGCAAAGCATTTGGTTTGCAGTACAGCCCCTTTTTTACAGCAGGAGAAGATGATGCATGCCGGGGTTTTGTCTGGATCGGCATCATCAGGAATTAAAGGAGGGAAGGCATGGCATTTACTCATCTGCATGTCCATACAGAATACAGTCTTCTGGACGGCTCCAGTAAGATCAAGGAGCTGACGGCCCGTGCAAAAGAGCTGGGAATGGACAGTCTGGCCATTACGGATCATGGGGTTATGTACGGCGTTATTGACTTTTATAAGGCAGCGCGGGAAAACGGCATCAAGCCTATTATCGGCTGCGAGGTGTATGTGGCCCCCGGCTCCCGGTTTGACCGGGAAAATGTAAGCGGTGAAGATCGGTACTATCACCTGATCCTTCTGGCGGAAAACAATACCGGCTACCAGAATCTGATGAAGATCGTGTCCAAAGGCTTTGTGGACGGATTTTATTATAAGCCGCGGGTGGATTATGAAGTGCTGACCACTTACCATGAGGGCATTATCGCCCTAAGCGCTTGCCTGGCCGGCGAGGTTCAGCGGAATCTGGAACGGGGGCTTTATGAGGATGCGAAAAAGTCCGCTCTCCGGTACGAAGAGATCTTTGGAAAGGGGAATTTCTTCCTGGAGCTGCAGGATCACGGAATCCCTGCGCAGAAACTGGTAAACCAGGGACTGATGCGCTTAAGCAAAGAGCTTTCCATAGAGCTTGTGGCTACAAATGACTCTCATTATATTTATGCAGACGATGCCCAGGCCCACGATATCCTTCTGTGTATCCAGACAGGAAAAAAAGTCACCGATGAAAACCGGATGCGCTACGAGGGCGGCCAGTATTATCTGAAGTCCGAGGAGGAGATGCGAAGCCTTTTCCCCTATGCGCCTCAGGCGATTGAGAACACGGCGAAAATCGCGGCCCGCTGCAATGTGGAGATCGAATTCGGCATAACGAAGCTGCCCCAGTTTCAGGTGCCGGAAGGAGAGACTTCCTGGTCTTATTTAAACCGTCTCTGTATGGAGGGGCTGAAGCGCCGGTATCCGGATGACGATGGTACGCTAAAGGCACGTCTGGATTATGAACTGGATGTAATCCATACCATGGGGTATGTGGATTATTTCCTGATTGTGTGGGATTTTATTCATTTTGCAAGATCCCAGGGAATTCCTGTGGGGCCGGGCAGAGGCTCGGCTGCCGGAAGTATCGTGTCCTACTGCCTGGAGATCACCAACATCGATCCCATCCGCTATGACCTTCTTTTTGAGCGCTTTTTGAATCCGGAGCGGGTATCTATGCCGGATATTGATATTGACTTCTGCTTTGAAAGGCGCCAGGAGGTTATCGATTATGTGGTCCGCAAATACGGAAAGGACCAGGTGGTGCAGATCGTCACCTTCGGTACCCTGGCCGCAAAAGGCGTGATCCGGGATGTGGGGCGGGTTCTGGATATGCCCTACGCCCAGTGTGATGCCATTGCAAAAATGGTGCCCAATGACCTGGGAATGACCCTGGACCGGGCACTGAAGGAGAGCCCGGATCTTCGGAACGCCTATAACAGCGACAGCCAGGTAAAATACTTGATCGATATGTCAAAGCGTCTGGAAGGGCTTCCGCGGCACACTTCCATGCACGCTGCCGGGGTGGTGATCAGCCGGACTTCCGTGGATGAGTACGTGCCCTTAAGCCGGGCGGCAGACGGAACCATTACCACCCAGTTTACCATGACTACCCTGGAAGAACTGGGACTGTTAAAAATGGACTTTTTAGGTCTCAGGACCCTTACCGTGATCAGCAACGCAGTCCGGCAGGTGGAGAAAAACCACGGCATCCATCTGGATATGGACCACATTGATTATAATGACAAGCAGGTTCTGGATTCCATCGGGACGGGAAAGACCGAGGGTATCTTCCAGCTGGAAAGCAGCGGCATGAAGGCGTTTATGAAGGAGCTGAAACCGGAAAATCTGGAGGATATTATTGCGGGGATTTCCCTGTATCGCCCCGGCCCTATGGACTTTATTCCCAAGTATCTGAAGGGAAAGAATGACCGGAACGCCATCACCTATGACTGCCCCCAGCTGGAGCATATCCTTGGCCCTACCTACGGCTGTATCGTATATCAGGAGCAGGTAATGCAGATTGTTCGTGACCTGGCCGGGTATACCATGGGAAGAAGTGACCTGGTGCGCCGCGCTATGTCAAAGAAAAAAGCTTCCGTCATGGAAAAAGAGCGGCAGAACTTCGTCTACGGAAACCCGGAAGAAGGTGTGGCCGGCTGCATTGCCAACGGCATTGATGAAAAGACAGCCAATACCATCTATGACGAGATGATCGATTTTGCCAAATACGCCTTTAATAAGTCCCATGCCGCCTGCTATGCGGTGGTGGCTTACCAGACGGCTTATCTGAAATATTATTATCCGCTGGAGTTTATGGCAGCTCTGATGACTTCCGTTATGGACAATGCAGGAAAGACGGCAGAGTATATCCTTACCTGCCGCCAGATGGGCATTTCCATTCTGCCGCCGGATATTAATGAAGGAGAAAGCGGATTTTCCGTTTCCGGCAATGCCATCCGCTACGGTCTGTCTGCCATCAAGAGCGTGGGAACTTCTGTGGTGGATTCCATTGTGGCGGAACGGCAGCAGAACGGCCTTTTTACTTCCCTGGAAGATTTCGTGGAGCGGATGACCAATAAAGAGGCAAATAAAAAGACCATGGAAAACTTTATCAAGTCCGGTGCGCTGGATTCCCTGCCGGGAAACCGCCGCCAGAAGATGATGGTGATGCCGGAGCTTCTGGAGCAGAAGAATAAGGAAAAGAAAACTTCCATGGCGGGACAGATGAGCCTTTTTGATTTTGCCGATGAGGAGACAAAGGATGATTTCCGCATTACCATGCCCAATGTGCCGGAATATCCCAAGGAAGAGCTTCTGGCTTTTGAAAAGGAGACGCTGGGAATCTACGTCAGCGGCCATCCTATGGATGCGTATGAGTCCATGTGGAGGAAGAACATTACCGCCACAACGGCAGATTTCCTGGTGGACGAAGAGACCGACCGGGCGGTGGTAACAGATGGGGAGATGGTGACAGTGGGCGGCATGGTGGCAGGAAAAACAGTCAAAACCACCCGGACCGGGCAGATGATGGCTTTTGTCACCCTGGAGGATATGCTGGGTTCCGTGGAAGTGCTGGTGTTCCCCAAGATTTATGAGAGCCGCCGGGAGATTTTTTCCCAGGATGAGAAACTTTTTATCCAGGGGCGTGTTTCTCTGGGAGATGAGCCGGTGGGAAAACTGGTCTGTGAGCGGGTCATTCCCTTCCGGGAGGTGCCAAGGGAACTGTGGCTCCAGTATGAAGATCTGGAACATTACAGGGCCGGGGAATCTGCCCTTTTCGACCTTCTGAAAGAGAAGGAAGGACGGGATACGGTGATTATTTACCTGAAAAAAGAGAAGGCCAGGAAGATCCTTCCTGCCAACTGGAGGGTAGAAGCAGACAAAGATCTGTTGGATAAGTTGACGAAAATACTTAGTGAAAAAAATGTCAAGCTGGTAGAAAAAGGTATTGAAAAGCAAAAGAAAATGATATAATATATTCATGTATGAAAGTTCGAACAAAGATATTTTTAATAGATTCTCACTTCAGGAGGGTAAAGCTATGGCAAAGTCAGTAAAAACCATTGGCGTTTTGACCAGCGGCGGAGATGCGCCGGGTATGAACGCTGCAATCCGAGGAGTTGTCCGCACAGCAATTCACCAGGGATTAAAGGTGAAGGGCATTATGAGAGGTTATGCAGGACTTCTTCAGGAAGAGATCGTGGATATGGACAGCACCAGTGTGTCGGATATTATCCATCGGGGCGGAACCATTCTTTACACTGCCAGATGTATGGAGTTTACCACACCGGAAGGCCAGGAGCAGGGCGCTGAGATCTGCCGCAAGCACGGTATTGACGGCATTGTGGTAATCGGCGGAGACGGTTCCTTCCGCGGAGCCGGAAAGCTGGCTGCCCTGGGCATTAATACCATCGGCGTTCCGGGAACCATCGATCTGGATATTGCATGTACAGATTATACCATTGGTTTTGATACAGCAGTAAACACTGCCATGGAGGCTATCGATAAGATCCGTGATACTTCTACATCTCATGAGCGCTGTTCCATTATCGAGGTAATGGGACGGAATGCCGGATACATCGCATTATGGTGCGGTATTGCAAACGGCGCGGAGGACATCCTTCTTCCGGAGCGCTATGATGGCGATGAGCAGGCGCTGATTAACCGGGTAATCGAGAACCGGAAGCGCGGCAAGAAGCATAACATCATCATTAATGCGGAGGGTATCGGCCATTCCGCTTCCATGGCCAGAAGAATCGAGGCGGCTACGGGAATCGAGACCAGAGCCACCATCTTAGGCCACATGCAGCGGGGCGGTACGCCTACCTGCAAGGACCGAGTATACGCTTCCATTATGGGTTCCAAGGCAGCCCTCCTTCTGGCAGAAGGAAAGAGCAACCGTCTGGTAGCCTATAAGAACGGCGATTACGTGGATTTTGATATTCAGGAAGCGCTGAATATGAAGAAGGATATCCAGGAGGATCAGTACGAGATCGCAAAGATGCTGGTCCGCTGATTAATCTAAAAGTCCTGCCGCCGGATAGGCGGCGCATGAAGGTTTATTCGGAAGACAGATGACGCAGACTGCGGGATGCTGCAGAAGCAGAAAGTGCTTTTGCAGCATCCCTTTTGCGCTGTCTGATGGCAGACCGAAGCGGCAGGGAAGCTTGCAGAACAGACAGTGAGAAGTCTGAAGGCCGGGCGGCGTACAGCTTCCCTGCCGGGCAGACTGCATTCCGGGAGAAAAAGACCGGAAGAGAAAGAAGATGGGAGAGAAATCAATGGCAGAAAATACAGAAAGGGCAGCCCAAAGAAGCGGCGGGGAGGAAAATCGCAGCGCAGAGCCGGTGGTGCTGTGCGGAGCGAATTCCTACCAGCAGAAATACTATTTTAATAAGGAATTTAAACGTCTGCCGGAAAGTATCCAGCAGGAACTGCAGATCATGTGCGTATTATTTACTGAGGATATCGGCGGCGTGCTGATGCTGGAATTTACTCCGGAGGGAAATCTGGAATTTAAGGTGGAGGCAGACGAAGGCGACTATTTATTTGACGAGATCGGAAGCGAGTTAAAGATCCGCCAGTACCAGAGGGAAAAGCGGGAACTTTTGGAGAGCCTGGAAATGTTTTACAAGGTCTTTTTCCTGGGGATGGACAGAGAGGCTCTTTTAGCAGCTGCGGCAGAACAGGAAGAAGAGGATGGAGAGTAGCACATGAAGCTGAAAATCGGAAATGTGGAACTGGAAAATAATCTGATCCTGGCGCCGATGGCTGGAGTGACGGATCTTCCCTACCGGCTGATCTGCCGGAGCATGGGATGCGGCATGGTAGTAACGGAGATGGTCAGCGCCAAAGCCATTCTTTATAAGAATAAGAATACAAAGACGCTTTTGGAGGTCCTGCCTCAGGAGCGGCCGGCGGCGGTGCAGCTTTTTGGTTCAGACCCGGATATCCTGGGGGAGATCGCAGCCCAGATCGAGGACGGTCCCTACGATATGATAGATTTTAACATGGGATGCCCGGTGCCGAAGATCGTGGGAAACGGAGAAGGTTCCGCATTGATGCGGGAGCCGAAAAAGGTGGAGCAGATTTTAAGTTCCATGGTGCGCCATGTGAAAAAGCCGGTGACGGTGAAATTCCGGAAAGGCTTTAATGATACATCCGTTAATGCGGTGGAGATCGCAAAGATCGCAGAAAGCTGCGGTGTGGCTGCAGTGGCGGTCCATGGAAGGACCAGAGAACAGTATTATTCCGGAAAGGCTGACTGGGAAATTATCCGCCAGGTGAAGGAGGCGGTAAAGATCCCGGTGATTGGAAACGGAGATGTATTCCAGCCGGAAGATGCAGAGGCCATGCTCAAGCAGACCGGCTGCGATGGCGTGATGATCGGCCGGGGAGCAAAGGGAAATCCCTGGATCTTTTCCAGAACACAGCATTATCTGGAAACTGGCGAAATTCTGCCCGGGCCTTCTGTGGCAGAAATCCGGGATATGATCCTGCACCATGGCAGCCTTCTGTCCCAGTACAAAGGGGAAAAGATGGCAATGCGGGAGATGCGCAAGCATATGGCATGGTATACGGCAGGACTTCCTCATTCTGCAGCCCTGCGCAATGAAATCAATCAGATTGAGACGCTGGATGAGATGAAGCAACTTTTGGAAAGCCGGTTGACAATCAGGGCACTTTAAGCTATAATACGGTGAATGCAGGCGGGGAGTCGCTGGCGGTAGTAATGATTAAGGAAGGTATTTTGAAATGGCAGAGAAGAAGAACATTTTAACTTACGCTGGTTTAAAACAGTACGAAGATGAACTGCATAATTTAAAGGTTTTTAAAAGAAAAGAAGTAGCACAGAAGATCAGAGAAGCCAGAGAACAGGGAGACCTTTCGGAGAACGCAGAGTATGACGCTGCCAAGGATGAACAGAGAGATATTGAGCTTCGTATTGAGGAACTGGAAAAACTTCTTAAGAATGCAGAGGTTGTAGTCGAGGATGAAGTTGATCTGGATAAGATCAGCATCGGCTGCCGTGTTAAAGTATATGATATGGAATTTGACGAGGAGATGGAATTTAAGATTGTAGGCTCTACAGAGGCAAACAGTCTTCAGGGCCGTATTTCCAATGAATCTCCTGTAGGCCATGCGCTGCTGGGAAAGAAGGTCGGCGATGTGGTGGAAGTGGAGACCCAGGTGGGTGCCATTCAGTACAAGGTGATGGATATTCAGCGTGTAAGCGATTAATTCCTATACATGACATGCAAACGGAAAACACTTTCGGATCAGGCCGGCAGGCCGGCTGCCGGAAGTGTTTTTTAAAAAAGCTGCAGCAGTCAGGAAGGACGCCATCCCAGTCTGCTGCGGTTTTATGTAAAGAAATTTAAAATAAGATGAAGGAGTGGAAAAAGTGGCAGGAGAGAATCAGAACCAGAAGAAGGCCCAGGAGGATTTAAACCACGTGCTTCAGGCCCGCCGGGATAAGCTGGCTGAGCTGCAGGAAGCAGGCAAGGATCCTTTTCAGATTACGAAATACGATGTGACTGTGCACAGCGTGGACATTAAGAATCATTATGAGGAGTACCAGGGAAAAGAGGTATCCCTGGCAGGCCGCATGATGTTTAAGCGCGTGATGGGAAAGGCCTCCTTCTGCAACGTACAGGACAGAGAAGGAAGCATTCAGATCTATGTGGCAAGAGACAGCATCGGCGAGGAGCCATATAAAGATTTTAAAAAGATGGATATCGGCGATATTGTGGGCATAAAGGGTACGGTGTTCACCACAAAGACCGGAGAGATTTCTGTCCATGCAGAAAGCGTAACCCTTCTGTCCAAGAGCCTTCAGGTTCTTCCTGAGAAATTCCATGGTCTTACGGATACCGATACCCGTTACCGGCAGCGGTATGTGGATCTGATCATGAACGCAGATGTAAAAGATACCTTTATCAAGCGTTCCAGAATCCTGGCAGCTATCCGCAAGTATCTGGGCAAGCATGATTTTATGGAAGTGGAGACACCCATGCTGGTGTCCAATGCCGGCGGCGCGGCAGCCCGGCCTTTTGAAACCCACTTTAATGCACTGGATGAGGACTTTAAGCTTCGGATTTCTCTGGAGCTGTATTTGAAGAGACTGATCGTAGGCGGCCTTGAGCGCGTTTACGAGATCGGACGTGTATTCCGGAATGAGGGTCTGGATACCCGCCATAACCCGGAATTTACCCTGATGGAACTGTACCAGGCATATACCGATTACCACGGCATGATGGATCTGACGGAAGATCTGTACCGCTACGTGGCCCAGGAAGTTCTGGGCACCACCACCATTGTGTACAATGGTGTGGAGATGGATCTGGGCAAGCCTTTTGCACGTATGACCATGGTAGATGCCGTAAAGAAGTATGCCGGCGTGGACTTTAATGAGATCCATACCCTTGAGGAAGCCAGAAACATCGCACGGGAGAAGCATGTGGAGTTTGAGGAGCGCCATAAGAAGGGCGATATCCTGAACCTGTTCTTCGAAGAATTTGTAGAAGAGCATCTGATCCAGCCTACGTTTATTATGGATCATCCCGTAGAGATTTCTCCTTTAACCAAGAAAAAGCCTGAGAATCCCGAATATGTGGAGCGTTTCGAGTTCTTCATGAACGGCTGGGAGATGGCAAATGCCTACTCCGAGTTAAACGATCCCATCGATCAGAGAGAGCGCTTCAAGGCCCAGGAAGAACTGCTGGCGCAGGGTGATGAGGAAGCAAACCACACCGATGAGGACTTCTTAAATGCTCTTGAAGTAGGCATGCCGCCTACGGGAGGAATCGGTTTCGGTATTGACCGGATGTGTATGCTGCTGACGGATTCGGCAGCGATCCGGGATGTGCTTTTATTCCCGACAATGAAGTCATTAGACCCCAAGAAGGGCGCTTCCGCTTCCGATGCAAAGACGGAAAGCAAGGGCGAAACTGCGGAAGCAGCCGTTTCCGGACAGGCAGAGACTGTGAATGTGTCCGTTCCCAGCGTACAGCTTGACCTTTCCAAGGTGAAAGTAGAGCCTCTGTTTGAGGACATGGTGGACTTTGAGACCTTCTCCAAGTCTGATTTCCGTGTGGTAAAGGTGGAAGCCTGCGAGGCAGTGCCGAAGTCAAAGAAGCTTTTGAAGTTTACGCTCAATGACGGAAGCGACCGGAAACGCACCATTTTAAGCGGAATCCACGAGTATTATGAGCCGGAGCAGCTGGTTGGAAAGACCTGCGTGGCTATCACCAACCTGCCCCTCAGAAAGATGATGGGCATTGACTCCGAGGGTATGCTGATCTCCGCGGTGTACGAGTGTGACGGACGGGAAGGACTGAATTTGCTGATGCTGGATGATGGAATTCCGGCGGGGGCGAAGCTGTACTAAGATCATACAATCCGTTTTTATGTGAATCGATTTTAATAGAGGGAGTGCCGCTCAATCATCCATTATTGATGATTTTGTGACACTCCCTTCTGTTATAACGATGCGTGGTTGAACAAAAATGAGAGAGTGTCAGAGAAGTGAGTCCGAGAGGAATTGACCGGAGAGCAGATGAGGCAGGCGTTGTTTTCCCTTACAGACGTATAGTATCCCTTAAAATTGATATACTGATAAGGGAAAGTTTTCTCCAAAAGTTGAACTTTCCCTTATTGTATGATAAAATTTAAGGGAATGAAGGGAAGATAAGGGTATGCGTACATTCAACTACTCTGCGATCCGGGAGCAGAAGTGGGACTCGGAGATCCTGGGTCTGGTCGCGGCAATCTATAAAGAAGCCGGAAAGCAGGAACTATACTTGAAACAGCGGCCAGAGGAATTGGAAAAGCTGGTGGAAATCGCAAAGGTGCAGAGCACAGAGGCCTCCAATGCCATTGAAGGCATCGTGACCACAAACACCCGTATCCGGCAGCTTGTAGAGGAGAAAACGACGCCGAGAAACCGGGACGAGCAGGAGATCGCAGGTTACCGGGACGTGCTGAACCTCATTCACGAGAACTTCGACGTCATCCCCATCACCCAGAACTACATCCTTCAGCTCCACAAGATCCTCTACAGCCACATGAACAATCCCATGGCGGGCAAGACCAAACGTGTGCAGAATTACATCAGCGTCACCTATCCCGACGGCCATGTAGAGACCTTGTTCACGCCCTTGGCCCCCTATGAAACGCCGGAGGCCCTGGACAGAATCTGCGAAGAGTATAATCGGGTCATTGGGAACATGGAAGTGGAGCCGCTGATCGTTATTCCCGTGTTCATCCACGACTTTCTCTGTATTCATCCCTTCAACGACGGAAACGGCAGAATGAGCCGCCTGCTGACCACACTGTTGTTCTACCGTAGCGGGTTCTATGTAGGCAAATATATCTCGTTGGAAGCCAAGATCGCAAAAAACAAGGACCTCTATTATGAAGTCCTGAGCCAGGCGCAGATCGGATGGCATGAAGGCACCGAAGATGTGGTTCCGTTCATCAAGTATTTGTTAGGGACGATTCTTTCCGCCTACAAGGATTTTGAAGACCGCTTTGCTCTGGTAGAGACCAAACTCCCTGCCCTGGAGACCGTGCGCCGGGCGACCATGGAGAAAATCGGCCGGTTTACGAAGCAGGACATCCGGGAACTCTGCCCGTCACTTAGTATCAGCTCCATCGAAGGGGCGCTGCGGAAATTGGTGGCCTCCGGCGAACTGAAACGGGAGGGCGTCGGGAAGAACATTTGCTATTACAGATTAAAATGATTCCCTTTATCAGTCGTGCACTGCTATTCTGGAGACAGCTGTGCGATGTACCTGGCACATGTCTGTTCATTCAAAGCGGAGCTGATGCTGGATGATGGAATTCCGGCGGGGGCGAAGCTGTACTAGAAAAAACTGAATGTATTTAAGCAGAGGGCACTTTTCTAAAAGAAATTTTAGGAGGGTGCTCTTTTTGTTACCCGGTATCAGCTGAAAGAGGTCAAACAGCTGAAAACGGGCGGCGTACTATGGATGGGTATCCGGTAAAAGGAGACTCTTAGCGGAACTCGGCCTCAGAGAGGTCGAGTGGCTGGCTGCAGCGGTTGTCCAGATCGGTTTCATTGTTTTCGAACACGCACTGGCCGAAATTCAGTACAGTATCGGTGGAAACCTGTTCCAGCAGAACGGCGGTATCGTTCCCCCGGAAGATGTTTCCGGTATAATGGGAATCGACTGCGGTTACATCGGTGGAATTTCAGTGAAGGCCGATTCCATTGTTCTCAAAGGTACAGTCGGTGGTGTTGATCCACACGTTTCCAAAGCCTAAAAGAGCGGTTTTCCATCCTTCAAAACGGCAGTTTTTGGTCCAGACTGTGCTCGCCGCTGAGATGGCTACGCCGGTTCCGTCCCCGATAAAATCAATGTCGGAAATATAGCTGATCCCGTAGAGGCTGTCCCGCATCTGGATGCCGGAGGTAAAGGTGGTGCGCCCTTCTTCCGACTGGGAACCGATCAGGTTGAAGGAACGGCTGTGGATGACAACAGGTTCTTCATATGTAACCGGAGGCAGGTACAGATTGACGGTATTTGCCTTTGCTTTTCAATCTGTTTGGCTGCTTTCCCCTAATTTCCATCCAGCTGCCATCCGTCTGGCATCCAGAAATTCCCGATAAAGGCCAGGCCGGTGAGCCAGCTCTCTGTGGGTTCCGGACTGGACGATCCGTCCCTGATCGAGAACCAGGATCTGATCCGCATGTTCCACGGTTTTTAACCGATGGGCGATCATAATGATGGTTTTATTCCGCATCAGCTCCTCCATGGCTTTCTGGAGTTTATCCTCTCCTCCAGAGAGTGTAGCGCCGCCTTCCCCGATTACGGTCTTATAGCCTTCCGGAAGGGCTTCAATGAAATCATGGCAGCAGGCCTTCTTCGCTGCGGCCACCACTTCCTTGTGGGAAGCCTCCGGCTGCCCGAATTTGATGTTATTCTCGATGGTGTCGGCAAAGAGATACACATTCTGAAAGACCATGCTGATCTGGTCCATCAGAGATTCCAGAGTGTACTCCCGGATGTCTTTTCCGCCCACAGTGACAGCGCCTCTGTCCACATCCCAGAATCGGGCAATCAGATGGCAGAGGGTGGTTTTCCCGCTGCCGGAGGGGCCTACGATAGCTGTGGTGGTTTGATCCGGAATGCGGACGGAGACATCCTGAAGGATGGGCTTTTTGTCATAGGAAAAGGACACATGGTCCAGGGAGATCTCATGAGAGGCGGGAGCGATATCGGCCCCGGAGCTGTCCATTTCCGGCAGAGATTTAATCTGGTCGGCGTGGTCGATGGAGCTGCCCACCACCCGCAGGCTGGCTGCGGCGCTGCCGGCGGACTGAATCTGGGAGAAGACCATAAAGGAGATCATCACCGTCATGACCGCGTTGGCTAGGGGCATTGTCCCATTCAGGAAAAAGAATACGGCCGCTCCCATCATCAGCACGGAAAACAGGTGGAGAATCCCTTCCTGGGCAATGTTGTAGGGCGTGAACAGCTGCTCAATGTCCAGATTGCTTTTCCGGTTGTATTCCAGTGCTTCCCGCAGCTGCCGGTCCCCTTTTCCCGTGAGGTTAAAGGATTTGATCACGCTCATTCCCTGAAGCTGCTCCAGCACCGCGTCCACCAGCTGTGCTTCCGACTCCTGACGTTTTGGCGTCACCTGTACCGATTTTTGCTCCATCCGGGAGGTAATCCACAGATAGATGAGCGTTCCGGCAAGGACCAGAAGGCCCAATCGCCAGTCAAAGGCAAAGACGCAGAGCATAAAGACCAGGGCGTTGATAAAGCCGCTTAAAATGCTGACAAGCACCACCGGACCAACCGTTTCCACCACATCCAGTACCGTAGTCGTGACCCCGGTGATTTCCCCCAGGCTTTTCTCATTAAAATATCCCATGGGGATTCGCTTCAGCTTATCGCCGATCTCAATTCTGCGATTCGCTACCATAAAATATCCGGCGTGGGTCTGCTGAAGCTGGGTAAACCGGTTGATCACCGCCCGGCCGATGACGCTTGCGGCCAGCAGCAGGAGAGCCGTCCATGCGGCATCCGCCGTCTGATTCCCGCCGGTTAAGGCCAGGACCACATAGTAGATGGCGCCAACCTGAAACATATGAAACACAGCGTAAAAGAAGCCCCAAAAAACGGACTTGGTGATATTCCACTGTTCTTTGCCGGCAAAACGCCAGATTTTTTTCAATACCTCAATCATACTGTTTCACCATCCTTTGCTCCCATATGTGCACTCCACATTTCCCGGTACAGGCCGCTGGAATCCAAAAGTTCTTTGTGGGTTCCCTTTGCGGCAATCCGGCCTTTCTCAATGACAAAAATCTGATCCGCGTCCGTGATGGTGGAAAGGCGGTGGGCGATGACAATGACGGTCTTTCCCTTCACCAGCCGGGCCACCGCCTGCTGGATTACCGCCTCGTTTTCCGGGTCAATGTAGGCCGTGGCCTCATCTAAAATGACCACCGGCGCATCCTTTAACATGGCTCTGGCAATGGCAATCCGCTGCCTCTCCCCGCCGGAAAGATGGGCGCCGCCGCCTCCTACAACCGTATCGTATCCCTGCTCCAGGCTCCGGATAAACCCATCGCAGCCTGCCGCCAGGGCCACCGTTTCCACCTGGGCGTCGCTGGCCCCGGGCTTTCCCATGCGGATATTTTCCCGAACCGTATCGTTAAACAGGTAATTATCCTGGCTGACAAAGGCCACCTGGTCATAAAGCTGGGAGAGGGGAATCTCCTTTAAATCATGCCCGCCCAAAGCAATCTTCCCGTGCTTGACATCCCAGAAGCCGCCGATGAGCTTGGCGATGGTGGATTTTCCGCTGCCGGAAGGGCCCACAAAGGCCGTCATGGTGCCTGCCGGGATGGAGAGAGAAATGTTGTGGAGGATTTCCGTTTCTTCGTGGTAGCCGAAGGACACCTGTTCCAGCCGGATGTCCATGGAAGAGAAGGAGACCGGATGATCCGGATGACGCTGTTCCTCACCATTTAAAATGGAATCCACCTCCCCCACAATGGTCCCCACCTTTGCCAGGCTGTCTACGAAATCCATAGCAGCCAGAAGCGGTCCGGCGATTCCCAAAGAGAGGATGATGGTGATGAGAAAAGTTTCCAGTCTCAGGCTTCCGTTTACGTACATCAGCCACCCGACGGGAAGAATGGTGATCATGGTTGTGGGCGCCAGAGCCCTGGAGATGGAGACGGGAAGCTGGCAGCTTTTCATCCAGTGATAAAAATAAGAGGCGTTGGCAAGCACCCGCTCCGATAATTTGGCGTAGGAGTGCTTTCCCTGGTTAAAGGCCTTAATAACCTCGATCCCGCCGATATATTCCACGATCGTGGAATTCATGGCCTGGGTAACCTTCACGGAACCTTCATACTGCTTTCCGTAATCCTTCATCACCGCCATCATAAACGTCATTCCCACAGGAATGGAAACGAGAGAGAGGAGAGCCATTCTCCAGTCCAGAACGAAAAGATAAATAAAAATGCAGATCGGGACTAAAAGATTGGATGTCATTTCTGGAAGCAGATGGGCCAGGGGACGCTCCATGCTTTCCACCTGATCCACAATAATCTGCTTTAACTGGCCGCTGGAGGCGTCCACGACGGTCCCCAGAGGCATTTTGGGAAGCTTCGCCAAAAGCCGTTCACGGATATTTTTTAAGATAGAAAATGTAGCTCGATGGGACATGGACAGAGCGAGAGCATAGAGAATGGCCCGGAGCAGATATCCGGCCAGGGCAGCCATGCACCAGGAAAGATAAAATCCCCTGTCTTGTTCTCCCTGAATCAGCCCGATTAAGATCTGCGCCGCGGCAAAATAGGGAATCATTCCGCACAGAACACCGATAAAAGCAGACAGGATTGCCCGCAGAAGACCGCTGTGGCAGTCACTTCCCAATTCCCACAGCCGCAGCAGAGGGCTTTGTTTCTGCATATAAATACCTCCTTTTGTTAGCTGAAACTAACCTATGATTTTATAAAGAGACTGTTCCTGCGGATCCGAACAGGAGACAGCCTGATTATCGCGGTATCGCGTGAAATAAGGGATGTTGTCCGCTTATGGATTATGGCCCCACGTCCGGGGCTTTCTCCGGATAAAAGACTGTGGAGAATCCCTGCATATGGTAGCGGTTCAGAAGACGGATATATTTGACTGCGTCCGCCTTTGGCATTCGATGGCGCACCACCTCAAACATGCCGTTAAAATACGCGGTGACAATGATATGGAGAAATTCCTCTGTGACCAGACCGGATTTGACGGTTTCACATCCGATCACTTCCATGTATTTATAGGTGTAGTCCACCTCGATCTGCACCAGCTCATCTAAAAAGCTGGCGAACCGGCTGCCGCCGGCCCCGTTAATCAGCAGGTAGAATTCTTCAAAATGCTCATAAATATAATCCAGAAGATCCATCTGGTGGCGGGAGGTATACTGGCCCATTTCCGCTTCCTGAACCTCCTCGTCCAGCGCATGAAAGTTTTCCTGAATTTCCAGAAACATTTCTTTCATCTGGGCGGCGGCAGGCCCCACAATGGCCTCAAACAGACCTTCCTTGTCCTTAAAGCGGGTATAGATGGAGCTGGTGCTGGTGCCTGCATCCTGGGCGATGGTCCGAAGGGAAGCGTCCGTATATCCTCTTTCAAGAAATTCTTTTTTTGCGCAGGTAAGTACGGCTTCATATACGCCTTCAATCTGTTTTGCCATAGATGGTCCTCCTTTCCAATGATTTAAAACGATGTTTCATAACACTGTTTTAAATATACAACAATCACACCTTCTTGTCAATGAGCAATACAACAATCAGACCCATTCTTGTCCGAAGGCTGGTTTTCAATTCTGGTGTATTTTGCAATTTCCTTTTGCATATGCTATAATGCCAGTAGGCAAAAGGATAACAGTATCCTAGTGATACAAAAGCGAAGGCCCAGGAGCTCGCATCTCCTGGGCCTTCTTCTCGTTGTATGACAGTAAAAATAAACCCCCTGCTCTGCAGGGGGAGGGAAGTTCTTTAGATCAAAGAAACTCCTGTGCTAAAATGATACTTGAAATGGTGAAAGTGGATGATACACCATACCAAAAGGGTAAGAGAGTGGGATATGGCGGTTTCGATGTGCGCCGTATCGAATGGACAGAACATCTCCGGTCTAAAGATGAAACCTAAATACATCGCAATAGTTCAAGCAACGGAACAGGGAAATCCTCATGCGCTCCCCAGCGGGTAGGTCAATCGTAAGAACGATACAATGCGCAGGAGGGAAGGATGTCAGAAGAAGCGAATGTCCCAGTGTAATGCTGGGAATAGGGATTCAAGATTTGTCCCATCCGAAAGGAGGCCGACGTCTGGCGCGTATCTAATCACAGGAGAGACATGGAATCTATGAATGCACAAAGTTCAATGACGCATAATGCGAGGACAATGCAGACGGAAAGGATAAGGTGGAAAGACATCAACTGGACAATAGCGGAATCCTACGTTAATAGACTACAGGTAAGGATTGTGAAGGCTGTGCAGAAGGGCAGATGGAGACTGGTTAGGCGTCTCCAAAAGCTGATTACAAATTCTTTTTATGCAAAAGCGATTGCTGTAAAACGAGTGATAACAAACAAAGGGAAACAAACACCTGGAATAGACAAAGTGGTGTGGGCGACCGATGAAGATAAGAGCAAAGCGATAGAGAAGCTGGACACATTGAAATATCATGCACAACCGTTAAGAAGAGTTTACATGGAAAAATACGGAAAAAAAGAAAAACGTCCGCTTGGAATTCCAACGATGCAGGACCGGGCTATGCAGGGACTGATGTTGCTTGCACTCGAACCAGTTGCAGAGACAACAGTGTTATCCGGCATTTTATCTGGTTCTAAACCATGCCACATTCAAACAAATTAAAAAGAGGCACAACATAAATTATTCTGATGGATTGAGAGTGTCAGAAATCTTGTGTCTTTGGAAGTCCATGCTTCCCTGGATAAGAGTTCGATATGTAGAAATTTGCTGTCGTGATAAGGTGGGAGCAGCCGGAATTACTGTGTAGCTGCTCCTGCCTGTTTTTTTCTATAAATACTGTGTGATCCGTTCCCCGTACAACAGGATCAGCTGGCTCAAAACCTGGTCCCAGTTGCGGTATCTCTGGGTCCATTTCTTTGCTACATTTTCACTGGCCAGGTATAGGAGTTTTTCCAGCGCCGTGTCACTGGGGAATACACTTTTGGTCTTGGTGACTTTCCGGTACTGGCGGTTTAGCCCTTCTATAATATTGGTGGTATACATAATTCTCCGGATATCATCTGAAAACTGGAAAAAAGAACTTACATCCTCCCAGTTTTTCTCCCAGTTGCTGATGGCATAGGGGTATTTCTTTCCCCACTTGCCCTTAATTGCTTCCAGTTCCGAAAGGGCTGCCTGCTCAGTCGGGGCATTGTAGACCGCCTTAAAATCCGACGAAAATTTCTTCAAGTCCTGGTAATTTACATATTTAAATGAATTCCGGAGCATATGGATCACACACCTCTGAATCTGGGCCTGGGGGTAAACAGCACTGATCGCCTCCTTAAAACCGGAAAGGCCATCGACACAGAAGAACAGAACATCCCTTAATCCGCGGTTTTTCAGGTCATTAAGCATACCCAGCCAAAATTTACTGGTCTCATTAGCTCCCACCGTGATGCTCAGAATATCCTTGTATCCTTCGGTAGTAACCCCCAGTACCACATAAGCAGCCCGGCTCAGTATCCTCCCCTCCTCCCGCACTTTATAATGGATGCAGTCCATAAACACAAAGGGATAGACTGCATGGAGCGGGCGAGTCTGCCATTCCTTGACCCGGGGAAGAATTCGGTCAGTGATTTTGCTGACCATCTCCGCAGAAAGCTCCACGCCGTAGAGATCCTTGAGCTGGTCATGGATATCCCGTGTACTCATTCCCCGGGCATACAGAGAAATCACCTTTTCCTCTATGCCAGAAATATCTCTCTGGTATTTTGGAACCAGCTTCGGTTCAAACTCTCCGTTACGATCACGGGGGACCTCGATCTGGAATTCACCATACTGGCTTTTAAGTGTTTTGGTGGAATGTCCATTCCTCTTGTTGTCGGACTGGATATCTCCCTTCTGGTTTTTACCGTAACCCAGGGTGGAATCCATCTCGGCTTCCATTAGTTCCTGGAGGATATCTTTGAAACTATCCCTGAGAAGGGAATAGACATCCGCAACACTGGTGATGTTGTTTTCTGAAATAATCTGTCGAATCTGCTCCTTAGCTACTGGCATAAAAATACTCCTTTTCGATAAGAATTGTCATATCTGAATTCTTACCAAAAAGGAGCCATTTTTTCCCAAAGACACAAACTATTTTACACTACC
>PPYE01293263.1_pt1 | contig 101484 bp, 106 predicted proteins | sample 1559881 | NCBI WGS metagenome assembly PPYE01 (sample SAMN08240022, study PRJNA423297) | Human gut metagenome, whole genome shotgun sequencing project.
CACAAATAAGCAATTTATACTTATTGACACGCCGAACACCGAAAACGGAATAAAATGGTGTGAATACGCCATTTTATGGAAGTTTGATGTGTTCGAGGATTGCGGGAATTGCATAGCAATGGAGCAATCCGGTTACATTAGTGAGTGGCAAAATTTACTTTTGACACTCACATCACCGTATAAGAAGAATGATTGATTTAGAGGATGGTTTGACACAACGAACAAGAAACGTTCGAATGTGAGAAAACCATCCTTTTTTCTGTGTTGCATGGTGAGGAAAATCATTTTATAATAAATAAGGCAAGGGATTCTATCTGAACATAAGAAAGTAATCAGAGTTCGGAATAAAAGAGAAATACAAGAGGGGAAATGTAAATGGAAGAAAAAGAAAATATAGAAAATGCGGAGATGGGAAAACGAAAACATTCTCATGATACAAAAATAGTAATAAAGTATTATTATGAAAGGATCCGACAGAACACGGGAAATTTTCTGAAATGGATGGGGCTTTCTGTTTTGACAGGTCTGGTTGTAGGCGGTGCGAGTGCAGTATTTGCAGGATGTATCAAGGCAGCAACGGAATACAGGGATACACATAATTGGATTTTTATGCTTTTGCCGGTTGCAGGAGTTCTGATTGTATTTATGTATGAGAAGATAGGAAGGCAGGACGGAGGAACGAATCAGGTACTTGCTACAATTAAATCAAAGGATGATGTTCCGTTTCTGTCAGCACCATTGATTTTTGTGTCAACATTATTGACGCATCTTACCGGTGGCTCGGCAGGAAGAGAAGGTGCGTCGATACAGTTTGGTGGAAGTATTGGAAATTGGCTTGGAAAACTGGCTCATTTAGATGAATTTGATCACCATGTGATGATTATGTGTGGAATGAGTGCAGCGTTTGCAGCCGTGTTTGGAACACCGATGGCAGCAGCAGTTTTTGCAATGGAAGTTGTGAGCGTGGGGGTAATGTATTACGCAGCACTTCTTCCGTGTGTGATCGCAGCTATCATTGCAGCAGAGTTTGCAACAGGAATGGGGATTGATCCGGAGACATTTCCAGTACATTCTATCCCGGGACTTACTGTGGGGACAGGACTTAAGATGGCACTGATCGCAGTGGGGTGTGGGATTTTAAGTATTCTATTCTGTATCTTGCTAAAAACAGTGGGGCAGTTGTATACAAAGTATTTGAAAAATCCGTATATTAGAATTGTTGTTGCAGCAGGAGTGATCATTCTGATCACAATAGGTCTGAATACAAAAGATTATATGGGAGCAGGTAGTGGATTGATCGCAAGAGCTATTGAAAAGGGTGAAGCAAGACCACTTGATTTTTTATGGAAAATGTTACTTACAGCACTTACGATGCGGGCAGGATATCGTGGTGGTGAGATTGTACCGGCATTCAGTATTGGTGCGACATTTGGATGTGTTGCCGGTGGAATACTTGGATTTTCACCGGAATTAGCAGCGGCAGCCAGCATGGTTGCACTTTTCTGCGGAGTGACGAACTGTCCGATTACGGCAATGCTGATTTCATTCGAACTGTTTGGATTTTCAGGAGCAGCATATTATCTGATCGCGATATCAATCAGTTATGCGGTTTCCGGATATTATAGTTTATATAAAGATCAGACGATTGTATATTCTAAATATAAAGCAAGATATATTAACCGTAAAACAAGATAGCAGAAAACTGTATCAGAGAGATACGGACAGGATGACAAGAGCAATCAGTTATATAAGTATGCGAAAAGGAGAGGCGTTTTGTATAGCCTCTCCTTTTCAGGTGTGCCTTGCGGCGCATAATTTACTTATTGAGCGGTACTTCCAGCGGTACTTCCGCTTCCAGTGTCGCCACCAGTAGTGCTGCCGGAAGTATCACCTGTAGTTGTTCCGGTTGTTCCAGCAGAGTCTCCGCCGGCAGCAGGTTCGGTTGTTGTTCCACCAGAGGAAGAATCCGGTGATGAGGTTGTTCCGGAAGAATCGGTACCTGTAGCAGGTGTGTTCTCATCAGAACTCTCAGAATCATCTTTCTTGGAATCTTTTGATGGGGCAACATAATGACCACTGCAGCTCTTTGTCGGGGCATTGTCTTTTGAGAAATACTCTGTAATAGCAGGACAACCGCTTGTGGCAAGGAGTCCTGTTTTAGTACAAACAGTCTTTTCTTCGACAGAGGATGGAATTTCAAAGTCCTTGTACTCAAGTCCTTTTGTATCCTGGATACGCTCCATGATATTTCTCCAAAGTTTCTGATGCCAGTTCTGGCTTAATCGATCCATTGTCTTATGCTCATCATATCCACCCCATACAGACGCTGTATAATAAGGTGTAAATGCTGAAATCCACAAGTCACGGCTTTCCTGGCTGGTACCTGTTTTAGCGGCAACAGGCATGTTGCTCAGTCTTGCAGAACCACCGGTTCCACCGGCACCGTTGACAACGTCTTCCATTGCACTTGTCAGAAGATAAGCAGTGGAGTCTTTTAAGACTTCATGTTTCTCAGGGGTTGTGTTATCGAGAAGAACATTTCCTTCATGATCCAAAACCTGTGTGTAAAGAATCGGTTTCATGTAAGTTCCACCATTGGCAATTGCTGCATAGGCAGCTGTCATCTCGATATTATATACACCGTTTGTGATACCACCAAGAGCTTTCGCCTGTGAATATTTATCATCTTCAGTCAGTGTTGTAAATCCAAAATCAAGAAGATAATCATAACTTTCCGTTTCACCAACATAGTCAGTTAATGTCTTAACGGCAAGGACGTTCATAGAATGTTCGATTCCATAACGGACACGTGTCGGACCGATGTATTTTTTATCCCAGTTGTTTACGGACTGTCCGTTTTTATATTCATATTCTTCATCATCAATTGTTGTTGCAAGAGTGATCTTTCCTTCGTTAAGTGCCGGTGCATAAGCAGCAAGAATCTTGAAACAGGATCCAGGCTGTCTTGCAGAATCTGTGGCACGGTTTAGAGAAAGACTGGAATTCTTCTCGCCGCGTCCGCCGACGATGGCTTTCACCTGTCCGGTATACTGATCCATCACAACAACAGAAGTCTGCGGCTGAGGTGAGAGCTCAATTCTCTCATCAACAGTGTCTCCGCCAGCCTCATCGATATTGAGCGTTGATTTAAATGCATCAACTGCTTCCTGTGCAGCTTCTTCAGAACCGTAGAGAAGAGGAGTGTCATATCCCCATGCAGTCTGAATATAAGAAGCAAGTTGTTCTTTGCTGTAGTTCTCAGAAGAACCATCTGCCCTGTGGATAGTAAGTGCGTAATCAAGCCCATATTCTGTATCACCATTGAGATAATCCCCTACATTAGCAACTTCATCATCACAGATGGCCTGAATATCAGCATCCTGTGTAACGTTGATCGTAAGGCCGCCGCTATAGAGCAGATTATATGCCTGTGTTTCAGTATAACTCTTCTCAGTTACAAGATCATCTACAACCTGATTTATGACAGAATCGATGAAATAAGTGTAAGGTTTGGATGCAGTTGTATTTGACGCTGTTTCGGAAATGCGGTCATATACATTATCAGCCATAGCCTCATCGTATTCATCCTTTGTGATAAAGCCTTGTTCCTTCATGTTTTTCAGAACTTTTTCCCGTCTTTTTGCATTATTCTCCGGGCTGCTGACAGGATTCAGATTCGACGGACTCTGAGTGATCGCTGCGATAACTGCACATTCAGAAAGAGTCAGGTCTTTTGCATCTTTATTAAAGTAACGCTGTGCAGCTGTCTGAACTCCGAGGCATCCCTGACCTAAATTGATTGTATTCATGTATGCTTCAAGAATCTCTTCCTTACTCATCTCTTTTTCAATCTTTAGTGCAAGGTACTGTTCCTGGATTTTACGTTCAATTCGCTGATACCTACTCTCATTGATGAAATTAGGGAATACATTGTTTTTGATCAGCTGCTGGGTTAATGTGCTGGCTCCTTCTGTGAAATGGAAGCCATGTGCAACACCATTAACACCGGCACGGATAATTCCCTGGATATCAATACCATTATGCTTGTAGAAACGTTCGTCCTCGATAGCAACAAAAGCTTTTCCCATGTATGGTGAAATCTCGTCATATTTCTTGTAAACACGGTTAGAATCAGAGTCTTTGAGTTGCTCAAGCAAAGTTCCATTGGAATCGACAATATTCGTTGTATAGCCCTGTGGCATAATGTCCTTTGCTGTGACTTCCGGTGTATTGTCAATCACTTTTTTTACATATATGCCAATTCCGGCTGCCCCAATGACGATCAAAAGCAGAAAACAAATAATGAGGGCTTTGAAAAAACGTACGCCGACTCGCTTCTTTTTCCTTTTCTTTTTAGAAGAAATTTGCTTTTTTCTTCTAGAAAGATTCGATTTTCCGTAATTCACGTATAATATCCTCCTTTATTGACTTCTATGATTATATCAAATTTACCGATGTAAATAAAGGTAAATTTGAAAAGTTCAAATTTTCCTGAAAATCTTAAGAAAAAATACAGTTTTATATAGAAAAGCATGGTATATTAGATAAAGAAATATTTTCAAATATAGCAAAAATAAAAAAAGAATGGGAGACTGAAAAATGGAAATCTACCATACAATATATAAGGGCGGAAATGGAGAAATTGTTGAAAAGAAATCCAGATTTATTGCAGAAGTGCATCCGGTCACATCAGAAGAAGAAGCCATGGAGATTTTAGAGCAGACAAGAAAGCAGTACTGGGATGCGAGACATCATTGCTGGGCTTACATTATAGGAAGGAATCCGGCGGCAGAAAGAATGAGTGATGATGGGGAACCGGCAGGAACAGCAGGAAAACCGATTCTGGAGGTGATCCGTGGGAGAGAACTGACGAATGTACTTGTAATTGTTACAAGATATTTTGGAGGTACGCTTCTTGGAACGGGGGGACTGGTCAGGGCTTATACAGCAGCAACGATCGAAGGATTGAAGAACAGTGAGAGCATTGCAAGGATTCATGGGGTGAAACTCGGAATTGAGACGAATTATACGGATTTGGGGAAAATCCAATATCTGATTGCAAATCGAAATCTGGATCAATTAGAACCCGTTTACACAGATAAGGTTGAAATGACAGTGTTTGTTCCGACAGATGAGATGGGCAGCCTGCGGGCTGAACTGATGGAAGGGGCAAACGGTCAGGTGGTTCTGGATGAAGAGACAACCTGTTGGTTTGCAAGGACAGAAGATGGAATTAAGATTTTTGATGAAGAATGATTCTCATAGAAGATGTTGTTTTGTGAGATAGAAAGGAACCCCTGCCGGAATATCTGGCAGGGGTTCCTTTCCTTTAAGTGTGTGTCATATAACATTCAATAAATCTACTTATACTGAATAGATATGTTCTATGAGAATTCTGGTTCGATCAGACCAAATGAACCATCTTTTCTTTTGTATACTACATTGACTTCATCAGTCTCGGCATTGGAGAATACGAAGAAGTTATGTCCGAGAAGTTCCATCTGAACACAGGCATCTTCTGGAAACATTGGTTTAATACCAAACTTCTTTGTACGAACGATACGGACTTCATCGTCTTCTGTTGTCTCTTCTTCTGAATCAAAGAATTCTTTTCTGAAGCTGTTACCTGATGGAGCATATGATGTAGGATGTCCCTGATTACGAGCAACCAGTTTGTTCTTATATTTGCGAAGCTGGCGTTCGATGATCTCTTCTACAAGATCAATGGAAACATACATATCATTGCTTGTCTGCTCAGAACGGATAATATTTCCCTTCACTGGGATTGTTACCTCAATTTTCTGACGTCCTTTTTCTACACTGAGCGTTACATTGATTTCTGTTTCAGGAGTGAAGTACCTTTCAAGTTTTCCTAATTTCTGTTCGATAGCATCCTTTAATCCCGGTGTTACCTCGATGTTTTTTCCGCTGATAATAAATTTCATGCTGCTCAACTCCTTTGTTCAAATTATACAGAAGAATGATTAGATTACTTCTGTATCATGGTTATATTATAACATGAAAAAGATTTTCTGTATACAATAAATCGTCCTAAAATTATGAAAATTTTCAAAACTTTAGGACGATTTTAAAATTATCAGATAATTAATGAATGCTATTTTGAACAGCGAGCATAAGTTTCAAACACGAATATTATTTATTGATCGTGCTGCGTTTTCTCATTCTGGAATCCAGAATCTTCTTGCGGATACGCAGATTTTCCGGTGTTACTTCAAGAAGTTCATCGGTATCAATAAAGTCAAGTGCCTGTTCGAGGCTGAGAACACGCGGAGGTGTCAGACGAAGTGCTTCATCTGCGCTGGAAGAACGTGTGTTAGTAAGATGTTTTGTCTTACATACGTTCAGTTCGATATCTTCAGCTTTACCATTCTGTCCGATAACCATACCGGAATATACTTTCTCACCGGCTCCGATGAAGAGAGTACCACGCTCCTGGGCACTGTACAGACCATAAGTTACGGATTCACCAGTCTCAAATGCGATCAGAGATCCCTGCTTACGATACTGGATATCTCCTTTGTATGGTGCATATCCTTCAAAGCTTGTGTTGATGATACCATTTCCTTTTGTATCTGTCATGAACTCACCACGGTATCCGATCAGTCCACGTGCCGGGATAAGGAATTCGAGACGAGTATATCCACCGTTTGACGGAGTCATGTTGCGGAGTTCACCTTTTCTCTGACCGAGTTTTTCAATAACAATTCCAGTGAACTCATCAGGAACATCAATATAAGCAAGTTCCATAGGCTCAAGTTTTTTGCCATTTTCATCTGTGTGATACAGAACTTCAGCTTTACTTACTGCAAACTCGTATCCTTCACGACGCATGTTCTCAATAAGAACAGAAAGGTGAAGCTCACCACGACCGGATACTTTGAAGCTGTCTGCATTTTCTGTCTCTTCTACTCGAAGGCTGACATCTGTGTTCAGCTCACGGAAAAGACGGTCACGCAGATGACGGGATGTAACGAATTTACCTTCTTGTCCTGCAAACGGGCTGTCGTTTACGATAAACTGCATGGAGATTGTTGGCTCAGAAATCTTCTGGAACGGAATGGCTTCCGGATTCTCAGGAGAGCAGAGAGTATCTCCGATGGAAATATCTGTGATACCTGATACAGCAACAATAGATCCGATTGTAGCTTCTTTTACTTCTACACGGTTCAGTCCGTCGAATTCATAGAGTTTACCAATTTTTACACGCTGCTGTTTGTCAGGATCATGATGGTTTACAACAACCATATCCTGGTTCACGGAAATTGTACCGTTTTCTACTTTACCAACTCCGATACGACCAACATATTCATTGTAGTCGATCGTGCTGATCAGCATCTGGGTCGGAGCTTCCGGATCACCTTCCGGAGCAGGAATGTAATCAAGGATTGTCTCGAACAGTGGTTTCATATCCTGTTTCTCGTCAGAAAGATCAAGGACAGCAACACCAGCTTTTGCAGAAGCATATACAAAAGGACACTCAAGCTGCTCATCTGAAGCACCAAGATCGATAAAGAGTTCAAGAACCTCATCAATTACGGCATCCGGTCTTGCTTCCGGACGGTCAATCTTATTGATACATACGATAACAGGAAGTTCCAGCTCAAGTGCTTTTCTCAGAACGAATTTTGTCTGAGGCATAGCACCTTCAAATGCATCAACAACAAGTACAACACCATTTACCATCTTAAGAACACGTTCTACTTCTCCACCGAAGTCAGCATGTCCAGGTGTGTCAATGATATTGATCTTAACACCATTATAATGAACGGCAGTATTCTTAGAAAGGATTGTAATTCCACGTTCACGCTCAATGTCATTAGAGTCCATGACACGTTCTTCTACTTCCTGATTCTCACGGAATACACCGCTCTGTTTTAAAAGCTCGTCAACCAGAGTTGTCTTACCATGGTCAACATGGGCGATAATTGCAACATTTCTCACATCTTCACGTTTTGTTTTCATAATCTAAACACTCTTCCTTAATTATACAAAAAATATTTATCTGTAACATAACTTCATTATTTTATCACAAAAAATGAAATTTACAAGAAAAAGTTTGAATTCGATTTCAAGTACGAAAAAGGTCGAATACTTTTTCTGTAAAAAATAGTTCTATTTCATTACAATAAGACATACATTAGGTAATGACTTAAAATACCAGCCAGAGGAAGGGAGAATTATAAATTATGTCAGATAAGATTATTGAAAACAACCAGGTGACAGTTATAGGAGAGGTGGTATCAGAGTTTACATACAGCCATGAGGTCTTTGGAGAAGGTTTCTATATGGTAGAACTTCTTGTAAAGCGGTTAAGTAACTCTTGTGACCGGATTCCGGTCATGATATCAGAACGTCTCATTGACGTAACACAGGATTGCCGTGGAGAATATTTAATGGTGTCTGGTCAGTTCAGATCCTATAATCGTCATGAGGAGACAAAAAACAGACTGGTTCTTTCTGTGTTTGCGAGAGAAATAGAATTTATCGAGGAAGAACCGGATGGAGCAAGAACAAATCATATACTTCTTGAAGGATATATGTGTAAGCGTCCGGTCTACAGAAAAACACCTCTTGGAAGAGAAATTGCAGATATTCTGCTGGCAGTGAACAGACCGTATGGAAAATCTGATTATATTCCATGTATCTGCTGGGGGAGAAATGCAAGATATGCTTCAAACTTTGATGTAGGGGAACATGTCAGAATATTCGGAAGAATCCAAAGCAGAGAGTATGTGAAGAAATTGTCAGAGACACAAACAGAGACAAGAATCGCATATGAGGTCTCCGTCAGTAAACTGGAGTGTGTGGAAGAATTCTAAGGGTGGATTGTTTCATTATTTAAAACTTTGTGAAAAGGATATCATATATTGAGATAACAACTCAAATGTGATATTCTTTTTTATATGATATTTCGGAAAATAAGAGTGTGATGAAAGAAAAAACAGGTAATGCTGATAGAAAGTAGTTCTGAAAAATCATGGAATACTTGAGGTTTCATACAGGAGGAAGATACAGATGGTTAAGATATTAATGCACGGATGCAACGGAAAAATGGGACGCATGATCACAGAAATTGTGAAGAATGAAGAAGATGCAGTGATTGCGGCAGGTGTCGACAAGTTCACAGGAATTCCAAATGATTATCCGGTATTTGAGGAGATCACACAGTGTGATGTGGATGTAGATGTAGTGATTGATTTTTCCAATGCGGGAGCAGTGGATGAATTGTTAGATTACTGTGTGAAGAAGAGTCTTCCGGTTGTTCTTTGTACAACAGGGCTTTCAGACGAACAGTTAAAGAAGGTAGATGAGTGTTCTGAGAAGATTGCAGTTCTTAAGTCTGCGAATATGTCAATGGGAATCAACCTGTTACTGAAACTTTTGAAAGATGCTGCCAAAGTACTTGCACCGGCAGGCTATGATATTGAACTTGTTGAGAAACACCATAATCAGAAGCTGGATGCGCCAAGCGGAACGGCACTTGCATTGGCAGACTCTATTAATGAAGCAATGGGAAATGAATACGAGTATGTGTATGACAGAAGTCAGGTGAGAAAGAAGCGAGACGCAAAGGAAATTGGTATTTCAGCAGTTCGTGCAGGAACAATCGTAGGAGAACATGAGGTGATTTTTGCAGGAACAGATGAAGTGATTGAATTTAAACATACTGCATATTCAAGAAGCGTATTTGCCAAAGGTGCAGTTGAGGCAGGAAAGTTCCTTGCGGGACAGCCAGCCGGCATGTATGACATGGGGGATGTTATTCAGTTTTAGTACTGGATGAATAATAGCCGGTAAACCGGCGGGAACAAGATCCGGTAAATAGATCCCGGTAAGGGGAAGATTTCGGGTCTGGAGGAGATTGTATATGGAAAATATGGAAAACCGTTATTTAGACAGGTTGTCGGATCTTTATCCGACAATTGCAGCTGCATCTACGGAGATTATTAATCTGCAGGCAATTTTGAACCTTCCGAAGGGGACAGAACATTTTCTGACGGATGTACATGGAGAAGATGAAGCTTTTTCTCATGTTCTGAGGAATGGGTCTGGTGCCGTGAGAAGCAAGATTGAAGATGTTTTTGGTAATACAATGAGTGTAAAGGACAAAAAAGCACTGGCAACATTGATTTACTATCCGAAAGCGAAGATGGAACAGGTGAAACGGACGGAGTCGAATATGGATGACTGGTATCGAGTGAATCTGTATCGTCTGATAGAAGTAAGTAAGCGTGCAGCAAGTAAATATACAAGATCTAAAGTGAGAAAATCACTGCCGAAGGATTTCTCTTATGTGATCGAAGAATTGATTACCGAGAAAGCGGAAGTCAGTGACAAAGAGTCTTATTATAATGAAATTATATCTACGATTATCAGGATCGGACGGGCAGAAGAATTTATTGCAGCAATTTCAGAACTGATCCAGCGTCTGGTTGTGGATCATCTGCATATTGTCGGTGATATTTATGACAGAGGACCGGGACCGCATCTTATTATGGACAAGCTGCTGAAATATCATTCTGTTGATATTCAGTGGGGAAACCATGATGTTGTATGGATGGGAGCAGCGGCCGGACAGTTGGGCTGCATTGCAAATGTGATCCGTATCTGCGCCAGATATGGAAACCTGGATATTATAGAAGATGGTTATGGTATCAACCTGCTTCCACTGGCTACATTTGCTATGAGGATGTACAAGGATGATCCATGCACCTGTTTTAAATTGAAAGGTACTGACAGACCGGAATCTGATGAGATGCAGATGAATCTGAGAATACATAAAGCGATTTCAATTATCCAGTTTAAAGTAGAAGGTCAGATTATAGAGAGGCAGAAAGGATTCCATCTGGAGAATCGTGCGTTACTGCATAAGATTGATTATCAGAAAGGTACGATTAATCTGGAAGGAAAAGAATATAAGCTCCTGGATACAAATTTCCCGACAATAGATCCAAAGAACCCATATAAACTGACTTCTGAAGAGGAAGAAATTATGGATCGTCTGGTGCATGCTTTTGTGGGATGTGAAAAATTACAGGAACATATGCGTTTCCTTCTTGCGAAAGGTGGTTTGTATAAGGTATATAACAATAATCTGTTGTATCATGGATGTGTCCCGTTAGATGCGAAGGGGAACCTGAAAGAAGTAGAAATTTTCGGAAAGAAATATCGTGGAAAGGCCTTGTATGATGTGTTGGAAAGTTATGTGAGAAAAGGATTTTTTGCATTGGATCCAAAGGAGCGGGAAGATGGAAAAGATACAATGTGGTATATCTGGCTACATCCGGACTCACCGTTATTTGGAAAGAACAAGATGGCGACCTTTGAAAGATATTTCCTTGCAGAGAAGGAAACACATGTAGAAAAGAAAAATCCATACTATGCCCTGCTTGAAAATGAGACAGTTGTGGATAATATCATGATAGAATTTGGATTGGATCCAAAAGAGGATACACACATTGTAAATGGTCATGTGCCGGTTAAGAGAAAAGATGGCGAGAGTCCGATCAAGTGTAATGGTAAAGTAATGGTTATTGATGGGGGATTTTCAAGAGCATATCAGAAAGAAACCGGAATTGCAGGATACACGCTGGTTTATAATTCGTATGGATTACTTTTGGTAGCACATGAACCATTTGAGTCTACAGAAGCAGCAATTAAGAAGGAAAATGACATTCATTCGGAGACAGTGGTAGTGACCAGAGTGAACGAGAGACGTCTTGTTGGTGACACCGACGCTGGAAGGAAATTAAAAGAACAGATCAAAGATCTTGAATGGCTGCTGGCGTCGTACAGAAATGGTCAGATTATAGAAAAACTGTAAATAATTGTTTATGCTGATATAGCCTCCGGCAGGATTGCAGAGGTGCGCAGTAGAAGTATGTCATGCAATTGCATGACGCGCACCTTGCAGCAAGAATGCCAGGGGAATCTACGCCTGGTGGTATCTCTCGCAAAACATTATACTGGAAGAGGGATTACACTCATGGATCTGATCCAGGAGGGAAATATTGGTCTCATGCATGCAGCAGAGAAATATGATTATACAAAGGAAAATCGATTTTCCACATATGCATCCTGGTGGATCAAAGAAGCAATGCAGCGGGCAATTGATCAGCAGTCACGAGAAATCCGTGTGCCGGTTCATGTTGCAGAGAATATGAAGAAAGTACAGAAAATTTCAAAAGATCTTCAGCAGAAATTTGGAAGAGAGGCTACACCGGAAGAGATAGCAGAAGAGATGAAGGATAAATCACCGGAATTTGTAAAAGAGATTTTGTCATATCTTCAGAATCCGGTTTCACTGGAAACTCCGGTAGGAGAAGATGGGGAGAATAATCTTGGTGATATGGTTGAAGATAAGGATGCAACGACGCCGGAAGATGCTATGAATCAGCTTGTGCAAAAAGAAGAAGTACAGGAATTGTTAGAGTCCCTTAATGATAGAGAACGTCAGGTGATCCGTTTGAGATTTGGTCTGGAAGATGGAAAAACACATACGTTGGAAGAAATCGGTGATGAACTGAATGTGACAAGAGAACGCGTACGCCAGATTGAAGCCAGAGCGATGGAGAAACTTCGCAGCAAAGCGACAAAACTGTAAAAAATTTCTTTTGAATAAATATTGAAAAATTGCAGATAGTAAAGACACAATATTTATTTGAAAGGAAGACAAAAAATGAGGAGAATAAGAAAATTGCTTGTCTGTGTGATGTGCGTACTGATGCTTTGCAGTCTCGCTGGTTGTGGAAACAACACAGGAACAGCGAATGACAATCTCAATGATGCGACATCCGGTGAAAACTATGATGGAAATGGAGAAAATGGTAATAATACCGGAAATAATGCGGGAGACCAGAATGGAGATAGTATCCTAGATGACGCGGTTGACGATGTAACGGATGGCGTGGATGATGTTACAGACGATATCACAAATGGTGTCGATGATGTAGCCGATGATCTGACGCAGGAGAATGGCGTGCAGAACAAGATGCAGAATAACGAGTGATCAATATGCCGTAGGCCGGAAACGGAACTGCGGCATTTTTCTAAAAGAAGGAGAGACAGGATGAGATTCAGACCATGTATTGATATACATAATGGAAAAGTGAAACAGATTGTGGGCGGAAGCCTGAAAGATGAAGGAAATCAGGCCAGCACAAACTTTACGTCAGAACTGGATGCAGCATGGTATGCAAGACAGTATCAGAAAGATCACCTGAAAGGCGGCCATATAATTCTTTTAAATCCAGTTGGATCAGAATACTACGAGGCGACGAAAAAGCAGGCGATGGGAGCTCTGGCGGCATACCCGGGTGGAATGCAGATCGGTGGTGGAATTACAGCAGATAATGCACAGGAATATCTAGATTCAGGAGCAAGTCATGTGATCGTGACTTCTTATGTGTTTCAAGACGGGATTTTTCATGAAGAGAGACTGCAGAAATTAGTAAATGCAGTTGGCAAAGAACATGTGGTTTTAGATCTTAGCTGCAGAAGAAAAGATGGTAAATTTTACGTGGTTACTGACCGCTGGCAGAAGTTCACAGAACTTGCATTATCACACAAGGTGTTAAATGAGCTTTCAAAATATTGTGATGAATTCCTGATCCATGGTGTAGATGTGGAGGGGAAAGGTGCCGGAATGGAAACAGAATTAGTAAGGATGCTTGGGAGCTGGGGCGGAATCCCAATCACTTATGCCGGTGGAATCGGATCAATGGAAGATCTGGAGAGATTTCGAAAAGAGAGCGGCGGAAAAGTAGACTTTACAATCGGAAGCGCTCTTGATCTGTTTGGAGGAAAAATTCCATATGCAGAAGTTTGTAGTTACTGTTCACTCCCGTGTCAATCACTCCGCTTGTAAATTCGCAGAATGTTAACACTCTATGAAGTTGTTGAATTCAAGAGCGGATAGTGATAGAATGTAGAACAGAGTGGAATTTCAGACCAAAATCAAAATTCAGAGAAGGAGTAATTGCGGAAATATGAATATTATAGAAAAGATTTTCGGAACTCACAGTGAGAACGAGCTGAAACGAATTTATCCGATCGTAGACCGCATCGAGGCACTGGGGCCGGAGATGGAGGCGCTTTCAGACGAAGAACTTCGAGGAAAGACAAAAGAATTTAAAGAACGACTGAAAGAGGGAGAGACTCTGGATGATATCCTTCCGGAAGCATATGCTGTAGTAAGAGAAGGTGCTTACAGAAGTCTTGGAATGCGTCATTATAGAGTACAGTTGATTGGTGGTATTATCCTGCATCAGGGACGTATCGCAGAGATGAGAACTGGTGAAGGTAAGACACTTGTGTCCACACTTCCGGCATATTTGAATGCCTTGGACGGAAAAGGTGTTCACATCGTCACAGTTAATGACTATCTGGCGAAGCGTGATGCTGAGTGGATGGGAAAAGTACATGAGTTTTTAGGACTCAAAGTCGGTGTTGTTCTCAATGAGATGAACAATGACGAGAGACGAGAGGCTTATAATTGCGATATTACTTATGTGACGAATAATGAACTTGGATTTGATTATCTGAGAGATAATATGGTTATCTATAAAGAACAGCTGGTTCAGAGAGGATTGCATTATGCAGTTATCGATGAGGTTGATTCCGTTTTGATTGATGAGGCAAGAACACCTTTGATCATTTCCGGACAGAGTGGAAAGTCTACAGCTCTGTATGAAGCCTGCGATGTTCTTGCAAAACAGCTGGAACGAGGTGAGGCAAGCGGTGAATTTTCCAAGATGAATGCCATCATGGGAGAAGAAATCGAAGAGACGGGTGATTTCATTGTCGATGAGAAAGAGAAGACAGTTAACCTGACAGAAGATGGTGTGAAGAAAGTAGAGAAGTTCTTCCACATCGAAAACCTTGCTGATCCGGAGAACCTGGAAATCCAGCATAATATTATCCTTGCACTCAGAGCACACAATCTGATGTTCCGTGATCAGGATTATGTTGTAACTCCGGATGGTGAAGTTATGATCGTCGATGAGTTTACAGGACGTATCATGCCGGGACGTCGTTACTCTGATGGTCTGCATCAGGCAATCGAGGCGAAGGAACATGTGAAGGTAAGAAGAGAGAGTAAGACTCTGGCAACAATCACATTCCAGAACCTGTTTAATAAGTATGACAAGAAGAGTGGTATGACAGGTACTGCGATCACAGAGGAGAAAGAGTTCCGTGATATTTATGGAATGGACGTTGTTGAAATTCCGACAAACAAGCCGGTACAGAGAGTGGATCTAGAGGATGCTGTTTATAAGACAAAGAAAGAAAAATACGAAGCAGTTGTAGAAGCTGTTAAAGAAGCGCATGCAACAGGACAGCCGGTGCTGGTAGGTACAATTACAATTGAAGTATCCGAACTTCTCAGCAAGATGCTGAAGAAAGAGGGAATCAAGCATAATGTACTGAATGCAAAATATCATGAGCAGGAGGCTGCAATCGTAGCCGATGCCGGACTTCATGGAGCGGTAACGATCGCAACCAATATGGCTGGCCGTGGTACTGATATCAAGCTGGATGATGATGCGCGTGCGGCAGGCGGTCTGAAAATTATTGGTACAGAGAGACATGAATCCCGTCGTATTGACAATCAGCTGCGTGGACGTTCCGGACGTCAGGGAGATCCAGGAGAGTCCAGATTCTACATTTCTCTGGAAGATGATCTGATGCGATTGTTCGGTTCAGAAAGACTGATGGGAATCTTCAATACACTTGGTGTAGAAGACGGTGAGCAGATTGAACATAAGATGCTTTCAAGCGCGATTGAAAAAGCACAGAAGAAGATCGAGAGTAACAACTTTGGTATTCGTAAGAATCTGTTGGAGTACGATCAGGTAATGAACGAGCAGAGAGAGATTATTTACGAAGAGAGACGCCGTGTTCTTGATGGAGAAAGCATGCGTGATACAATCTACAGCATGATTACAGAATATGTGGAAAATATGACAGATCGTTTCGCTTCTACAGAGGCAGATCCGGAAGAGTGGGATATCAAAGGATTGGATGTGAATCTTCACAATGTGATTCCACAGCTTCAGCTCCCATCTGAGAAGGAATGCCAGAGTATGAGTCAGAAGGAGTTAAAGCATCTTCTGAAAGAACGTGGAGTGAAGGCTTATGAGAACAAAGAAGCAGAGTTCCCGGAGGCAGAGCAGCTTCGTGAAGTTGAGCGTGTTGTACTTCTGAAAGTGATTGATGCAAGATGGATGGATCATATCGATGATATGGATCAGCTGCGTCAGGGAATCGGTCTTCAGGCTTATGGGCAGAGAGATCCACTGGTAGAGTACAAGATGACAGGATATGAGATGTTCGGTGAAATGACAAATGCAATCGCTGAAAACACGATCCGTACATTATTCCACATTAAGGTTGAGCAGAAAGTGGAGAGAGAAGAGGTTGCAAAAGTAACCGGAACAAACAAAGATGACAGCGCAGTCCGTGCACCGAAAAAGCGCGAGGAGAAGAAGATTTATCCAAACGATCCATGCCCGTGCGGAAGTGGAAAGAAGTACAAACAGTGCTGTGGAAGAAAAATCAAATAAGCTGAACAGTTACAATAATTTAAAGTATATATATGAAAGAGGTGATTAAGGTGGTTTTACTGGATGAACTGAAGTCAAGACTGACTGCATATGAAGAACCGCTGAAAGATTTGAGGGATTCACTTTGACCTCGCTTCAAAGAAGCTTAGGATCGAAGAATTAGAAAAGAGACTGGAGGAACCGGGATTCTGGGATGACCCGGAGATTTCCCAGCATGTAATGAAAGAGTTGAAAGGTCTTCAGGATTCTGTAAAAGAGATTGATAAATTATTTACAGATTATGAAGACATGCTTCTTCTGATTGAAATGAGTGAAGGAGAAGACGAGGAGCAGGAAGCCGCAGAAGAGATTGAAGAGGAACTTGGAACATTTGAGGAAGTCTTTGAGAAACTGCGAATCAGCACACTTCTGATCGGACCGTATGATGCGGATAATGCAATCGTGACACTTCACGCAGGTGCAGGCGGTACAGAGGCAATGGACTGGACAGGAATGCTCTATCGTATGTACAGCCGCTGGGCTGAAAAGAAAGGCTATGAAGTCGAGATGCTGGATTATCTGGAAGGTGATGTGGCAGGTATCAAGGGAGTTACTTTTGAGGTTAAGGGAGAAAATGCTTATGGTTATCTCCGTTCCGAGAAAGGTGTACACCGTCTGGTTCGTATTTCTCCATTTAATGCAAATGGAAAGCGACAGACATCATTTGCATCCTGCGATGTGATTCCGGATATTGAAGAAGATATCGATATTGAGATCAACGACGATGATATCCGTGTCGATACTTATCGTTCCAGTGGTGCCGGCGGACAGCATATCAATAAGACGTCATCTGCAATCCGAATCACACATCTTCCGACAGGAATTGTGGTTCAGTGTCAGAATGAACGTTCCCAGCACATGAATAAAGATAAGGCGATGCAGATGTTGAAATCCAAACTGTATGTACTCAAACAGCAGGAACAGGCAGAGAAGATGTCAGACATCCGCGGAGAGGTTAGAGATATTAATTTCGGAAATCAGATCCGTTCTTATGTCATGCAGCCATATACACTTGTCAAGGATCATAGAACAAACGCAGAAATCAGCAATGTAGGTGCAGTAATGGATGGAAATATTGATCCTTTTATTAATGCATATTTGAGCATGGATGCAGAAGCACAGAAAGGAAAGAAAGCAGAATGATAAATGTAGCAGTAATGGGATACGGTACAGTAGGATCAGGAGTTGTAGAGGTCCTCAGAACCAATGGTGAACTCATCAATGAAAGAGCTCAGGATGTGATAAATGTAAAATACGTTCTGGATCTCAGAGATTTTCCGGGTGATCCGGTAGAAGAGATTCTGACACATGATTTCGAGACAATCGTAAATGATGCAGAAGTAGACATTGTTGTTGAGACAATGGGAGGTGTAGAGCCTGCTTATACATTTGTAAAACGTTGTCTAGAAGCAGGTAAGAACGTTGCGACATCCAACAAAGCTCTGGTAGCAAAACATGGAGCAGAACTTCTTGAGATTGCTCGTGACAGAAGTATCAATTTTATGTTTGAAGCCAGTGTTGGTGGGGGTATCCCAATCATTCGTGCACTGAATTCCTCTCTGACAGCAGACAGAATTGATGAAGTGACAGGAATCCTGAATGGAACAACAAACTATATGCTGACAAAGATGTTCTTTGAGAGTGCTGATTATGACGAAGTACTCAAAGAAGCACAGGAGAAAGGATACGCAGAGCGCAATCCGGAAGCAGATGTTGAGGGACATGATGCGTGCAGAAAGATTGCAATTCTGACATCTCTGATCGCAGGACAGCATGTGGACTTTGAGACAATCCATACAGAAGGAATCACAAAGATCACAACAGAAGATATGAAATATGCCAAGAAGATGAATATGGCAATCAAGCTGCTTGCATCCAGCAAAAGAGAAGGAGAATCTTTCTCTGCAATCGTTGCACCGATGCTTCTTTCAGAGAATCATCCTTTGTGTAATGTGAATGATGTATTTAATGCAGTTTTTGTCCGCGGAAATATGCTTGGTGATGCAATGTTCTACGGAAGTGGAGCCGGTAAGCTCCCGACAGCAAGCGCTGTAGTCGCAGACGTTGTAGACGCTGCAAAGCACCTTCACAGAACTGTTGTAACAAGATGGGAGAGTAAGACACTCGAACTTGTACCGAATGCGGATGCGAAGAGAAGATTCTTCGTCAGAATTCATGGAGAAGAATCTGTACTCAAATCCCGTGTTGACGAAGTGTTCGGACAAGTTGAATTTGTCAAAGCAGATGATGTCGAGGGAGAATTCGCTGTTATCACAGGCGAGATGACCGAGGCGGAGTATGCACAGAAGGCAGAAGAGATTCCGGAAGTTGTGAAGATGATCCGTATGGCAGATTAATTTGTATTTGCTTCAGTGGATTCTGAAAGTATAATAGAAAGAGCCAGAGCAGGTACCACACATGGTAACTGTCCTGGCTCTTATGTTACATACGGCTCAGTGTACTGTTATGGTACGCAGAACTAAAGGTAACGTCCTCTCCCAGCCATTGAGGTGCGGGATAGGTGTTAGCTGTTTCTTCGTCTGGAAATTCAATTTCGGCGAGAATCAGTGGAGCAAGGTCATCATGGAAGATATCTAATTCAAGAAAAAGCGGAGTGGAACAGAAGTCTGCGTTTTCCGGGCAGATACAACTCATAGGAATGACATAGCGTGTTTTATGAATGATGCGTCCGTCGACTTTTTCTTTTAGATGCTCATAACTTTCTTTGGTAAGAGGAAGGTTATATTCTTCACGGGCCATAAGCCCCTTGGATTTGTAGGTGAGAACATAATCGTCATCCTCTCTGCGTATCCTTATGACAGGAGCAGTGCATAAGTAGCCTTGTTCCAGTTCTTTGTGCGGATGATTGAAAGGAGAAAATGGAAGCTCCTCAAGTTTTTGTATTAAAAATTTGCGTTCTATTTCCATAACTAAATATTCCTCCGGGATGGTGATTGTTTATACTATAATAATATGAAGTGAGTGTCAAAAGTAAATTTTGCCACTCACTGATGTAACCGGATTGCTCCATTTTGTGCGAGCACAAACGCAATTTATACTTTTGACACTTACATCATAATACGTGAAATATAAAAAGGCAATGGTGAGATGAGTACTATCTTGACTTGACGAACGACTTATCCACGCAGTAAAATGAAATCATTGTTGAGATATCATCGGAAAGCGAGGAAGTATTGGATGAAGAAAGTAGTTGTATTTTTAGCAGACGGTTTTGAAGAAGTAGAAGGTTTAACTGTAGTGGATCTTTTGAGAAGAGCAGGAGCGGTTGTGGAGACAGTTTCTGTTATGGGAAAAATGCAGATTGACGGAGCACATGGAATACAGGTGGAAGCGGATGAATTGTTTGAGAAAGCATTTTTTGATGACGCAGAACTTCTTGTACTTCCGGGAGGTATGCCGGGAACACTGTATCTAAAAGAGCATAAAGGTCTGGCAGACTTACTTTGCAAGTTCAATGAAAAGGGAAAGAGAATCGCAGCAATCTGTGCAGCTCCGACTGTATTTGGAGCACTTGGATTGTTGAAAGAGAAAGCAGCATGCTGTTATCCGGGGATGGAAGAACAGCTGAATTGTAAAGAAGCAAAGTTCTGTTCCTTTGTCACAGATGGAAATATTACAACAAGCCGTGGTGTGGGAACAGCGATACCATTTGCACTGGAACTGATCCGTCAGCTTTTTGGCAATGAAAAAGCTTCTGAAATAGCAGAATCTATTGTATATGAGGAATAAAATCAGAAAAAGTAGTCAGAAAAATGTAAAAAAACATGTAAAAGATATAGGAAAGTGGAAAAAACACTGGAAATATGAGACTTTATATGCTATACTGTTTCAATGACTGCGAATGTATACTTTTAAGAAATTAATTCGTTCGATAAGTAAAGAATTTGCTTATAAACAAGGAGGAAGAAAATGAGTTTACAGGTAGAAAAATTAGAGCATAATATGGCAAAGCTGACAATCGAAGTTTCAGCTGAAGAAGTAGAGAAGGCACTGCAGGCAGCTTACTTAAAAGAGCGCAGCAAAATCAGCCTTCCAGGATTCCGTAAAGGAAAAGTTCCGCGTCAGATGATCGAGAAGATGTACGGACCGGAAGTATTTTATGATGAGGCAGCAAACCGCATGATCTCTGAGGCATATGCAAAAGCATATGATGAGAGTGAACTTGAGATTGCTTCCCAGCCGACAATTGATATCGTTCAGCTTGAGAAGGGAAAACCATTCATCTTCACAGCAGAAGTTGCAGTTAAACCGGAAGTTAAACTTGGAGAGTACAAAGGACTTAAAGTTGACAAATATTCTACAAGAGTAACACAGAAGGAAGTTGACGAGGAGATCGAGAAAGTTCGTGAGCAGCATGCAAGAATCGTTGAGGTTACAGACAGAGCTGTAGCAGATAAAGATGATGTTACACTTGATTTTGAAGGATTTGTTGATGGTGTTGCATTTGAAGGCGGAAAAGGCGAGAACTATCCACTGACAATCGGATCTGGTTCTTTTATTCCGGGATTTGAGGAGCAGCTGATCGGAGCTGAACTTGAGAAAGAAGTAGAAGTAAAGGTTACATTCCCAGAAGATTATCATTCAGAAGATCTGAAAGGAAAAGAAGCTGTATTCAAATGTACAGTACATGCAATCAGAGCAAAAGAGCTTCCGGAAGTAGATGATGAGTTCGCATCTGACGTTTCCGAGAAGGCTGAGACACTTGATGCTTACAGAGCAGAAGTAAAGGCTCAGATCAAAGAGCGTAAAGAGAACGAAGGAAAGGCTAAGAAAGAAGATCAGGCTGTAGAGCAGGCAGTTGCTAATGCAGAGATCGATCTTCCGGAACCAATGGTTGACCTTCAGGCTAAGCAGATGGCTGATGATTTTGCACGCCGCATTATGCAGCAGGGACTCAGCGTAGAGCAGTACTTCCAGTTCACAGGTCTCTCAGAAGAGAAGATGATGGAAGAGCTTAAGCCACAGGCTGAGAAGAGAATCAGAACAAGACTTGTTCTTGAAGCAATCGTAGCAGCAGAGAATATTGAAGTATCTGATGAGCGTCTTGATGAAGAGTTAGCTAAGATGGCTGAGTCTTACAAGATGGAAGTTGAGAAGCTGAAAGAGTTCATGGGTGAGAACGAGAAGAAGCAGATGAAAGAGGATATTGCAGTACAGGATGCAGTTACTCTGATCGTTGATGCATCTGTAGAAGGCTAATCATTTATTAGATTTCTTGAGAGGGTGCGCCTGTATATCAGGTGTGCCTTTTCTCTTTAGCGACAATCATATAGAAAAGGAAGGATAGCATATGAGTTTAGTACCTTATGTCATTGAGCAGACAAGCCGCGGAGAGCGTTCCTATGATATTTATTCAAGACTTTTGAAGGAGCGTATCATTTTCCTCGGAGAAGAAGTAAATGATGTGTCAGCAAGCGTGATCGTTGCACAGCTTCTGTTCTTGGAGGCAGACGATCCGGATAAGGATATCCAGCTGTATATTAACAGCCCGGGAGGATCTGTAACAGCAGGTTTGGCAATCTACGATACAATGCAGTACATCAAGTGTGATGTTTCAACAGTATGTATCGGTATGGCAGCCAGCATGGGCGCATTCCTGCTTTCCGGTGGAAAGAAAGGAAAGAGATTTGCCCTTCCGAACGCTGAAATCATGATTCATCAGCCATCCGGTGGTGCACAGGGACAGGCAACAGAGATTCAGATTGCAGCAGAACATATTCTTCGTACAAAGAAGAAATTGAATGAGATCCTGGCAGCAAATACAGGAAAGCCGCTGGAAGTGATCCAGCAGGATACAGAGCGTGACAATTTCATGTCTGCAGAAGAGGCGAAAGAGTACGGTCTGATCGATGAAGTAATAGTAAACCATTAATTGGTTATTGAGGTGACAGAATATGGCAGGAAAAAAGACTGAGGATATCGTAAGATGCTCGTTTTGTAATAAGACACAGTCCCAGGTTCGTAAGATGATCGCAGGACCGAACGGAACCTATATCTGTGATGACTGTGTCGCTATTTGTACCGAGATTATTGAGGAAGAATTAGATTTTAATGACAGAGCTGCACTTGACGATATTAATCTCCTGACACCGGAAGAGATGAAAGCTTTTCTGGACGAATATGTGATTGGACAGGATGAGGCAAAGAAAGTTCTTTCTGTTGCAGTTTACAATCATTATAAGAGAATTCTGGCAGAACAGGATCTAGGAGTGGAACTTCAGAAGAGCAATATCCTGATGCTTGGACCAACAGGATGTGGTAAGACACTTCTGGCACAGACACTTGCGAAAGTCCTGAATGTTCCATTTGCAATCGCAGATGCTACAGCACTGACAGAGGCAGGATATGTAGGAGAGGACGTTGAAAATATTCTCCTTAAGGTGATTCAGGCAGCAGACGGAGACATCGAGCGTGCAGAGCACGGAATCATTTACATTGATGAGATTGATAAGATCACAAGAAAATCAGAAAATCCATCCATCACACGAGATGTTTCCGGAGAAGGTGTTCAGCAGGCACTTTTGAAAATCATCGAAGGAACAGTTGCGTCTGTTCCACCGCAGGGCGGAAGAAAGCATCCACATCAGGAGTTGATCCAGATTGATACAACGAACATCTTGTTTATCTGTGGTGGTGCTTTTGAAGGAATCGATAAGATCATTGAGACAAGAATCGATAGAAAATCAATCGGATTTAATGCAGAGATCGCATCAAAACATGAGTACGATATGGATGTACTTCTTCAGGAAGCACTTCCACAGGATCTTGTAAAGTTTGGTTTGATCCCTGAGCTGGTCGGAAGACTTCCGGTGACAGTATCATTGGATCTTCTGGATAAGGATGCATTGATACGCATTCTTACAGAGCCAAAAAGTGCGATCGTAAAACAGTATCAGAAGCTTCTGGAGCTGGATGGCGTGAAGCTTGAATTTGATAAAGATGCTCTGTTAGAAATAGCAGAGACAACATTGAAGCGTAAGACAGGTGCGAGAGGTCTCCGTGCGATCATGGAGAATATCATGATGGATACGATGTTTACAGTACCGTCAGATAAGACAATCAAGGAATGCCGCATTACGAAGGAAGCGGTTCTTGGAGTGGAAGAACCGAAGTATACTCGTGATAGTGAGGATAGAAAATCATTCCTGACATCTGAGAGCAAATAGTAACTGGATACAGGAATCCTGCAAACAGTTGCGGAGTATAAAACGAGGCGGGAGTGATGGGAGTACCATCCTACCCGCCTTTTCTAACGAGGAGGAATTGAATTGGACAACGAGACAAGAAGTCTCCCTATGGTTGCCTTAAGAGGATTAACAATCATGCCGGAGATGATCGTTCATTTTGATGTGAGCAGAGAACGCTCCATCGCTGCAATTCAACAGGCAATGGTTGAAGAGCAGGAGATATTTCTGGTTGCCCAGAAATCAATAGAGACAGAGAACCCCGGACAGGACGATGTCTATGAGACTGGAACAGTTGCATCTGTGAAGCAGCTGATCAAGCTGTCAAAGAAAGTTGTAAGGGTTCTCGTGGAAGGAAAGAACCGTGCGGTTCTTAAGAAAATTGAAGAGACAGATCCTTATCTTCGTGCAGAAGTAGAAGTTCTGGAAGAACAGGAGATCACGATTCCGGATGATCTGAATGCGGAAGCAATGATGCGCGGATTGAAGGAAATTATTACAGAATATGCAGCAAAGAATGGAAAGATTTCCAAAGAATCTGTTGCAGAAATTCTTGATATTACTGATTTAAAACGTCTGGTAAATGAAGTGGCTGCGAATATTCCATTGAAGTACAAGGATCAACAGGAACTTCTGGAAGAGCTGGATTTCTGGAGTAGATATGAGAAATTATCATTGAAGCTTGTGAATGAGATGCAGATCATGGAGATCAAAGAAGAACTCCAAAGGAAAGTAAAAAATAAAGTAGATAAGCATCAAAAAGAATATCTTTTAAGAGAACAGCTGAAGGTGATTCGCGAGGAATTAGGTGAAGATACTACATTTTCAGATGCAGATGAGTTCGAAGAAGCATGTAGCAAATTAGATGCACCAGAAGAGGTAAAAGAAAAGCTCCATAAGGAAATTGGACGGTTTAAGAATACAATCGGTTCTCAGGCAGAAAATGGAGTAATCCGTACTTATATTGAGACAATCCTGGAGATGCCATGGAACAAACGTGCAGAAGATAATACAGATATCAACTATGCGAAAGAAGTTTTAGAGGCAGATCATTATGGATTGGAACAGGTGAAAGAAAGAATCCTGGAATTCCTGGCTGTCAGAACACTGACACAGAAGGGAGAGAGCCCGATTCTTTGTCTGGTGGGACCTCCTGGAACAGGTAAAACTTCTATTGCGAAGTCTTTGGCTCGTTCTCTTAAGAAACCGTTTGTGCGCATTTCTTTAGGAGGAGTACGTGACGAAGCTGAGATTCGCGGTCACCGCAAGACTTATGTAGGGGCAATGCCTGGAAGAATTGCAAATGGAATCCGCACAGCAGGTGTGAAGAATCCGGTACTCCTTCTGGATGAGATTGACAAAGTAAGCACAGACTATAAAGGGGATACGTTCTCCGCACTTTTGGAAGTACTGGACAGTGAGCAGAACAGTAAGTTCCGCGATCATTATCTGGAAGTGCCACTGGATCTGTCAGAGGTTACATTTATCACAACAGCGAATACCTTACAGACGATTCCAAGACCACTCCTGGACAGAATGGAGATCATCGAGATCTCAAGTTATACAGAAAACGAGAAACTTCATATTGCAATGGAACATCTGATTCCAAAGCAGCTGGAGAAACATGGAATTACGAATGAACAGTTAAGCTTTAGTAAGAAAGCAATCTGGAAGATCGCACATAACTATACGAAAGAAGCAGGTGTTCGTCAGTTAGAACGTGAAATCGGAAATATTTGCCGTAAAGCGGCAAAAGAGCTTCTTACAACCGAGAAAGAGAAGATTACTGTGACAGATAGAAATCTTCATAAATTCCTTGGAAAAGAGAAATATTCTTATCAGATGGCAAATGCAGCACCGGAGGTCGGTATCGTACGTGGACTTGCATGGACAAGTGTCGGAGGAGATACGCTTCAGATTGAGGTGAATGTAATGCCGGGCAAGGGAGAAATCATGCTGACAGGACAGCTTGGAGATGTAATGAAAGAGTCCGCCCGTGCCGGAATCAGTTATATTCGATCTGTAAGCAAAAAATATGCAATCGCAGAAGATTTCTTCGAGAAGCATGATATTCATGTGCACATTCCGGAAGGTGCAGTTCCGAAAGACGGACCATCAGCCGGAATCACAATGGCAACAGCAATGCTTTCTGCTGTGACAGGCAAGAAAGTTCGCGCAGATCTCGCAATGACAGGAGAAATCACCTTGAGAGGTCGTGTGCTTCCGATTGGAGGATTGAAAGAAAAACTTCTTGCTGCTAAAAATGCAGGAATACAGACCGTGCTTATTCCAAAAGAGAACACAGCAGATGTGGAAGAACTTTCTTCTGAAATTACAAAAGGATTGGAAATCATTCCGGTTGAGACAATGGAAGAAGTCTTAAAGAAAGCACTGACAAGATAAAAAGATTGCTTCTGACAGCAGATTGCAATAAAATAGAATGAAAGGAGGAGTAAACGACATGGTCATTAAAAATATAAATCTGGAAACAGTTTGTGGAATCACAAGCGTTCTTCCGGAAAACGATAAGCCTGAGATCGCATTTGCGGGAAAATCAAATGTAGGAAAATCATCACTGATTAATGCACTGATGAACCGCAAGTCTTATGCAAGAATTTCAGCAACACCGGGAAAGACACAGACAATCAATTTCTATACGATTAATGAGGAAATGTATCTGGTCGATCTCCCAGGGTATGGATACGCAAAGGTTTCTGAGCAGGAAAAGATTCAGTGGGGAAAACTGATCGAGCGTTATCTGCATACATCAAAACAGCTTAAGGCAGTATTTCTTTTGATCGATATCCGTCATGATCCATCTGCGAATGATAAAATGATGTATCAGTGGATCCTGGATCAGGGATATCAGCCGATCATTATCGCAACAAAGCTTGATAAGATTAAACGCAGTCAGGTACAGAAGCATATTAAAATGCTGAAGACAGGTCTGCAGCTTGTTCCTGGAACAAAAGTAATTCCATTCTCATCCCAGACAAAACAGGGAAGAGATGAGATTTGGGAATTGATTGAGACAGAATATCTCGGATATGGAAATGACGAGGGGGCAGAGGATGACAAATAAGCGCCCATACTGGCAAGTTGCCGTAAGCTTGCTTTTCAGCATAGTAGCAACAGTCGGATTTGTACTGATCGGATGGAAATTACTTGGATTTCTCATGCCGTTTGTGGTTGGATGGATCATTGCATCCATCGCCACACCGGTTGTTAACTGGTTAGAAAAACGTTTGAAGATCAGAAAAAAATTAGGCTCCGCATTGATTATTATCGGAGTCCTGGCGTTGATGGGGACGCTGGGCTACTTTGCTGTCAGTTGGCTGGTTTCAGAAGTCAGCAGTCTGATCAAAGACTTTCCGGAAATGTATGTGCAGCTCGAAAAAGGACTCCATCAAATTGGAATTTCTATGTCCGGAATTTTTAGCAAACTGCCGGATGGAATCCAGAATGGATGGACGACAACTGTTGCGAATTTGGATGACACGATGGGAAGTCTGATGTCAAAAATCAGTGAGCCAACGGTAAGTGCCGCAGGAAATATCGCAAAGCGTGTGCCAAGTTATCTGGTATCAACAATCGTTGCGGTTATGTCTTCTTATTTCTTTATCTCAGAGCGAGAAGAAGTTGTGACATGGGTCAAACAGATTGCGCCAAAGTCAGTAACTGAACGAATGATCATGGTGATAGATAACCTGAAATATGCGGTTGGTGGATATTTCAAGGCACAGTTTAAGATCATGGGAATTGTATTTTTGATTTTGGCTGTAGGACTTGGATTTTTGAGAGTCCATTACTTTGTATTGTCTGCATTTTTGATCGCATTTCTAGATTTCCTACCATTTTTTGGAACAGGAACTGCGATGATTCCATGGGCTATATATGCAGTCTTTATGGGAGATTATAAACGTGCGATTATGCTTGTTGTGATCTATGCAATTACGCAAATCGTCAGACAGCTGATCCAGCCGAAGCTTGTCGGAGACAGTGTCGGATTGAATCCGCTGGTTACACTGCTTTTGATTTATATTGGATATCGAATTGGTGGCGTGATCTGGATGATCCTTGCTGTTCCGGTTGGTATGGTCATTATAAATATGTGTCAGGCCGGTGCGTTTGATTATATTTTTGATGATATGAAGACTCTGATTGTCGGAATCTTGAAATTAAGAGACGAAGAGTAGTGTAGTTAAGAAACAAGAAAGTAATTGAAAGGAGAAAAATATATGAGCAATTATGATGTAATTATTATCGGTGCAGGACCTGGGGGAATCTTTGCAGCTTATGAGCTGGCAGAGAAAGCACCGGAATTGAAGGTGGCGGTATTTGAAGCCGGCAATCCACTGGAGAAGAGAAAATGCCCAATCGATGGAAAGAAGATTAAGAGCTGTGTGAACTGCAAGACATGCGCGATTATGAGTGGATTCGGTGGAGCAGGAGCATTTTCAGATGGAAAATACAATATCACAAATAATTTTGGTGGAACATTGTATGAGTATATCGGTAAAGAGACAGCAATTGAGCTGATGAATTACGTAGATGAGATCAATGTGAAATTTGGTGGTGAGGGTACAAAAATGTATTCCACATCAGGAACACATATTAAGAAACTCTGTATGCAGAATAAGCTGAATCTTTTGGATGCATCTGTTCGTCATCTTGGAACAGATATCAACTATGTTGTTCTTGAGAATCTCTATGCAAAGTTGAAAGATACTGTAGAGTTCCGTTTTAACTGTCATGTAGATGATGTGGAAGCGATTGACGGCGGATATCGCGTGATTACAAAAGATGGTGTAGATGAATGTAAGAAATGTATCGTTTCTGTAGGAAGAAGCGGAAGTAAATGGATGGAAAAAGTATGTGAAAATCTCGATATCACAACAAAATCCAACCGTGTAGATATCGGAGTTCGTGTGGAACTTCCAGCAGTTATTTTCTCACACCTTACAGATGAACTGTATGAAAGCAAGATTGTCTACAGAACAGAGAAGTTTGAAGATAAAGTCAGAACATTCTGTATGAATCCGAATGGAATCGTTGTAAATGAGAATACAAACGGAATCGTTACAGTAAACGGACATAGCTATGAAGATCCGGCGAAGCAGACAGAGAATACAAACTTTGCACTTCTTGTGGAGAAACATTTTTCAGAGCCGTTCAAAGACAGTAATGGATATGGTGAAAGTATTGCACGCCTGTCTAATATGCTTGGAGGTGGCGTTCTTGTACAGCGCTTTGGTGATCTGATCCGAGGAAGAAGAAGTACACCGGCACGTATTGCAGAGAGTTTTCTGACACCGACACTTTCCGCAGAACCGGGAGATTTGAGCCTTGTATTGCCGAAACGTATTCTTGATGGAATCATTGAGATGATCTACGCTTTGGATAAGATCGCACCTGGAACAGCAAATGATGATACACTGCTCTATGGTGTAGAAGTTAAGTTCTACAATATGGAAGTGAAACTGGATGAACATCTTGAAACAAAACACAAGGGCCTGTATGTGATTGGAGACGGAAGTGGAGTGACACATTCATTGTCCCACGCATCAGCAAGTGGTGTGTTCGTAGCAAGAGAGATTGCAGAAGAAGTGTAAATTGATAGAAGTTAATAGTTAAAATAAAGGGAAGTTTTTCATTTGCAGAAATTACATGAAGTGTGTTTGTGTATTGTAGGTGAAAAACTTCCCTTTTTTCTTATGTATAAAAAAGAAACTTGAGTTTTTGTTGTTTTTACAAATAAAACAGTTGGATTTTGTTGATTCTTAATTAAAGCGTGTTGAGATTTATTGGAATCTCCTTGACAGAAAGGCATATAGATAGTATTATTTATAGTAAGAGAGTTTATAGCTGAGACGGGGTTACTGTTCACTCCCGTGTCAATCACTTCGCCCATCGCCAAAGGCGATTTAAAATGGCGAGATGCGTTGCTGGTCACATCGTGTGAACAGTAACGAGACTGGCTGTGAACAGAGAATGTTAGTGGATTAACATACAGGATTGTATGAATGAGAATTACAGAATCTATGTGAAAGAGAGGAACTGACAGATGGCGAATGATCACGGAGAACAGATTAGAATTGTACAGGAAACAGTTGCAGGTAAGGAGATTACGTTTGCACATGTAATGGGAGGTCCGGCTCCGATTATTTATCAGAAACTCGGATTAAATCCACATCTGGATTATCGTTCTTCTGCAATTGGAGTTATGAATATGACTCCACCGGAGTCAGCAGTTATCGCATCTGATATTGCAGTGAAAAGCGGTAATGTTTATCTTGGATTCGCAGACCGTTTTACAGGCACACTGATTATTACAGGAGAGATTTCTGATGTTACATCTGCATTGACAGAAGTTGTGGATTATTTCAGAGATTCTCTTGGTTATGTAGTCTGTGATATTACAAAACGATAGGAAGTGCGCTTATGGAACGGGAACGTATAACGAGAGAAGAGCTCATGGAGCGTCTGTTTCATGATGACTATGAGAATCTGAAAGGAAAGAAGCTTCGTATGACTCGTGTGCGCGTGCCGGGGAAGGAAGTCTGCATGGCGCATATTATCAGTAGATCAGATGAGGTTATTTACCAGAATCTGGGATTACATATTGGAACTCATGAAGGTGAGGATCACACAGGAGAGTCTATCGGACTTCTGCGTTTTACACCGTGGGAAGCAGTTGTGGTTGCTGCAGATGTAGCATTCAAGAGCGCAGATGTAGAGATTGGATTTATGGACAGATTCTGCGGGACACTGATTCTGACTGGCGGATTGACACAGGTACAGACAGCGGTGGAAGAAGTAGTTCGATTTTTTAATGAGAGACTTGGCTTTGCAGTGTGCGAGGTTCATAGAAGTTAAGAAGACAGAGGCGTAACAGGATGAAAAAGATATTTTTGATGGGGAGAAGTGAAGCGGGGAAGACTTCACTGACGCAGGCTCTTAAGGGAGAAGAACTGCATTATGTGAAGACACAGTATACGAATACAGAAGATGATACGATCGACTCTCCGGGAGAGTATGCAGAGTCTAAGCATTTCAGTGTTGGACTTGCCTGTTTTTCATTTGAGGCAGACGTGATTGCTATGGTGCAGGCTGCAGATGAACCGTTCAATCTGTTCGGACCTGGAAGCAGATGTTTTATCCAACGTCCATTGATCGGAATCATTACAAAGATTGATTCACCGTACGCAAATGTTGATATGGTGAGACTTTGGATGAAGAATGCCGGATGTGAGCGTATTTTCGAAGTAAATAATAAGACGCGGGAAGGTATCAAAGAGCTCATGGATTATCTGAATGAGCCTGTGGAAATACTGACATTGGATCGTGCCAGATATAAACAGTCATTGGGATTGAATGACTGGGATCCACTACCGGAAGGCGTAGAGTATCCGGATGGCATGTAGATATCGAAAGATTAAGAAAAATATCCCTCTTGAGATATTTCTGGAAGATGGAATATGCTATAATGATTATGTAGCAATCAGTTCGATCAACAGAATGACATCAGGAGGGATTTTTATGTTGTGGACAAGAAGTGAATTAAAGGGAAGAGCAAAGTTCCTGTTGAAACAGAATTATTGGTATTCTGTTCTTGCAGCATTGATTTATACGTTTCTTTTGGGAAATGGATTTACGCATTCTTATAATATACTAAAAAATAAGAATAGTGAGGTGGAAACTTCGATACAAGGTTTTCATCCGATTCTAATGTTTGGGATTGCAGCAACTGTAGCAGTTGTGGTTGTAATTTCATTTATTGTATATCTGGCTATTGCCTATTTCCTATGGAATCCAATGACTGTCGGCTGTTGTAAATTTTTCAAAAATGGAAGAGACGGAAGACAGGATGTGAAAGATATTTTCCGTATGGTAAGAGATTGCAATAAGACAGTACGTATGACAATGCTTCTGAAAACAATTTATCTTACATTGTGGTCACTGTTATTTATTGTTCCCGGTGTGATCAAAGGATATGAATATGCAATGGTACCGTATCTTCTGCTTGACCATCCGGAGATGAGCAGACAGGAGATTTTTGCGGAGAGCAAACGAATGATGATGGGGAATAAATGGGATGCGTTTGTGCTGGATCTTTCCTTTATCGGCTGGCATTTGCTGGGGGCATGTACGTTTGGAATCTTAACTTTCCTTTATGTAAATCCGTATCAGTATTATACAGAGGCAGAGTTGTATCATGTGCTGAGAGATAGAATGTAAATATAGATTCATATTATGAAACTTAGAATAAAAAGTTCACGGCTGGTTGTATATGATCAGCTGTGAGCTTTTCTTTTGCAAAATAAAAATAGAAGACAACTCAATATTTTCTATTGACATTAAAAACCAATGTGATAAACTTGTTTATGCAGGAACTGTTCGCAAATGAACAATTCACTAGTAAACAGTTCCTGCGTGTGAAGATAGAAAGGAGGATTACAATTTTGTGTGAAGAACATTTTCATATCGGTCCACAGGTACATAAAATGGATCGTTCCATTTCAAAATTACTTGAGGCGAGAGTAAAAGCGGAAGGGTTGGATGAAGTAACCCTTATGCATGGATGGATTTTGCGTTATCTCTATGAACATCAGGATGCAGAGATTTATCAGAAAGACATAGAGAAGTATTTCGGAATCTGCCGTTCGGGAGTAACGAATATCATTCAGGCTTTAGAGAAGAAAGGACTTGTCTGTCGTGCTTCGGTTGAGAGTGATGCAAGGTTGAAAAAGGTTATGCTGACAGAGGCAGGACGCGAAAGTCACGAAAAGCTTGGAGAGATTTTCAAGCGAATGGACGCAGAACTGGAAGAAGGAATTACCGAAGAAGAATTACAGGGATTTTTGAGAGTGACTCATAAGGTTCATCTCAATCTAAGAAAAATGAGAGGAGAGAATTCATGATTCGTACTTTATTAAAAGAAGTAAAAGAGTATAAGGCAGCATCGATCGCGACACCGATTTTCATGATTCTTGAAGTTTTATTTGAGACATTGATCCCGTTTTTGATGGCATCGATCATTGATAAAGGGGTTAATACGGGTGATATCCACCACATTTATAAAGTGGGTGGAATCATGATCGTAGCAGCATTTTTAGGCCTGCTTGCCGGAATGGCGGGAGGACGTTATGGAGCAAAGGCTTCTACAGGTTTCGCAAAGAATTTGAGAAATGCAATGTTTGATCGGATTCAGACATATTCGTTTGCAAATATTGATCATTTCAGTACAGCAGGACTGGTAACGCGTCTGACAACAGATGTAACAAATGTGCAGAATGCGTATCAGATGATGTTACGTATGATGATGAGAGCACCGGCAAGTATGGTATGTGCGATGGTGATGGCACTTGCGATCAATGCAAGGCTGGCAAGTATTTATCTTGTGGCAGTCTTGATTCTTGGAATTATTTTGTTTTTTATTATCCGTCATGCAACTGCATATTTCCAACAGGCATTTCCGAAATATGACGCATTGAATGAGTCTGTTCAGGAAAATGTTTCTGCAATCCGTGTTGTAAAGGCATATGTAAGAGAAGAGGAAGAGACAAGTAAATTCAAACGCGCAAGTAAGAATATTTATGATATTTTTGTAAAAGCAGAGAAGAATGTTATCTGGAATGCGCCGATCATGATGTTTACAGTTTATACCTGTATCATTTTAATCAGCTGGTTTGGTGCGAAGATGATTGTTGTGGATTCTCTTACAACCGGAGAACTGATGAGTCTTCTTGCCTATTGTATGAATATTCTTATGAGTCTTATGATGCTTTCGATGGTTTTCGTCATGATTTCCATGAGTATGGCAAGTATGCGCCGTATTGCGGAAGTGCTGAATGAAAAAACAGATATTCACAATCCAGAGCATCCGGTATATGAAGTCGCAGACGGAAGCATTACATTTAAAAATGTAGACTTTTCCTATAAGAAAGACAGTGCAGAGAAGGTACTCAAAGACATCAATCTGGAAATCCATTCCGGAGAAACGATTGGAATTATCGGAGGAACCGGAAGTGCGAAGACAAGTCTGGTCAATCTGATCAGCCGTCTGTATGACGTCACGGACGGAGAGATTCTGGTTGGTGGAAAAAATGTAAAAGAATATGATCTTGAGGTGCTCCGTAACCAGGTGTCTGTAGTGCTTCAGAAAAATGTCTTATTTACAGGAAGTATTTTAGACAATCTCCGTTGGGGAGACAAAGAAGCGACAGATGAAGAGTGTATCCAGGCATGTAAACTGGCCTGTGCAGATGAATTTATCGAGCGCTTCCCGGATAAATATAATACGCATATTGAACAGGGCGGAAACAATGTGTCCGGTGGTCAGAAGCAGAGACTCTGTATTGCAAGAGCATTGCTAAAGAAGCCGAAGATCCTGATTCTTGATGACAGTACAAGTGCTGTTGATACTGCAACAGATGCAAAGATCCGACGTGCATTCCGTGAAGAGATTCCGGATACGACAAAGCTGATCATTGCACAGCGTGTATCCAGTGTTCAGGATGCAGACCGTATTATTGTGATGGATGAAGGAAAGATTCATGGATTCGGAACACATGATGAACTGCTTGTGTCAGATGAGATTTATCGCGAGGTATATGAGTCTCAGACACAGGGAGGCGGAGATTTTGATGAAAATGGAGGTGAAGCATAATGCGCGGACCAATGGGAAAACCAAAGAATAGAGTGGAAAATCCTGGGAAATTACTTAAACGTCTGATGGATTATATTTTCCGGGATTATAAATTTCATTGCATTATAGTATTCATCCTTATTTTTGTAGGAGTTATTGCAAATGTTCAGGGAACAATGTTCACAAGAGATTTGATTGATAAATACATTACACCGTTCTTATTGTCCAGTGATACACCGAACTTTACACCGCTTGCACATGCAATCGGAAAAGTTGCTTGTTTTTATGGAGTCGGAATTGTGGCAACTTATACTTATAACCGAATTATGATCAATGTGACACAGGGAATGATGATGAACATGAGAAATGATCTGTTCAGTCACATGGAGAAACTTCCGATTAAATATTTCGATACACATGCGCATGGCGATATTATGTCAATCTACACGAATGACATTGATACACTCAGACAGATGGTAAGCCAGAGTATTCCGCAGATTATCAACAGTGGATTTACAATTGTCAGTGTATTTGTCAGTATGCTGATCTTGAATATTCCACTGACAGCAGTGACGATGGTTATGGTTGCGATCATGATCTGGGGAACAAAGAAAGCTGCCGGACAGAGTGGAAAATATTTCCTTGAGCAGCAGAAGAATCTTGGTAAGGTCAACGGATATATTGAAGAAATGATGAACGGTCAGAAGGTTGTGAAGGTATTCTGTCATGAAGAAGAAAGTAAGACAGAATTCAAAAAGTTGAATGAGGATCTGTTTGTAAGCGCAGACCGTGCAAATACTTATGCAAACTTCCTCGGTCCTATGAATGCGCAGATTGGAAATATCAGTTATGTAATGTGTGCAATCGTTGGAGGTGCACTTGCTCTTAACCATGTCGGTGGATTTACATTGGGCGGTCTGGCAAGTTTCCTTACATTTAATAAAAGCTTCAGTATGCCGATCAACCAGGTGAGCCAGCAGCTGAATGCGATTGTTATGGCACTCGCAGGTGCGGAACGTATCTTTACACTTCTGGATGAAAAAGTGGAAGTGGATGAAGGTTATGTTACATTAGTTAATGCGAAAGAAGAGAATGGAAAACTGACAGAAAGTGAGAAACGTACTGGCCGCTGGGCATGGAAACATACACATCAGGCGGATGGTTCTGTTGATTATGTTGAGTTAAAAGGGAATGTTGTATTTGACGGAGTGGATTTCGGATACAATGATGACAAAATCGTCCTTCATGATGTGAAGTTATATGCAGAACCGGGGCAGAAGATTGCTTTCGTAGGTTCAACAGGAGCCGGTAAGACGACAATTACAAATCTGATCAATCGTTTCTACGATATTCAGGATGGTAAGATCCGCTATGACGGAATTAATATTAACAAGATCAAGAAGGCAGATCTTCGACATTCTCTTGGAATCGTATTGCAGGATACACATTTGTTTACTGGTACAGTGAAAGATAATATTCGTTTTGGAAAGCTGGATGCAACAGATGAAGAAATCATTGCAGCGGCAAAGCTGGCAAATGCAGATGGATTTATCCGCAGACTTCCGGAAGGATATGACACGGTGATCACCGGAGATGGAGCAAACTTAAGTCAGGGACAGCGACAGCTTCTTGCGATTGCCCGTGCGGCAGTAGCAGATCCACCGGTATTGATTCTGGATGAGGCAACAAGTTCAATCGATACCCGCACAGAGCGTATTATCCAGGAAAGTATGGACCGGCTGATGCATGGGCGTACTACCTTTGTGATCGCACACCGTTTGTCAACAGTTCGTAATTCTGACTGTATCATGGTACTTGAACAGGGAAGGATTATCGAGAGAGGTACACACGACCAGTTGATTGAAGAGAAAGGTAAGTATTATCAGCTGTATACAGGAAATGCAATATCAGCGTAGAAGAAAGTAGAGATAAAAAAGAACTGAACCCAGAGAATTAATGTCAATGGGTTCAGTTCTTTTTGAAATAGAAATCAACGTTCAGTAAAATCTAAAGCTTCATGTGCAAGTTTACGTTCAGCTTCCCCAGCAGAACGGTATTTCAAAAGTAAATTCACTTCATTTTTTGTAAGAAGAATGTCGTTTTCACTATTTTCAATTTTAATACAGAAATAGTTTTTTACTTCAACTGATGATGGATTCTTTGCATTGCAGTACTGAGTGATAAGCGAGTCGACAGAGGTGTGATAGATCCAGGATAGTTCAGCAAGAAGTTGAAGGTTTGGTTCACGTACGCCGGTTTCATAATTTGAATAAGCCTGATGAGTGATATGCAGCTTTTTGCCGATCTGAGCCTGTGTGTAGTTATATTGCTTTCTCAAACGCCGTAGATTATCCGCAAGTTGAATATTTGCCATAGTTTCACCTCCGTTTCTATCATCCGTTAAGGTTCAAGGATGTCTTTTCCCTCAATGAGATATTCATAAGAAACGTTGAAGATCTCAGTTAGAGCTTTCAATTCTATGTCTGTAACGTAACGTTTGTTGGTTTCTATTCGTGTAATTACATTTTTGTCCATATCATATCCGCGCAATTGGAGTTTGTAAGCTAAAAGTCTCTGTGACATATGGTGTTGCCGACGAAGTTCAATGAGCCTTTTGCCGATCAGATTCTTCTCTCCGGTAGTAGGTGTTCGTTTTGGCATAGTTCTAATCCCTCCTGCAAATAGTGTGAACAGGTTTGTCTCTTTTTTTGCACTTTTAATGATTTTACATGGAATTAAGTGACCAGGCGGTTGAAATAATGAGACAAATGGAAAATAATTGTATGATTTGTAATGATTGAACTCCGAAGATAGTGTATAATGTATTTCAAAGATATTTTAGAGAACTAGGAGAAAACACGCCATGTATGAAATAATGACTGCCGATGAAGCAATCCGGCTGATTCGGGACGGAGACTGTATCTGTGTGAATTCATTTGTCGGAATAGAGAATCCAATTGAACTTCACGAAGCAATTTACAGAAGATACCAGAAGATGCAGTCCCCAACACATCTGACAATGATTTCCAGCGCCGGTTTTGGTGTCTGGGATGATGAACATAATGCAGAAGGATACATCAGAGAGGGTGCTGTGGACAAGCTTATCTGCGGGCATTTTGGAGCAATGCTCAGTACAAAGAAACTGGTTTTAGAAGACCGGTTTGAGGCATATAATCTTCCGCTTGGATGCATTTCACATGCAATCCGTGCACAGGCCGGAGGTCTCCCGGGTGCACTTTCAAAGGTTGGCTTGGATATATTTGTAGATCCAAGAAAAGAAGGGCCTGGAATTAACAGAATCTCAATTGATGATTCACTGGTCAGGCATGTGGAAGTGGATGGAGAGGAATTTCTCTATTATAAATTACCGAAAATTAATATTGCACTGATTAAAGGAACAGCAGCAGACCGAAAGGGAAATATTACTTTTGACGATATGTTTATGTCCGGTGATGCGCTGTCTATTTGTCAGGCAGTAAAAGCGAATCGCGGCAAGGTAATCGTGCAGGTAGACCGTTTGGTCGACACCCCGTCACGACCGAGAAATGCAATTATTCCGGGATGTCTGGTAGATGCGATCGTTGTGGCAGAACCGGAAGCAAGAAATGAAGCCTATACAGCACTGACTGGAAGCTTTGAGATTCCATATGAAGAGTGGAACACATGGAGTGAGCGTTTAGATTCTGTCTCAGTGAAACAGTCAAAGAACAGTACGGTGGCAAATATCATCGGAAAACGTGCATCAAAGGAATTACGTGTAGATGATATTGTAAATATTGGAATCGGCATTCCGGAGATGGTTTCTCGTTTTGCAAGAAAGAGTGGAATGCTTGATATGGTGACATTGACGGTTGAGTCCGGAGGAATCGGAGGATTTCCGGTTTCAGGAGAAGCATTTGGAGCAATGATCGGTGCGGCATCTGTCTATGATATGGCAAACCAGTTTGACCTTTATGATAATGGTGGTCTCGATGTCTGCTTTATGGGCGCGCTTGAAGTGGATAAAGAAGGAAATGTGAATGCACACCGTGGACCGGGAGCGTTTGCCGGAATCGGAGGATTTGCGAATATCACAGCTAAGACACCAACCGTTGTATTCTGTTTCAGCTTTACGGCAAAAGGACTGGAAGTTTCACAGAGGAAGGGGATTGTTGAAATTGAGAAGGAAGGTTCTATTTCGAAATTTGTAGATCGAGTCAAGAGTATCAGTTTTTCTGCCAGACGTGCGATCGCAAATGGGCAGAAGGTACTTTATGTGACTGAACGCTGTGTATTTCGCCTGACACCGAAGGGGTTGAAATTGATAGAAGTATATCCTGGAATCGATGTGCAGAAAGATATTTTAGATCTTCTGCCATTCGAAGTGGAAGTATGATATAGAAAATCAATGCAAAATAAGATGAAGATTTGTTAAAATAGTTCATGGACTTCATCACGTTAAATTGATACAATTTATCCACAGGACAACAGAAAGGACATTATTATTATGGAAAAAGGTACAATTTTTAAATTTCATAATGATCTTGATACAGATCAGATCATCGCATCCCAGTATCTGCTTCTGCCGAACTTAGATGAGATGAAGAGCTATACATTTGAATCATTGGATCCGGATTTTGCAAAAAAAGTAAAACCGGGAGATTTCGTAGTCGGAGGAGAGAATTTTGGTTGTGGATCCTCCAGAGAGCAGGCACCGGGTGTGCTCAAAGCACTTGGAGTACAGGCTGTCATTGCGAAATCATTTGCAAGAATCTTCTATAGAAATGCAATCAATATCGGACTTCCGGTCATTGTCTGTAAGGAGTTTCCAGATGAGGTGAAGACAGGTGATACAATGGAACTTCGCATGTCTGACGGAACAGCTGAGGCGAATGGAAAGACTTATTCCTGTACAAAGCTGCCGGAGTATATGCAGAATATTCTGAATCAGGGTGGACTGATCGCTTCACTGAATAAGGAGGACTAGAACTATGGGAATGACAATCGCAGAGAAGATCATCGCTGCTGCAGCCGGTGTGGACAGCGTAAAACCGGGAGATATCCATACAGTAACATTGGACAGAATGATGAGTAATGATGGAACGACGCATCTTACTGTGGATATGTATAATAACAAATTAAAGCATCCTCGTATTGCAGATCCGAAGAAACTGGTATTCATTGTGGATCATAATGTGCCATCAGACAGTCCGAAGACAGCGGCATCTCAGAAGAAGATGAGAGATTTTGCAAAAGAGAACGGAATTGACTTCTGGGAAGGAAAGGGTGTCTGCCATCAGGTTATGATGGAGAACTATGTCCGTCCGGGAGAACTGATCTTCGGAGCTGACAGCCATACTTGTTCTTACGGAGCACTCGGAGCGTTCGGTACAGGTGTCGGATGTACAGACTTCCTTTATGGAATGGTGACAGGACAGTCTTGGGTACTTGTTCCGGAATCCGTGAAATTCAATCTGATCGGAGAACTTCCGGAAGGTGTTTATGCAAGAGACCTGATCCTGACAATTATCGGTCAGGTTGGTGCGAACGGATGTAACTATCAGGTGATGGAGTTCACAGGAGAAGGTGCAAAGACACTGAGCATCAGTGATCGTATCGCACTTTGCAACATGGCAGTAGAAGCCGGAGCCAAGACAGGTATCTTCGAGGCAGATGAAAAAGCAATGGAATACCTGAAAGAGCATGGACGTGAGCCGAAAGCTGTATTTCACAGTGATCCGGATGCGCATTATATCAGAGAGTATACAATCGATCTTTCTAAAGTGGAACCGGTCGTGGCAAAACCTGATTTTGTAGATAATTTAAGTCCGGCAAAAGAAGTGCGTGGAATTAAGATTGATGAAGCATTTTTAGGTTCCTGTAATAATGGACGTATTGAAGATCTTCGTGTCGGAGCAGAAGTTATCAAAGGAAAGAAAGTTGCAGATAAGGTCCGATTCCTTGTTGTTCCGGCAAGCCAGACAATTTACCGTCAGGCTCTCAAGGAAGGACTTCTTGACATTTTCATGGAGGCAGGCGCAATTGTGATGAATCCGAACTGTAGTGTCTGCTGGGGAAGCTGCCAGGGAGTTATCGGTGAAAATGAAGTTCTGATCAGTACAGGAACACGTAATTTTAAGGGTCGTGCAGGACACCCAAGTTCAAAAGTGTATCTTGGATCCGCAGCAACAGTTACAGCATCAGCAATTAAGGGCGAGATCGCACTTGCATCTGATCTGTAAGGTGAAAGGAACAAGAGGTAACTTACACAGAGAAGAACTTATATATTTTGAGGTGAATTATGGATAAATTTACAGGAAAGGTGTGGGTACTCGGAGATGATATTGATACTGATATCATCATCCCGACAGAGTATCTTGCACTGAAAACAATTGACGATATGAAACAGTATGGATTCAGTCCGCTTCGTCCGGAGCTGGCAGGACAGATCCAGAAAGGTGATATTATCGTTGCAGGAAAGAACTTTGGATGTGGATCTTCCAGAGAGCAGGCACCGGAGATCATCAAAGCACTTGGAATCCAGTGTGTGATCGCGAAATCATTTGCAAGAATCTTTTTCCGCAATTCAATCAACAATGGTCTGCTTTTGATCGAGCAGCCGGATCTGTATGATGATATGAAAGAAGGCGACACAATTGATGTCGTGATGAATCAGCATGTAGACTATAATGGCAAAGAATATCCGATCGCTTCTCTGCCGGAGAATCTGATGAGCATCATTCAGGCAGGCGGACTTGTAAAAGCTATGCGCAAGCTGAATGGACTTGAGGATTGAGCAGAAAGGAGAGCATGATGGGCGAGACGATTATTGAAAAGATTATCAGACATAATACAGGAAAGGCGGTAAAGCCGGGAGATATCGTGACAGTTAATGTTGACAGATGCATGATCCATGATATTTTCATTCCTTTTGTAGCAGATAAATTTGAAGAGATGGGATTTACAAAACTTCATGATCCGGATAAAGTGGTTTTGATTTATGACCACCTGGTTCCGGCAAGCCAGCAGGATGACACAAGACATTTCCACAAAGGAGATGAATTTGTAGAAAAATATGGACTGACTCATGTACATAGAAGCGACGGAATCTGTCACCAGTTGATGACAGAAGCCGGATATGTGAAACCTGGAGATATCGCATTCGGAACAGACAGCCATACGACAACTTATGGTTGTGTCGGCGCATTTTCATCCGGAATCGGTTATACAGAAATGGCAAGTATTCTCGGAACCGGTACAATGTGGATCAAAGTTCCGGAGACGATCAAAGTTGTGATTGATGGAGAACTTCCGGAAAATGTAATGTCCAAGGATATCATTCTCCGACTGATCGGAGATCTCCGTGCGGACGGAGCAACTTACAGAGCACTGGAATTCTCGGGAAGCACGATTGAGAATATGTCAGTTGCAAGCCGTATGACAATGGCGAATATGGCAATCGAGGCAGGAGCAAAATGTGCTCTTTTCACACCGGATGAGAAGACGGCAGAATATTGTGAGATTGAACTCAACGACTACCAGAAAAGCCTTGTTGGAGATGAAGATGCTGTCTATATGAAGACAATGACATATAAGGCAGAGGATTTCGTTCCAGTTATGGCATGTCCGTCCCAGGTTGATAAGATCAGAGACGTTAGTGAACTGGAAGGAACAGAGATTGACCAGGTATTTATCGGATCCTGTACAAACGGTCGCCTGGAAGACCTCAGAGCTGCAGCAGAAGTACTCAAAGGGAAGAAAGTTGCAGACTTTGTGAAGCTGATCGTTACACCGGCAAGCCGCAAGATCTATAGGCAGGCACTGGCAGACGGAACACTGGATATTTTGGCAGAAGCAGGTGCGATTATCACACATCCAGGTTGCGGACTGTGCTGCGGAAGAACAGGAGGAATCCTTTCTGACGGAGAACGAGTTGTAGCAACGAATAACAGAAACTTCCTTGGACGTATGGGAACATCTAAAGTAGAGATTTATCTTGCAAGCCCGAGAACAGCAGCGGCATGCGCAGTTGCCGGGAAGATTGTGGATCCGGAATAAGATAATATAGAAATATAAAAAGCTATCGATTACAACAATTAAGATGAAATGTGTTGTAACTGTTCAAAAAGCCATAGTAGAAGCTTATTATCCTCTTAAAGATAAGTCGACTTGGGATATATAACAGGTTTTCAGAGAGCATAGATCATAGGTGTGATCAGCATAGTGGAAGCACGGACTTTGGCTCGTTGCTCGCGTAAATACAAAAGGGAAAGCGACTTCAACCGCTTTCCCTTAATTATAACTGTTTGAAATTAATATCCCCAAATGCTATGCGTATTTCGGATACTTACAGAATATCAATATATTCCCCAGCCAGTGCCTTATTCATGCTTCTTACTGCACAGAATTTTCCACACATACTACAAGTATCGCTGTGGTCATCCTCCGGTTTTCTGCTGTCGCGAATTGCTTTTGCAGTTTCTGGATCCAGAGCACATTCAAACTGTGCATCCCAGTCAAGAACACGGCGGGCATCTGCCATCTTATCATCGATATCTCTTGCACCAGGAATTCCTTTGGCAATATCAGCAGCATGAGCTGCAATCTTAGAAGCAATGATTCCCTGTTTTGTATCTTCAACATTTGGAAGAGCAAGGTGTTCAGCCGGTGTTACATAGCAGAGGAAGGAAGCGCCGTTCATTGCTGCAACAGCTCCACCGATCGCGGAAGTGATATGGTCATATCCAGGAGCAATATCTGTAACGATAGGTCCAAGTACATAGAAAGGAGCTCCCATACAGATGGTCTGCTGTACTTTCATGTTAGCTGCAACCTGATCAAGCGGTACATGTCCAGGTCCTTCTACCATAACCTGAACATTATGATCCCAGGCACGTTTTGTCAGCTCACCGAGACGTACAAGCTCTTCAATCTGGCATACATCTGTAGCGTCAGCCAGACATCCAGGACGGCACGCATCACCAAGTGAGATTGTCACGTCATATTCTTCGCAGATATCAAGAATCTCATCATAGTACTCGTAGAATGGGTTCTCTTCTCCTGTCATGCTCATCCATGCGAATACAAGACTTCCTCCACGGCTTACGATGTTCATTTTACGTTTATGCTTTTTGATCTGTTCAATTGTTTTTCTTGTGATTCCGCAGTGAAGTGTAACGAAGTCAACACCGTCTTCTGCATGCATACGGATGACATCAAGGAAATCCTGTGCAGTCAGAGTAGCAAGATCTCTCTGATAATGAATGACACTGTCGTATACAGGAACTGTACCGATCATAGCAGGACATTCAGAAGTCAGTTTGCGACGGAACGGTTGTGTATCTCCATGGCTGGAAAGGTCCATGATAGATTCAGCTCCAAGTTCTACTGCACTCATTACTTTCTGCATTTCAATATCATAATCCTTGCAGTCACGGGAAACCCCGAGATTGACATTGATCTTTGTGCGGAGCATGCTTCCGACACCTTCCGGGTTCAGTGATTTGTGGTTTTTGTTCGCACAGATCGCAACTTTTCCTTCTGCGACAAGCTTCATCAGTTTGTCAGTTTCCATATGTTCTTTTTCAGCTACTGTTTTGATTTCCGGGGTGAGAATCCCCTTGCGGGCTGCATCCATCTGGGTTGTGTAGTTTCTCATGTTGTTTTGCCTCCGTTCTTACATGTGAATTAATAGATTTTATAACGTCAGCAAAACACGGACAGCGTACACGAGAAAAGCTACTACCTCCTGCACATGAACGAATGTGGACAGGAGATGTAACTATTAACCTACACTTCCAGTGAATGAGTAGAAAGATTATGCTGACGCCTTCAGCGGAGAAATGTTAATAACTGGAAAATAAAGAAGTTATTAACGGAAAACTCCGGTGATTACAGATTGATTCTGCATTTTCTTGTGCGGTACAAGGTGGTGTCCCCAATGTATCGCATAGAACAACTTATGAAGTCGGAAAAAGCTGTGCCATTACTCCACTTTTCTGGAATACTGAAATCAGCAGGAATGCCAGGATACTTCCGGCTACTGTTGAGATCAGGAATGGGATCACATAGATAAATAATCCTGCCGGTGCTGCTCCCATAAGGAATAAAGCAACCGGATAAGCAGCAATTCCTCCGAGAATACCTGTTCCAAGTGCTTCTGCAAGACAAGTAAGGCTTAAATTCTTACATTTCTTGTAAACAAGTCCACAGCAGAGAGCTCCGATCATACTACCCGGGAAAGCCATCAGACTTCCGATTCCAAGTATGTTGCGTAGAAGGCTTGCACAGAAGGCAATTCCAACGCCCCAGCCGGGACCAAGAAGTACGGCTGCAAAGATATTTACCATATGTTGAACCGGTGCACATTTACTTCCGGCTACAGGAAAGCTTAAAAAGCTTCCAACGATGGCAAGAGCGGTGAGAACACCTGCAAGTGCCAGTTTTTTTGTGTTTGTTGTCTGTTTCATAACTTGAGTCTCCTTTCAAATGAAAAAAAGGATCCTCACCTGAGTGAAGATCCTACCAGCTGTCCGAAGTAAAAAGAGATGTAAGGGCATCTCAATCATTACATGGTATCAATTCCCTCCGTTGGCATTATCCAAATCAGGTTTAAACGGGTCGAAACGGTAACACGTCTCCTCTCAGCCGGTTCTGACCAGCTCCCCTTTGACAATATTTAGTTCTTTGTCTGATGCTATTATGAACCGAAAAAGTGAAAAATGCAAGAGGAAAATTTGAAGCAAAAGGAGAAAAAATTTAAATCAGGTTTAAAATTATAAGAAGCTGTATTGAAAAATAAATAGAAAAAACAATACAACTTCTTATTTTTATATATTATTACATAAAAAACAGAAGAAAAAGATTGGGTATACTGCGAATTGTATTGCAACATGTATTGTTGTATATTAAGTATATGAAGAAAAAGTACTGATCAGAGCAATGATAATCAGAACACTGTAAGTGACAACGGTAATTATGATTAATTGTATAGAGAGGTCATAAGTGAATGAAAAAATTTGAAAAAATCGTAACCTGGATTCAGGAGGAAGTCAGGTCGGGAAGAATGGTTTCCGGGGAGAAGCTTCCTTCAGAACAGGAACTATCTGAACAATTCCAGGTCAGCCGTCAGACGGTACGACGGGCATTGGAAGAATTAGTAAAAGAGAATATTGTGGAGAGCAGACGCGGAAGTGGCTCTTATATATGTGAAGATGCGGGAATGCTTCTTGGAAATACAGAAAGAAGAGCAGATCATGAAGAAAAACGAATCGCAGTAATGCTGACGTATATCGATACCTATATTTTCCCAATTATTGTTCGGGAAATTGAGAAAAAAGTTACTCAGGCAGGCGGAATCCTTCAGATTGCAATGACAGACAATTCTGTAGCAAAGGAGCGGATGCATCTGGAAGAATTTTTGAGAACAAGAAGAATTGATGGTTTGATCGCAGAGCCTGTAAAAAGTGGGCTTCCGAATCCGAATTTAGATTTATATCAGAAATTACAGAAATCAGGAATACCGGTTGTGTTTGTGAATAGTTTCTATGAGAATCTCACAATTCCACATGTCAGTCTGGATGATGAGAAAGCTGGATATCTTGCAACAAAACATCTTTTAGAATGTGGACATACAAGAATCGCCGGAATCTTCAAGGCGGATGACGGGCAGGGAAGAATGCGATATGCAGGATACACAAAGGCACTCATGGAGCATTCACTTAAGATTAAAAATCGTCAGATTTTATGGGTTGATTCGGAAGATATCCGGGAAATGGAGATGGAAAGTGACAGAATCCTGAAACGTTTAGATGGATGTACGGCCTGTGTCTGTTACAATGATGAGATTGCAAGTAAACTGGTCAAGGTATTGCAAAGTGCGGAAATCAAAGTCCCAGATCAGATTTCCGTTATTGGAATCGACAATTCCAGTCTTGCAAGATTTAGTGAAGTACCGATCACATCGGTGAATAATCCAGCAAATGAGATTGGAAAATGTGCAGCACAGATTATATTAGATAAGATTGATAAAAATATGGAAATGTACTCAGCGGAATTTGCACCGGAACTTGTGATGCGAAATTCTGTGAAATTATATAATGAAGTCATGTAGACAGCAGACGAAAGGAGAAGAATAATGTTAGAACAGTTGAAAAAAGAGGTTTACGAGGCAAATATGCTGCTTCCAAAATACGATTTGGTTACATTTACATGGGGAAATGTAAGTGGAATCGATCGAGAAAGCGGACTTTTTGTTATTAAACCAAGTGGAGTTGAATATGATAAGCTGACTCCGGAAGATATGGTAGTTGTTGATCTGAATGGAAATAAAGTAGAGGGACGTTACAATCCATCTTCCGATACACCGACACATGTTGTTCTTTATAATCGTTTTCCAAAAATCGGTGGTGTTGTACATACACATTCTGCATGGGCAACAAGCTGGGCACAGGCAGGAAGAGATATTCCATGTTATGGAACAACACATGCAGATTACATTTATGGAGAAATCCCATGTGTACGTAATCTGACGAAAGAAGAGATCGAGGAAGCATATGAGAAGAACACAGGAGTTCTGATTGCAGATGAGTTTGAAGCTAAGAAGAAAGATTATATTGCAGTTCCAGCAGTTCTTTGTAAGAATCATGGTGTATTTACATGGGGTAAAGATGCACACGAAGCAGTTCACAATGCAGTTGTTGCAGAAGAAGTGGCGAAGATGGCAGCAAGATGTGAGATGATCAATCCGCAGGTAAAACCGGCTCCGCAGGAACTTCAGGATAAGCATTACTATAGAAAACATGGTGCGAATGCCTATTACGGACAAAATACAGCAAAATAATAACTGTCAAGTATAACACAGTAACAAATTAAGTGATAAATAAAAAATAACTATGAACATTTTATTACAAGGAGGACACAAAAATGTTAAAGAAGAAAGAGTACAAATTCTGGTTTTGCACAGGTTCACAGGATCTTTACGGAGATGAATGTCTGGCGCATGTAGCAGAGCATGCCAAGATTATTGTAGAGAAGCTCAATGAGTCTGGAGTTCTTCCATATGAAGTTGTATGGAAACCAACATTGATCACAAACGAACTGATCCGTAAGACTTTTAATGAAGCTAATATTGATGATGAATGTGCCGGTGTCATTACATGGATGCATACATTCTCACCTGCAAAATCATGGATTCTTGGACTTCAGGAGTTCAGAAAACCACTGCTTCATCTCCACACACAGTTCAATATGGAGATCCCATATGACACGATTGATATGGACTTCATGAATGAGAACCAGTCAGCACATGGTGGACGTGAGTTCGGACACATTTTCACAAGACTTGGAATCGAGAGAAAAGTTGTTGTTGGACACTGGTCAGACGAGAAGGTTCAGGAGAAGATCGCTTCCTGGATGCGTACAGCAGTTGGTGTGATCGAAAGCAGCCATGTACGTGTCATGAGAGTTGCAGACAACATGAGAAATGTTGCTGTTACTGAAGGTGACAAAGTAGAGGCACAGATTAAATTCGGATGGGAAGTAGATGCTTATCCGGTAAATGAAATCGCAGAGTCTGTAGATGCTGTAAGCGCAGCAGATGTAAATACATTAGTAGAAGAGTATTATGACAAATATGAGATCCTTCTTGAAGGAAGAGATCCGGAAGAGTTCAGAAAACATGTTGCTGTTCAGGCACAGATTGAGCTTGGATTCGAGCGTTTCCTTGAGGAGAAAAACTATCAGGCAATCGTTACACACTTTGGAGATCTCGGTGCACTCAAACAGCTTCCGGGACTCGCAATCCAGCGTCTGATGCAGAAGGGATATGGATTTGGAGCTGAAGGAGACTGGAAGACAGCAGCTATGGTCCGTATCATGAAGATCATGACAGAAGGCATGAAAGATGCAAAAGGAACATCGATGCTGGAAGATTATACATATAATTTTGTGCCTGGAAAAGAAGGAATCCTTCAGGCTCATATGCTTGAGATCTGCCCATCTATCGCAGACGGTCCGATCAGCATCAAGGTAAATCCACTTTCTATGGGAGACAGAGAAGATCCTGCAAGACTTGTATTTACATCAAAAGAAGGAAAGGGTATTGCAACATCACTGATCGATCTTGGAGATCGTTTCCGCCTGATCATCAATACAGTTGACTGCAAGAAGAATGAGAAACCAATGCCGAAGCTTCCGGTAGCAACAAACTTCTGGACACCGGAGCCGGATCTCGCAACAGGAGCTGAAGCCTGGATTCTTTGCGGTGGTGCACATCATACAGCATTCTCTTATGATATCACTGCAGAACAGATGGGTGACTGGGCAGCAATGATGGGAATCGAAGCTGTATATATTGATAAAGATACAACAATCCGTAATCTGAAAAATGAACTCAGATGGAATGAACTTGCATTTAGAAAATAAAAAATCATTAAGAGGATAACCTTCAATACTTAAAAATTCATCGAAAAATCATTGAAATGAAGAAAACGAAAAGGTATAATATCTAATTAGAAAAAAAGTCTCCGTAAATCTGTCCGCTAAGAAAATGCAAAGCAGACAGATCTGCGGAGCAAAAAGGAGTTTAAGTATGAGTATTAAAATTGGTATTTTAGGTTATGGTAATCTTGGAAGAGGCGTTGAGTGCGCAGTAAAGCAGAATGATGATATGGAGCTTGTGGCAGTGTTCACAAGAAGAAATCCGGAAGATGTCAAGATTCTGACAGAGACTGCGACAGTTTGTAATGTAGCAGACGTAGAAGACTGGAAAGATAAGATTGACGTTATGATAATTTGCGGAGGAAGCGCAACAGACCTTCCAAAACAGACACCTGTTTACGCAAAGATGTTCAATGTAATCGATAGTTTTGATACACATGCAAGAATCCCGGAGCATTTTGCAAATGTAGATGCAGCCGCAAAAGAAGGCGGACATGTAGGAATCATCTCCGTAGGCTGGGATCCTGGAATGTTCTCCCTGAACAGACTGTATGCGAATGCGATTCTTCCGGATGGAAATGATTACACATTCTGGGGCAAAGGTGTAAGCCAGGGACATTCTGATGCAATCCGCAGAGTTGAAGGTGTCAAAGACGGAAAGCAGTACACAATTCCGGTAGAGGCTGCACTGGAAGCTGTAAGAAATGGAGAGAATCCGGAACTTACAACAAGACAGAAGCATACAAGAGAGTGTTTCGTTGTACTGGAAGAAGGAGCAGATGCGGCAAAGGTTGAAGAGGAAATCAAGACAATGCCGAACTATTTCTCAGATTACGATACAACAGTACACTTTATCAGTGAAGAAGAACTGAAAGCAAACCACAGCGGAATTCCGCACGGTGGATTTGTACTCCGTAGCGGAAAGACAGGATGGGATGGTGAGAATAAACACCTGATCGAATATAGTCTGAAGCTGGATTCCAATCCGGAATTTACATCCTCTGTACTGATTGCTTATGCAAGAGCAGCCTACAGACTGGCGAGCGAAGGACAGAGTGGATGCAAGACAGTATTTGATATTGCACCTGCATACTTAAGCGCAAAGAGCGGAGAAGAGCTTAGAAAACATATGTTATAAAATCGGATGCGGCGATGACTTACTTAAATGAGTTATACGCCGCATTTTTTACAGGAGGGCAAAAATATGAGAGGAAAAGAAGAGATTAAGAAAACAATCGAAGAAGGAAAGGCAGTGCTTGGAATTGAGTTTGGTTCTACAAGAATCAAAGCAGTTTTAATTGATGAGGATAAAAGTCCGATCGCATCCGGAAGTTATGACTGGGAGAATCAGCTTGTAGACAATATCTGGACATACAGCATGGAGAAAATCCAGAATGGTCTTCAGGGATGTTACCAGGATCTTGTGAAAGATGTAGAAGCAAAATATGATGTGAAGCTTACAAAATTTGCAGCACTCGGAGTCAGCGCAATGATGCATGGATATCTTGCGTTTGATGAGAATGATAAATTGCTTGTTCCGTTCCGTACCTGGAGAAATACGATCACAGAAGAAGCTTCTGAAAAACTGACAGAGCTCTTTTCTTATCATATTCCGCAGCGTTGGAGTATTGCTCATCTGTACCAGGCAATCTTAAATGGTGAAGAACATGTAAAAGATGTTCGTTATATTACAACACTTGCAGGATATATCCATTGGAAACTGACCGGCAAGAAGGTGCTCGGAAATGGTGATGCAGCAGGAATGTTCCCAATCGACATAGCTACTAAGAAATTTAATGAGAAGATGATGGATCAGTTTGATGAACTTACAGCAGAGAAGAATTTCCCATGGAAGATCCGTGAAATCCTTCCGGAAGTTCTTGTTGCCGGAGAAGACGCAGGTGTATTGACAGAAGAAGGCGCAAAACTGCTTGATCCTACAGGAACACTTCAGTCCGGAATTCCAATGTGTCCTCCGGAAGGAGATGCCGGAACAGGAATGGTTGCAACAAACAGCGTTGCTGTCCGCACAGGAAATGTATCTGCCGGAACAAGTGTATTTGCAATGGCAGTACTTGAGAAAGACTTGACAAAGCCTTACGAAGAAATTGACCTTGTAACAACTCCGGCCGGAGATCTTGTAGCAATGGTACACTGTAATAACTGTACATCAGATCTGAATGCATGGGTGAATCTGTTCCGTGAATTTGCAGAGAGTATGGGAATGACAGCAGATATGAACCAGATTTTTGGAACACTTTATAACAAAGCATTAGAAGGAGATTCCGATTGTGGCGGACTTCTGGCTTACAACTATTTCTCAGGAGAGCATATTACAGGATTTAACGAAGGAAGACCGTTATTCGTTCGTAAACCTGACAGCAAATTTAATCTTGCAAACTTTATGAGAGTGCATCTTTATACTTCTCTTGGAGCATTGAAGACAGGAATGAATATCCTTCTGAAAAAAGAACATGTTGCATTGGATCGAATGATGGGACATGGCGGATTGTTTAAGACAAAAGGTGTTGGACAGAGAATCCTTGCAGGAGCAATCGATACACCGGTTTATGTTATGGAGACAGCAGGTGAAGGTGGTGCATGGGGAATCGCACTGCTTGCCGATTACCTTATTAAGAAAGAGGACAAGGAATCGCTGACAGATTATCTTGAGAACAAAGTATTCCATGATGCAGTGGGAACAGGAATGGATCCGGTTGCGGAAGATGTGGAAGGATACGAGAAATTTATGGAAACATATGCTAAGGGTCTTGCAATCGAGAAAGCAGCGGTTGAAAATTTATAGTTACGTGTGTTTCTGGACGGTGGCAGATGAAGTGGAAATGATATTTTCAAGGGGCTGTACATGGTATCCCATCTCTTCCCATCTGGTCAGTAGTTCATCCAGGATTTCAGCATTAGTGGAAGATGTGCTGTGGAGCAGAACGATAGCTCCGGGATGAATCCTTCCGAGGAGTTTGGAGAAAGCTTCTTCTTTGGATGGCTGGTTATCCTGATACCAGTCTACATAGGCGAGACTCCAGAAGAAACTTTTGTAACCAAGTTCTTTTGCCATTTGAAGATTAGCTTCACTGTATTTTCCCTGAGGAGGCCGATAGTATTTGGTCATATTCTTTCCGGTTACGTTTTTATAGGCAGTTTCTACATATTCCAGTTCTTTTTGGAAATCTTCTATAGAAGAAATATGGGACATGTCGGGGTGATGCCAGGTATGGTTTCCCACGGTGTGTCCTTCTTTTATTATCTGTCGGATCAGTTCAGGCTCAGAGTCAATGTAGGTTCCGACAACAAAAAAAGTGGCTTTTACCTGATGTTTTTTCAGTGCATCAAGGATGGCAGGTGTATTTCCGTTTTCATAACCGGCATCAAAAGTAAGATACAGAACTTTTTCAGACGTATCCTGTGCGTAATAAGCATCCATAGATGCAAGTTCCTGGATTGAAGCATTTCCAACAGGAGTTTTGCCTTCTTCCTGAAAACTTAACCCCCAGTTTCCTTCTGAAGAAAGTGTGAGATCAGGAAGGGCACAGGAAATCGTCCGGGGAATAGAAGTCACGGAGTTCTGGTTGACTGGAGAGGGGCGAGCCGAAGTTGGCTCATTAGAAAAAGCGAAAATCTGTTCTTTAAGAAATCCAGCTCCAATACCTGAAAAATAAGAGAAAACAAGAAATAAAATGCAATATTTCTTTGATTTCAAAGGGTGTATAGGAAAATGGATACATTTCCGGGAAAGAGAGAGCTTCATTCGTTCACCTCGGAAAATCGTTAATAGAATATATGAAATTGTATTTCTTTTTATACTTGTTGAGCAGGCAAAGGAATGATATACTAATCCGGTAATTGTATTGTATCCCGCAAGTTGGGAATGATAACAAGGAGGAATTGAATAATGAAAACAAAAAAACATGACACTCGTTGGATGGTTAGTGTTGCACTTATGGCAGCGATCGTGATCGTACTGGCCAATACACCGCTTGGTATGATCCAGCTCCCTATCATTAAGGCAACAACAGTTCATATTCCGGTGATCCTCGGAGCAATTCTGTTAGGACCTGGTGCAGGCGCAATTCTTGGAGCAGTTTTTGGTATATGCTCTCTGGTCAGTAATACAATGGCTCCGACACTGTTATCCTTTGCATTTTCACCATTTTTAAGTACAACAGGAATTCCTGGAGCGTTGAAAGCAATCTGGATTTCCGTTGGATGCAGAATTCTGATCGGTGTGGTAGCAGGATGGCTGTGGGTACTTTTTACAAAGATTAAACTAAATCAGTTTATTGCACTTCCGATTGTGGGATTTGTTGGTTCAATGGTGAATACTGTCACTGTAATGGGAAGTATCTATTTCCTGTTTGCACAGCAGTATGCCGAGGCAAAAGAAGTTGCACTTACAGCAGTATTCGGTCTGGTGATGGGAACTGTGACAGCATCCGGTATTCCGGAAGCAATCGCGGCGGCAATTCTCGTTCTGGCACTTGGAAAAGTACTTGTTGTAGTTTTCCGCAAGATGAACCTTGGGGCTGTGAATGTGGAGTCTGCAAAATAACAGACAGATTTTAAAATAGAAGAAAGATATGAATCATGAAGAAGTTGAATAAATGTGGAATCAAGACTGTTATCAGTTCACAAAGTTGTGAAATAGTAACAAAACCACAAAAAATCAACTTCTTCATGTTGCTTTTTGATGAATTTTAGTTGCTGTTATAGTTGATTAAGTGTCAGGTGTGTATTATAATAAAGCTATATGATATGCAAAAACTGTTGGAAGATCAGAACAGCAGAAAGAAGAGGAGAAAGATATGGCAGAGGATTACAGAAACCAGGCAATCGGCGTATTTGAACTGGAAAGTGAGTGTATCTGTTTTGTAGCACTTGATGCGGCAGCAAAAGCAGCAGCGGTAAAGATTCAGGGTGTGGAGAGAAATCGTCTTGCGGCAGGAGCTTGCGTGAAGATGAGAGGAAGTGTCTCTGACGTGAAGGCTGCAATGGAAGCAGCACTGGATGTAGCCAGACCGTTGACGAAGATTGTTTCCCATACGGTGATTGCATCACCTTCTGAGGATACGGAAAAAGCAATTGCAATGACAATTAATAAATAGGTGTTTGTTCAATTGTCTGTTGTACATATGAGAAGAGTATTGTTTTGTGAGGAAATCAGAGAAGGAAAAGAAAGGGAAATAAGATGAAGAAATATGGAGCATATGGCCTGGTAGAGGTAAAAGGAGAATCCAATGCGGTGATCGTAGTTGACCGCATGTTAAAGACTGCAGAAGTAGAGTATGTGACACAGGACACAAAGTGCGGTGGACATGCACTTGTTTTTGTAGGTGGCAGTGTATCAGCAGTAACAGCAGCGGTTGATGAAGTGAAAAATAATGCACCGTGTAAAGTTATACAAACTGCTGTGATCTCCAATCCGTCTCAGGAGATGGTTGACATAGTAGAAATGTTTAAGAATAGATAAGAGTTAGGATTAAGTAAAATGGAAAGAGCAATCTTGTTTTTTGATATTGATGGAACAGTGTTGAGTGAAGTGACAAAAGAGGTACCGCAAAGTGCAGTTGAGGCTATGGAGAAAGCACGAGCGGAAGGGCATCTGCTGTTTATTAATACAGGCAGAACAATCTGTAGTATTCCGACAGAGGTGAGAAAATTCCAATTTGATGGGTATTTATGTGGCTGTGGGACATATCTTACAGAACATGATGAAGTTTTGCTAAAAAGCTCGATTGAGAAGCAGAGAGGTATAGAACTGCTGCGAAAAGCAAAAGAATGTAATCTTGGTGTTATTGCGGAAGGACAAGAGGATTGTTATTTTCCAGGGCACATATCACGATTTGACAGGTTAGAATCTACAAGAAGATATTTTGCATCTAGAGGAATAGGAATCGAACAGTCTTTAGAGAGCGAAAGATTTGAATATGATAAGTTATTTGTTTACGTAGATGATAAGAGCGATTTCGATTCTTTTCGTGAGTATCTAGGTGATGACATGGAAGCACTTGACCGTGGCGGAAAGGCCTATGAGGTAATTCAGAAGGGATTTTCTAAAGCGACAGCATGTCAGTTTATTATGGAAAGATATGACATGGATGCAAGTCATGCGTATGTCTTCGGAGACAGCAGTAATGATCTGGCAATGTTTGAATATGCGGAGCATGCGATTGCGATGGGCAGACATGATTCGGTATTGGATCCATATGCTGAGTTTGTTACAAAGACAGTGGAAAATGATGGAATTGCATATGCCATGAAGCATTATGGATTAATTTAACAGAAAATAGAAAACAGGATCTGTCAGTAAAAGATAAAACTGGCGGATCCTGTTTTTTATATATTAGGAAAGTCCTTTCCTAATATATAAAAAACGCTCCGCTCAGGATGCGCACTGCGGCGTACAAGGTAAAGAAATTGCATCAGTCAGTACATCAATCGGTAAATTAGAGTTGTCCGGAAGTTTATAAATCTCCAATGCCTTTTTGATCTGTTCTGCGCATCCGGATGTGGTTAATCCTTTCTCTTCTGCAATCTTTGTAATCTGATACATACCGATTCCAACAGCCTCTCCATGGCTTTCGCGCTCATAATTGAAGTGCTGTTCAATCGTGTGCGCAAGTGTGTGTCCAAAGTTCAGAAGGATACGTTCTCCGAGGTCAAACTGATCGGCTTCGACAACGATTCTTTTGATATCAACGCAGCGTGCAATAATCTGTGTCAGCTTCGGCTTTAAATCATCGAAGGAAGTATGTCTACATAAAAGCTCAAAAAGCTCTTTGTCTTTGATACATCCATATTTGATCACTTCGCCCATTCCATCACTGATGAAATGATCTGGCAATGTATTCAGCACATCTGGGTCAATGATGACTGCCTTTGGGTGATAAAATGCACCAACAAGATTTTTTCCCTGCGGAAGATCTACCGCAACTTTTCCGCCAACGGAAGAATCGACTTGCGCAAGAAGTGAGGTTGGAATCTGTACAAATTTGATTCCACGCAGATAACTGCTGGCAGCAAATCCGGCAAGATCACCGATCACACCGCCACCAAGTGCGATGAGCAGGTCACTTCGTGTTAGTTTTGCATTTATTAATGCTTCATAGATCTTAGGCAGAGACTGGAAACTCTTAGTAGGTTCGCCGTGAGGCAGAACAAAAGAGTGGCATTCAAACCCTGAGTCAGACAATGCTTTTGTGATAATTTCTCCATAGAGAGGAAAAACATTATCATCTGAAACAATCATGATTTTTTTCCCGGAGAACACTTCGCTTACAAGTTCTCCGGTTTTTGCAAGGATTCCATTTTCAATATGGATCGGATAAGAATTCGGTCCAAGATCAACTGTTAATTTCATGACGATCTCCTTAGAATTTTTTACCGACTACTTCGGCAATTTGACGAACTTGCTGAAGCAGAACATCATATTTCTCAGGTTTCAAAGATTGGGCTCCGTCACAAAGGGCAGCTTCCGGATTGTTGTGAACTTCAATCATAAGTCCGTCAGCACCTGCAGCAACTGCAGCCTTTGCCATAGGCTCAACAAGCCACCATTTTCCGCCGGCATGACTTGGGTCAATAACAATTGGAAGATGCGTCTTGCTGCGAAGAACAGGGATACACTGAAGATCCAGAGTGTTTCTTGTAAAAGTCTCAAAAGTACGGATACCACGTTCACAGAGAATGACATTTTCATTACCGGATGCCATGATATACTCAGCGGACATGATCCATTCTTCGTATGTGGCATTCAGTCCTCTCTTTAACAGGATTGGGCGATCAACCTGTCCTAATTCTTTGAGAAGGTCAAAGTTCTGCATGTTGCGGGCACCAATCTGGATCAGGTCAACCTTCTCGTTGAATACATCCAAATACTTGGAAGACATGAGTTCTGTGACAATAGGAAGTCCGACTTCTTCTCTGACTGCACAGAGAATATCAAGTCCCTCAAGTCCGAGTCCCTGGAAAGCGTAAGGACTTGTTCTTGGCTTGAATGCGCCGCCGCGGAGAAGATTTGCTCCGGATGTTTTTGCTTTTTGAGCAATTTCAAGAACCTGCTCATAGGATTCTACAGAACAAGGTCCCGCAATCAGTCCTAAATGTTCACCGCCGATCTTAACACCGGAAACATCTATAATAGAGTCTTCCGGATGAAATGCGCGATTTGCAAGCTTATAAGGCTCCTGTACATGCATAACTTTGTCAACACATGTGTCAATTTCAAATTGTCTTGGATCGATCAGTGTTGTATCTCCGATACATCCGATGATCGTCATTCCGGTTCCCTGAACCAGATGAGTGTCAAGTCCGTGCTTTTTTACAAGATTTTCGACACGGTGTATATTTTCCTCAGAAGTATGAGGTTTCAAAACAATAATCATTTTTTATCATCCTCCTTAATATTCGTACTGTAAAATTTTAGTTGTTTAAAGTGCGAAAACATATGTATCATAAAACATATACAATTAGATGTCAATGTCTTTTGGATTATTTGAAGAAATATATCAAAAAAACATGCAAAATAGTGTGATTATTTCATGAATAATCACATTGACGGATAGAGTGCGCAGTGCTAATCTAAAAAGCGTGTCATGTGAAGAGAGAGTTCTCCTGGCATGAGATTGACAGGAACTGACGAAAGAATCGTTTCTGGAACTTGACATGTAGGCTTACATATTAAAAAGAGGTAAAACAAATGAAGATTTTAAAACAGTTTGGTGTGATATTCGGTGTTTGCTGGGTCAGTCTTGTAATTGAACATTATCTGCCGTTTTCTTTTCCGGCGAGTGTAATCGGTATGATTTTATTGTTGCTCTGTCTGCTGACCGGGTTCTTAAAGATTGAGCATGTGCAGGAAAAAGCAGATTTTTTATTAGGAAATATGGCATTCTTTTTTGTACCGGCAGGAGTAAGTATCATTAATTATTTTGACATTTTAAAAAGTACAGTGCTTCAGCTTCTTGTAATCTGTGTTGTATCCACGATTGTAACATTTGCTGTGACAGCGTATGTAGTTACGCTGACAGTGAAATTGATGGAGAAGAAAAAGGGAGGAAAGAAAGCATGAAAGAATTAATGACATCTCCTTATTTTGGAGTAGGGTTGAGTGTAGTAGCATTCTGGATAGGAGAAAAGCTGCATAGTAAATTAAAGACACCGATCTGTAATCCGCTGATCGTTGCGATTGTATTGATTGTAGGAGTCCTTTTGATTTTTGATATTCCATATGATAGCTATGATGTGGGCGGAGCTTTGATTAACATGTTTCTTGCTCCGGCAACAGCATGTCTTGCGGTTGCAATTTATACCAAAATTGATGTTTTGAAGAAATATTGGCTTCCAATTGTAGTTGGATGTACTGCAGGATCAGCAGCATCTATGGCAAGCGTGTTTGGAATGTGCAAATTATTTGGACTGGATCAGAGCATGACAGTTTCACTGATCCCTAAGTCAGTGACAACACCTATCGCAGTGAGTATTTCTGAGCCGGCAGGTGGTGTAGTGCCGATTACGGTGGTTGCTGTTATTTTCACGGGGATCCTTGGAAGTATTCTGGCTCCGACGCTGATCAAAATATTCCATGTGAAGGATTCTGTGGCAGCAGGACTTGCGATCGGTGCATGTAGTCATGCAGTCGGAACATCAAAGGCAATTGAAATTGGTGAGATCGAGGGTGCAATGAGCGGTCTTGCAATCGGAATCTGTGGAATTATTACAGTGCTGTTTTCAATGCTTATTATGTAGGCGAATTTAATAATCATGAAAAGAATCGATTTAATCAGGATTTTTCGTATAGAAACATTGCCTGAAAGAAATCGGTTCTTTTTTTGAAAAAAATAAGGATTTCACGCTTCGGTCATGACAAATGTGGAAACTTATGTTATACTCTAGGTTAGGTTAGTGCCATTATACTTTGAATTATGGTTTGTGTGAAAAAGACAGAACAGGCACTGAAAGATAGAATTTAAAGGAGCTATACGGTATGAAAAGAGTATTGTTAAAGCTGAGCGGAGAAGCTCTTGCAGGTGAGAAGAAGACTGGATTTGATGAGGCAACTTGTATCGGAGTTGCGAAGCAGGTAAAACAGCTTGTAGATGAAGGTGTGCAGGTAGCAATCGTAACAGGAGGAGGAAACTTCTGGAGAGGAAGAACAAGTGAGACAATTGACCGTACAAAAGCAGATCAGATCGGTATGCTTGCAACAGTTATGAACTGTATCTATGTGTCAGATATTTTCCGTCATGTAGGAATGAAGACAGAAGTATTCACACCTTTTGTATGCGGAGCATTTACATCTCTGTTCTCAAAGGATGCGGCAGTTGCAGCACTGGAAGAAGGCAAGGTGATCTTTTTCGCAGGTGGAACAGGACATCCATATTTCTCAACAGATACAGGTGCAGTTCTCCGTGCAATCGAGATTGAGGCAGATGCAATGCTTCTTGCAAAGGCAATTGACGGTATCTATAACAGTGATCCGAAGGTGAATCCGGCAGCAGTGAAGTATGATGAAATTTCTATTCAAGAAGTGATCGATCAGAAACTCGCAGCAGTTGATCTGACAGCATCCATTCTTTGTCTTGAGAATAAGATGCCGATGCTTGTATTCGGACTTAATGAAGAGAATAGTATTGTAAATACAATGCAGGGAAAATTCACAGGAACAAAAGTTACTGTATAAACTATTTTAAATAGCGGAGGAATTACAGCATGAATGAAAAAAACAAAATCTATGATGATAAGATGACAAAGACAATTAACAATCTGGATGGAGAACTTGCTACAATCCGTGCAGGGCGTGCAAACCCACATGTACTGGATAAGCTGGCAGTTGATTACTACGGAACACCAACACCGATCCAGCAGGTAGCGAATGTATCTGTACCGGAAGCACGTATGATCCAGATCCAGCCATGGGAGAAGAGCATGCTCAAGGCAATTGAGAAAGCAATTCTTACATCTGATATCGGAATCAACCCGACAAATGATGGAACATCTATCCGTCTGGTATTCCCGGAACTGACAGAGGATCGCAGAAAAGAACTTGCGAAAGAGGTTAAGAAAAAAGGTGAGGAAGCGAAAGTTGCTGTACGTAATGTCCGTCGTGATGGAAATGTTGCTTTCAAGAAACTGAAAGGAACGGAAATTTCTGAAGATGAGATCAAAGATCTTGAAGATGAACTTCAGAAGATCACAGACAAGTATGTTGCTAAGATTGACAAGATGGTAGAGGCAAAGTCCAAGGAAATCATGACAGTCTAAATCGAAAAACAGCAGAGCTGAATTGTCAGATTGTAATGTGGAAAAACTGTTTACAGATTATTTGTACGCAGATAAGTTTTTAAGAACATGGAGGCTTATTTAAGGCCTCCATTTCTTCTTTAAAGAAAGTTGCGACAGAGAGGATAAGAAAATGAACGTACCACAGCATATTGCGATTATTTTAGATGGAAACGGACGCTGGGCAAAATCAAAAGGAATGCCGAGAAATTACGGACATGCACAGGGAGCCAAGAACGTTGAGAAGATCTGTGAAGAAGCATGGCGTATGGGAATCAAGTACCTGACAGTCTATGCATTTTCTACAGAAAACTGGAGCAGACCACAGAATGAAGTGGATGCACTGATGAAACTTTTAAGAAATTACATGAAAACATGTCTGAAGACAGCGGCAAAGAATGATATGAAGATCCGTGTGATCGGCGATATTGAACCGCTGGATGAGGATATCAAGGGGCGGATCAGAGAACTGGAAGAGGCAACAGCCAACAATGGAGGGCTTAATTTTACAATTGCCCTGAATTATGGAAGCCGTGATGAGATCACAAGAGCAGCCAGAAAGCTTGCGAAGGATTGTGCGGCCGGCAAGGTAAATCCGGACACGATCGATGAATCATTATTTAATTCTTATCTGGATACAAATGACATTCCGGATCCGGATTTGATGATCCGTACAAGCGGAGAACAAAGATTATCGAATTATCTGCTTTGGCAGCTGGCCTATTCAGAGTTTTATTTTACAGATATTCCGTGGCCGGCATTTACGAAAGAAGAGCTTATAAAAGCGGTGGAAGAATATAACCGCAGGCATAGAAGATTCGGCGGAGTAGAGGAGGCGGAATAAAGATGTTTAAAACAAGGTTACTAAGTGGAATACTATTAGTGATCATCGCGCTTGTTACAGTGATCACGGGCGGAAACCTGCTCTTTGCAGTTTTGTTATTAATCAGCCTGATTGGAATGACAGAGTTGTATAAAGTATTTCACATAGAGAAGAAGGCACCAGGAATTGTCGGATATATTTTTGCAATCCTGTATTATGGGTTATTATATTTTAAACCGCTTCTTCCGGGAGAATCCTTAAACTGTTTTGTTATGCTGTTTATGGCTTTTTTGATCTGCCAGATGGCGGTTCTTGTATTTGCCTATCCGAAATATAATACACAGCAGATTTTTGCCGGTTTTTTCGGAATGTTCTATGTGGCAGTGATGCTCTCTTACATTTATCAGACAAGAAATCTTCCGGGAGGAATCTTCTCGGTATGGCTTGTATTTGTATGCTCATGGGGATGTGATACTTGTGCATACTGTGTCGGTATGTTGATCGGAAAGCACAAGCTGGCACCGATTTTAAGTCCGAAGAAATCAATAGAAGGTGGAATCGGAGGAATCCTTGGTGCGGCATTGATCGGAGTATTGTATGGACTTGCAATTAATTACTGGGGAAATGCGGCAGCAGATATATTGGAATATGCGATTATTGGTGCGGTTGGTGGAGCAATTTCACAGATTGGCGACCTGGCAGCTTCTGCGATCAAGAGATACCACAACATTAAAGATTATGGAAAACTGATTCCGGGACATGGAGGAATTCTTGACCGTTTTGACAGTGTTATCTTTACAGCACCTATTATTTTCTATCTTTCCCTGTTTCTGTAAAAGGAGATATATGTGTGATAGATGCGTTGCTGATCCACAGTTTTGTGGATTGTAACATAAAAGCAGAATAGAGGTAAAAAGTTACGATGAAGAAAATTGCAATTTTGGGATCCACAGGATCCATAGGAACACAGACATTGGAGATTGTCAGGACAAATGGCGATCTGGAGGTTACAGCACTTGCAGCAGGGAATAATATTGATCTCCTGGAGAAACAGATCAGAGAATTTAAGCCGAAACTGGCAGCAGTTTGGAAAGAAGAAAGAGCAAATGAATTAAAAGACAAAATAAATGATCTGGATGTTAAAGTAGTAAGCGGTATGGATGGACTGCTTGAAGTAGCGAGACAGCCGGAGTCAGAGATTCTTGTGACAGCAATTGTCGGAATGATTGGAATTCTTCCTACAATTGAAGCAATTAATGCAGGAAAAGATATTGCTTTGGCAAATAAAGAGACACTGGTCACAGCAGGACATATCATTATGCCGCTGGCAAAGGAAAAAGGGGTTTCTATTCTTCCGGTGGACAGCGAGCACAGCGCAATCTTCCAGTCTCTTCAGGGAGGACAGCAGAAGGCTCTGCACAAGATTCTCCTGACGGCATCCGGTGGACCATTTAGAGGAAAGAAACTGGAAGATCTGGCGAACATCCAGGTAGAGGATGCATTGAAACATCCAAACTGGGCAATGGGACGCAAGATTACAATTGACTCATCTACAATGGTGAACAAAGGTCTTGAAGTGATTGAGGCAAAATGGCTCTTTGGAGTGGATGTAGATCAGATTCAGGTTGTTGTGCAGCCACAGAGTATCATTCATTCAATGGTGGAATATGAAGATGGTGCAGTGATCGCACAGCTTGGAACACCGGATATGAAACTTCCAATCCAGTATGCACTCTATTATCCGGAACGCCGTTATCTTCCGGGTGACAGACTGGACTTTTCGACACTTCAGCAGATCACGTTTGAACAGCCGGATCTGGAAACATTTTATGGATTGAAGCTTGCTTTTGAAGCGGGAAGAACAGGAGGTTCCCTTCCGACTGTATTAAATGCGGCAAATGAGAAAGCAGTTGCGCTGTTCCTTGACAGAAAGATTAAGTATCTCCAGATTCCTGAGATTATTCAGGCGTGTATGGAAGCGCATAAAAATATTGCGGCTCCAACCGTTGAGGAGATACTAAAGACAGAACAGGAAACATATGAATTTATTAAAAACAGGTGGTAATGTATGGGCATAATCTTGGCAATTCTGCTATTCAGTGCGATTGTGATCTTTCACGAATTAGGACACTTTCTGCTTGCAAAGAAGAATAAGATCCGTGTGGATGAATTCTCTCTGGGTCTTGGACCGACTATTTTTGGAAAACAGTTTGGAGAAACAAAATTCAGCTTAAAGCTTCTTCCGTTTGGCGGAGCCTGCATGATGGGAGAAGATGATGTGGATGATATGTCTGAAGGGAGCTTTAACAGCAAATCGGTCTGGGCAAGAATGTCAGTAATTGTTGCAGGTCCAGTGTTTAATCTTATTCTTGCATGGATCCTCTGCATGATTATTATTGGCTGGACGGGATATCGAGCACCGATTGTCAGTAATGTGACAGATGGATATTCAGCGCAGGAAGAAGGTATCGAACCGGGAGATGTGATCAAGAAGATCGGAGGAAAATCAGTTTATATCTGGAACGATATCAGTCTGTATAATATGATGCATGCGGGAACAAAAAGTGTAGAAGTTGAGTATGAGCGTGACGGTAAGGATTATACAGTTGTGCTGGAACCAAAACAGAATGAGGGAGATGCTTTTCCTCTGCTTGGAATTACAGGTGGTGAGATGGTTCGTCCGGGTCTGTTTGGAACAGTTCGATACGGAGCATATACGGTGAAGTATTGGATCACATATACAGTTGACAGTCTGAAAATGTTAGTTGGTGGAAAGGTAGGAGTAAAAGATCTTTCCGGTCCGGTTGGAATTGTCAGTGCGGTAGATAACGTTTATCAGGAAGCAGCTCCGGCAGGCATGGTAGTAGTGATTTTAAATCTTCTCAATATAGGAGTACTTCTGACCGCCAACCTGGGTGTGATGAATCTGTTACCGCTTCCGGCGTTGGACGGTGGACGTCTTGTATTCCTTATCATTGAGGCCGTTCGTGGAAAAAGAGTACCGCCTGAGAAAGAAGGCATGGTACATTTTGCAGGATTTGTGCTTCTGATGGCATTGATGGTTGTTATTATGTTTAATGACATTCTGAAACTTGTGTAGAAAACAGGAAAGAATAGGAGTTTCCCGCATATACTGGAAAAAGGAAACGAATCAGATGTGGGAGACAAACTATGAAACTTTTTCAACCGATACAAGGTTCAATTGAAAGCAAAGAAACGCAGGAGAATCTGATCGATCGTGGTCAGCTGCAGGTAAATGTTACATCTTCTGTGAATGCATTTCCAGTAAAAGAAGCACGGATTTCCATCTCTTATACAGGAATTCCGGAAAGTATATTAGAGCAGGTAGTCACGGATTCTTCCGGTCAGACAGAACTGGTTGAACTGAATGCACCACCGGAAGAATGGAGTCTGGATGAGAACGAAGAACGTCAACCATATTCAGAATATACATTGAATATTGAAGCAGAAGGATTTGAGTCGATCAGTGTTTCGGGAACAGAGATCCTGGCAAACACAAAGGCAATCCAGAATATACGCATGAAACAAAAGGATCAGAGCAGGGAAGAAGAGCAGGTATTCGTCATCCCTGCTCATACTTTATATGGAAATTATCCTCCGAAGATTGCAGAGGAAGAGATTAAGCCGGTAAATGAAACAGGAGAAATTGTCTTGAGCCGTGTGGTTGTACCGGAATATATTATCGTACATGATGGATCTCCGCGGGATTCTACAGCACAGAATTATTATGTGAAGTACAAAGATTATATAAAAAATGTCGCATCAAGTGAAATCTATGCAACCTGGCCGGCAGACACCATAAGGGCAAATGTGCTGGCAATTATGTCATTCACTTTAAACAGGGTTTATACGGAATGGTATCGAAATAAAGGGTTTGATTTTACAATTACATCATCAACGGCATTTGACCATAAATGGATACCGGAGCGCAATATATTTGAGCCTATTTCAGTGATTGTGGATGAACTGTTTGCAGACTATCTGTCACGGCCGAATGTGCGCCAGCCAATCCTGACACAGTATTGTGATGGTCGCAGAGTGAGTTGTCCAAACTGGTTGACCTTTTTGCAAGGACGTACAAACACACGCAAACCCGCATGGTTACTGGGTTTGCGGCTTGTAGTAGTAATACACTTCGAGGGTGTCTTCCTCTTTATTGTATACAATCTTTTCAATAATGCTTTTTAAAATTTCATTTTTGGTTACATCATCAACAGATTCAGAACTTACAATTTCATAGACATTTCTGACACGTTCCAGCATGTGGGACTCTGCAAGATCCTGATCTGATTTCTCTTCCGGAAGTTCTGCAAGCTGCTTTTCCAACAGCTGCTGTTCTTTCTGGACCATTAACTTATTCTCTTTATATTCTTCCAGCGTATCCACACCGTTCCGGTAAGCCTCCTTAATTCGTTCCAGTTTCCCATCAATCTGTTTTAATTGCTCAAGCAATACTGCAGATAGATCGACAGTAGTCTCATCCTGTGGCTTGATATAGCGGAAGGAGAGTTGCTGACTGTCAAGAACATCTTTGAGTGACTGCAGCACAGCAGGTGCCAGTTTCAGAGAACTGATGGAATTCTTTGCAAGGCATTTTCCTTTGGAATATCCATAACAAGTGAAATAGCAGTAGGTCCGTTTCCCACTGACTGTTTTCTTGGCAATCATTGTTCTGCCGCAGGCAGGGCATTTTACAAGGCCTGAGAGCCAGTGCTTGTAGGTAGACGATGGGCGGCTGCCTCTTGGCTTATATTCCATGTTGCGCCGTGCAGAAGCCTTGTCAAAGAGTTCTTTTGAGATAATAGACGGCTGTTGGCCGTCTACAATGATCCATTCGTCCTTAGGGCGGATTTCATTCGTTTCATTTACTGTCCGGTTCCACCGGATCATGCCACAGTAGGTAGGATTCTCCAAGATGTACTCAACAGATCTCCGCTCAAAGTTCTTCCCATGTGAGGTCTTGAATCCACACAGATTGAGATAACGGGCAATGTCGAAGATTCCCATGCCTTCCTCTGCATACTTCCGGAAGATGATCCGGACAATTTCAGCTTCGTCTTCTATGATCACTGGCGGCTTTCCACGTTCAGTGATCCGGTATCCAAGAGGGGGACGTGCCTGGTAGCCGCCACGCTTTGCCTTTTCTGTCATTCCTCTAGTTACTTCACCTGAGAGCCGGACAGAGTAGTATTCGTCCATCCATTCAATGATACGCTCGATTAGACTGCCGAAAGGACCGTCCACCAGTGGCTCAGATACACTGATCACATCTACATTGTGCTTCTTTTTGAGCAATGACTTGTAGACAATACTTTCTTCCTGATTCCGGGCAAATCGGCTGAACTTCCATACCAAGATAGCATCCACAGGATGATCTGACGATTTGGCCATTGCAATCATCTTCTGAAATTCCGGACGTTTCTCTGCTTTACGACCGGAGACACCAAGTTCATAGAAGATCTTGGAGATGATGATTCCATTCTTGTGGGCGAAGTCTTTTAAGAGCTTTGCCTGAGAGTCCGGGGAGAGTTCTTCCTGCTTATCTGTAGACACTCTGACATAACCATATCCATATTTAGTTTCCATTTACATCACCTCGGTTGAGTTTATTCCGGCAAGAGCCGGAAGATGAGTATAAAAATAACAGCCAGCGAGGAACAAGTGTTCCGCTTGCGTGGCTGCACCGAAGATGATACAATATTCTTTGGTAAGACAGTATCTCTTCGGAGTTACTAAAGCACATTGGCGTGTGCTTCCCCAGTTGACCGTTCCTGTTGGCGCAGGAGCGGTTTTTATTTAAGATATAAAACCATCATCTTTTATCTGGAATATCTTTTTGTGTAGTGTTATCGTTGTCTTGAAACTTCTGGCCATCAAGAAGAACAGAACTCCGAATATAATAAAGAAAGCACCGATTCCAACAGATGTTGAGAGTCCGGCAAGTCCGAAAGCCAGTAAAACAACTGACATGATCATGGCGATTACACGGCACAATGAGAATGTAGAAATTTTTGTGCGTTTTCCATTTGCTTTTATGATTGCATCTCTGTCCTGATCAAGTACACATCCAGTTTGAACAAGCGAAATGTATTTTTTCTTCTCACTTGATGTCAGCACTTTCTCAAGCTTAGATGGAATCCGTACCTCAGGGATTTCTGCGGCAGATCCACTGAAAGAACTGTTGGAAGATGAACGCGATCCATTTCCACCGATCCCACGATATACATCACCGACTCCCAAGGTTGTCTTGTTATAGACTTTATTGTATGCTGCCTTCTTCGGATCCTTTATCCACCCGACACCTTTCTGTCCGTATCCAGGAGACACGGATTTCTTAACAGCTCTTTTTACTTTTCCAGTTGTCTGAGCCTTAACGCTTTTCTTCAAGCTCGGTGTTCTCATTCCTACTTTCATTGTTATCACCTTTTCCTTCATGTAGGCATTGCAGCGTTTTGCAGATTGCCTGAATATCATCGTCTGATAGTTCGTCAAAATTGTTCAACTGGTTCTGTATCGAACTGATCAGCATATCTTTTACAGTAGATTTTTCAGTATTACTTGTCTTTTGGAAGAAAATTGCTGTGATTGTACTAGTCAGAGAGCCAATCAGACCGATTCCAACAAGCATCAGCACAGTTGCTATGATTCTTCCTGGGATTGTTGTTGGTGAGATATCTCCATATCCAACAGTTGTTGCTGTGACAAAGCTCCACCAAAAGCCATCTGAAAAGCTCATACCTTCCGCAAAATGGATGGATATTCCGCCGATTGCGATGCAGATCAGCGTTGCTCCGACCATGTACTTGAAACCATTCAAGTCAAAGAAGAACTTTATATGCTTGTAGAGCCTTGCAAATCGTGCAGATGCTTTTGCTAGCTTCAAGAGTTTTAGCATCTTGAATATTTTGAATACCCTAAAAACTTTGAACAAAGAGTTGAATGGAATAATTGCGATCAGATCCAGTATGTTATTCCGAAAAAACTCTTTTTTATTTTTAGCAATCAGCAATCGTAACGCATAGTCTGCAATAAATATTGTGTTGATTGCAAAGTCAATGTCGCGCTGAATTGCAGAACATCCAGCTGTCATGTCACAGATTGCAAAGTAGACAGCTACGATTGCAAGTACGCTGAAAAGGAGATCATACAGAACAGAAAGTCGTTCTTTGTGTTTCATAAAACAAATTCTCCTGATTTCATTTAATATAATAAGCAACCCATCTCTATGCAAGAACAAATGTTCGATAAACCATTGATTTATAAATACAAATGTCGTATGATGAAATCAAGGAATTTCGAAAAGTGTTCTTGCTGGGAACGGAGGGATCCATAATGAATTATAAAAAACTCATAATAAAAATGCTTGACGAATTGGACGACACACGATTAAAAAATGTATATTTTTTCATTCGCGGAATCTTAGGACTGAAATAAATCAGTCCTTTTTTATTTGTATAGAGTCCAAAAAGTCTTCTAATACTTTCCATCCAGTTTCGTCAAGAGCCGCCAATCCGGAAACAAGTCTCTTTTTAAAAGAATCATCTTCCTCAGTCATGAGCTGTCCGACAAACTGTGCGATTTCATCAGAGTAGGACAGTTTCACAAACATATCACCCTCTCCAGTACGGAGCCAATTTTCGTTGACATTATATTTTGTACATATAAGAGAAATAACTGCATCACTTGGAGCATTTTTTCCAACTTCATAAGCACTAATGTTACCTCTTGCGATTCCAATACCATCAGCGAATTCTTGCTGAGTCATATCTAGTTCTTTTCTTATTTTTTTTAGGCGTTTATACATTTTCTCACCTCTTTTCTTGATATTGATTATACAACATGGCAGGAAAAAATGCAATATAAAATGTTGGTAAATTGCAAAATGTTGGATAATAGCAAAAAAGAGATTGACAAAAGTGATTAACCAACATATAATTGGTATATACCAACAAAACAGCAGACACAGAAAGGAGTAAGAAATGTCAGAGAAAGAAAAACAGATTATCAAGACACTTGCCGATAAGTTACCAGCAATGAGCGAAAGAGAAAGAGGATACCTCGAAGGAACGATCGCAACTGCGGCGGCAATGAGCAGCAAGAAAGAGGAGTTGGAGAAAGATGGTCCTGAGAAGAAGGTGGGGTGAGAAGAGATGGGTAATTGGATTATGGTTGGGCTCGTTTGGATAGCTGCAGTTATCGGATGCATTGTAATGAAAAAGATACAACCGGAAACATTCTGGCTGTATCTAATATATGCTCTTTGTATATGCATGGCAGTCACAATGATTGCAATAGCTCAGCTATCTGCGGCCTAAGCTGTTCAAGCTGGGAAGCAGCAGATTCTAAATCACCATTATGTATTGATGCGTTAATAGAAATGAGAGCATCAGCAATATGAGATGGAGAATAAGTGAGTGCTAAGAAATAATATTCGCCATAATTGCCTTCTGTTTCGGAAATCATACGATTAATACATTTGCCAGTGTAACGAAGATAATTTTCAAATATAGAACGAACATAGTAAGTTGTCTTATCTTTATGATTTTGCTCCAATTCAAGCTTTTTAACTTTTAACTGGTAGAGGTTGTTAATGATAGCTGTAGCAATTGGAGAGATTACAGCAGCAATTCCAAGAATGGCGGTAATAGTTACAGTAAAATCAAATTTCATAATTAATATACTCCTTTCTCGTACTCGGCATGGTAGTGCCTGTAAGGAAAGTATAGGAGAAGAAATAGAAAATAGCAAGAGAGGTGAGAAGAGTTGCCTGAGTTTAGTGATGTAGTCATGAATGATGGAAAACTATTGGAAGGAGAAAAAATAGGCGAACTTGTCAAATACATTATAAATAAGTTCGCCAAAGAAAATTTAACCAGAAATGAAGCAATTGAAATACTGGATAGAACAAAGGAGTGTACAGGAGATGCTGCTGTAATAAGAGAAGTAGATTAGAGATTTTCTTTACAATCAGTGTTAAAAAATTGCTGTGGACTAAGAATGCAAAACAGATTTGATAGGATCAGGAAGAAATGAAAAAATACATAGCTGTCATATTAATGAGTTCTGTTTTATTGACAGGATGCAGCTCCAAAATAACAGAAGGTGAGATTTACAAGAAAGACTATCAGCCAGAAGAAACAATTATGATAATGACTCCGATGATTCATACAAATGGAAAATCATCTTATACGACTTATATTCCGATGTTTTATCACTATCCGGACAGATGGTGCATTTGGATTAAAGCAACAGAAAAGAATGATGAGGGGGAATATGATACAGCGAAATATTACACCACAGAAGAAGTGTATGAAGAGTGTGATATTGGAGATATGTTTTCTTATGAGGAAGATAGAGATTATAAAGAAGAGCCAGTAGAGAAAAAAAGAATAAGAAATGAAAAGGGGTAGAGAGATGAAGTATTGGAAAAAGATAGCTGGGTGGGTGTTACTTATTTCTATAATTGGAATTATGGTGCTAATTCCAATGTTTGCAATAGTAGGATTCAAAACAGGAGTATTGATTTGCTTGGCAACAGTTGTCTTTACAATCGGCATAGATGTTGGAGCAAAGCTTATTTGTGATGATTCTGACCACAAAGTAAGAAATAGAAAATAGCAAGAGAGGTGAGAAGGAGTGAAAGCAAAGCTGGTACAAGTAATTAGAACTGAAACTGTAGAAGGAGATGGAAAAAAAGAAAGTCCAGTACATAGCGTGGAAAGATACTGGACTTTGGAGGGAGAACTCTTGGCTGAAAAGGTATATATGGGAAAGCAACAAGTACAAGCCATAACACATAGAATGAATCAAAGCATCGGAGGTGATGCCAGTGACGATAAAGAGCATAGTGGTAATTGATGGAGAAAAGATAGAAATCAAAGACCTGGAAGATAAGGATGCATTTGCAGACAGAGTAAATCGTCTGGCACTTCTATTAAGAAACTACGAAGAGGAAACCGCTTAGGCGGTGGAAAGAAGGACAAGCATGGAGGATTGTTGCTACTGTCAGCATAGAAATAATCGTATGGAACGCAGTCGATGTTATCCGTGTGCATCATACAAGAAGGAAGGAGGGCGCAGCGGATGTATATCATTACAGCAAAACACAAGGGAAATAAAATCACAAGAAAAGCATTCAGTGACACTCAGGCATCTGCGATCATAAATCGGCTGTTGCGTGAGGGATGCACCGAAATAGGAATAAAAGAAGAAAACCATACAGAAGGTGAGAAATGAGCCAGAAACGAGGAAGAAGGGAGAAAGACCACATATGGATTATCAGATGGACGAAAACACAGGAACTGGGCTGTTGCTCTGGGACATGGGAAGAGGCGAACGAGTACGCCAGGAAGAAGAACAAAGGAGAATACATCATATTAGAATGAGCCTTTGGAGAACAAGGCTTATCACAGGCGTTGGAATGCTTGTTGGACTCTTCTATGCTTCCGGAGCAGCAATTACATATTCTATATCGGTCAAAGCACCGGAGTCAACGCTGGAGCGCGTCCTGATCGGACTGGCTGTATCAGCAAGCTTCTACGCGCTGAATTCGATCGCAAGGACACTGGAAAAACAGATAAAAAAATAACACTTCCGGAGGTAACGGAAGTGTTGAATGCAAGACTTTTGTCTCGCAGATATTAAAGACATTATTATCTTAACATCTGTGGGGCAGGAAGTCAAGAAAAACGGGGGTTCTGCCCCATTTTAATACTCGATTAAGATATTAAAGATAGAGGTATACGATGGCAACGAAGAGAGTAACACACACCTTCCGGAAAGGAGACATCCTGGAGGTGAAGGAATACCATGATGGCAGGTATGGAGCAAGGGGACTGCCAAGAGAAAAGAAGAGAAAGCCGACACCGGAGCAGATGGCAGTAGTGAATGCTATGAATAAAGCAGAGACAGCCAGACACAGATTGTTGGAGTACTTTGGAAAGGGGGACTACTTCCTGACGTTGACGTACAGAGTCGAGGCAAGACCTCCGGACATGGCGAAAGCAAAGAAGGATTTCACGAATCTGATAAGCAAGCTAAGGACAAGATACAAGAAAGAACAGATCGAATTGCGCTGGATCCGGAACATTGAGAAAGGGACCAAGGGAGCATGGCACGTTCACATGGTCATCACCGGATGCCGGGATACGATCCGCTGGGTAGAGGAATGTTGGCCACACGGTGGAATCTATGCAGAACAACTGGAGAAAAGCAAATACTACGAAGAGGATTTCTCACAGCTCGCATCCTACATCACCAAAAACGAGAAGGTGGGAGAAAAGAGGGAGGATGGAAAGAGGGACAAGCCAAGACTCAGCGAATCCAGTTACAGCACTTCGCGGAACATGCCGCTGAAACCACCAAAGAAGAAAAAACTGGCAAGATGGCCAAAAGAGATCAAACAGAAGAACGGCTATTACATTGCCAAGAGCTATGAAGGAATCAATCCGGCTACAGGATTCAAATACCGGAGATATACATTGATCAGGCTGAACAGGAGGATTTGAAGAATGAAGACGGTGAAGATCTACATAGAAACCACGATCACAGGACCGGCAGCACCAAAGAGAGGAGGATATGCTGCAGCCTTAACATTTACAAGGAGAAACGGAGATATTGAAGACCGATTCCTGAAAGGAGAAGAGGAAGGAACAACTTATAACCGCAGCGTGCTTCTGGCAATGATCTATGCACTGCAAAAGCTTAAAGAACCATGCAGAGTTGTGTTCTACACGAGGAACACGTACATCAAGAATATGATACTGGCAGATAATCCGGAAAAGTGGAGACGAGCAGAGTGGAAGAAATCAGATGGAAAAGGCATACAGAATCAAGATCTGTGGAAAATGTTCTTGGAAGAGAGCACAGAACACGAAATAGAAATTGTGTATGAAAAAGACAGCGAGTATAAGGAGACGCTACAAGCGTACTTACAAGGAAAAGAGGTATAAAGATGTTTGATAAATTTGGAGAATTTGATTCTTACGAGGAAATCAACCGTGCGGCCAAAGCACAGTTGGAAGAGGGGGACTTAGAAGCGATCAAGACAATCGCAGAGGAGAACGGACTGGATCCGGAAGACGCAGAGGACTTTTGCACCGGTGCAATCGAGGAACTGACAACACCGAGTCTTGCGGCAATGGGAAAACTGGAACTGGAAGCGAAAGATCTGAGTCTGACAGGAGCACTGAGAGACTGGACGGATTTTATCGAGCAGTTATGTTTAGAGGACGAAGAGATGGCCTTTGCAGTCAGAAGAAAAGGGAAGTCATTGAAAGACTGCATGGCTCTGATCTTAAAGAATGCATTTAACGACAAAGCACAGTTGGATGACAGGATCACAAAGGCAGCAGGATTGACACCACCGTTGTATATAAGCATACCGGGAAAGGCACAGATCAAAGAGATCGTGAGGAAATATTACCTGGGTGAGAAGAAATGAGAGTATACAAAGGGTTCAATAAAAAAATTCAGGCAAAACACGGAAAAGGGACATTCCAGTACGAGAAAGGGAAGACCTACAAAGAAGAGAAAAGCAAAACAAGATCCACTGGATTCCATGCGGCGGAGTATATCCTGGATTGCCTGCAGTGGTATCCGATCGATGGAAAGAACAAATTCTTCCTGTGCGAAGCTGGCGGGAGTATAGACGAAGAAGACGGATGTTCAATGGTCGTATCTACAGAGCTGACATTAATAAGAGAGCTGACACTTATGGAGATTGCAATGGCGGCAATGGAATATATGATCATACATCCAAAGAGGGAATGGGAGAAAAGAGAAAGAGGTGCATACGCAGAAAAAGAGAGGTCAAAAGCGATCGGAGAGACAAAGATAGCGATCGCAAGGGGAAAACATCCGGAAGTGAAAGGCGAATACGGAACCGTGATTGGACTGATCGTAGAGGACGAGAAAGGCAAGCCAGTGGCAGCAGGCGTGAGGAATGTTGACGGAATACAAGCGAAAGCGCATCAGATCTATTCCATGACAGAAGAAAGAGAATGGGTGGAGGTGCAGAAATGAAACGAAAAGCGATTGAGTGCGTTGCACCGAAGAAACCGGCAGGAAAAGGACTTGCAGCCACGCTGCAGGAGTTGGGGGAAATCCTGATCCTAAACATCTATCAGGCGAAGGAACTGTTGGTGCGGTACTGTATCAACTATGAGACAGGGGAACATGAGTACTGGAAAGAGCAGCATGGTTGGAGAAAAGGCGGTATCCTGAATGCACTGAACGAGGACTGGCGAGATTGGGAATGGAGAACATATGACGATTATCCGAAATTGCAGGAGAAAGACGCCAACAGGATAAAAGAATTGATTAAACACAGAGCGTGGAACAACAGCCCATGGGAGAGAATCAACGGATTGGAACATAGCTATAACAGCGAGATTAGGGAAAGATGTGAAACAAACCGGAAAATGAAACTCATGAACCTAATGAGAAAAGTTCCAGGTCGTCCGAAGAATCTAAGAGAATGGTTCTTTGAACAGGCAGCAGGAGAGGACTACATGTTCCGGAACAGGGAAACGAAAGAATTTGCCTGCACGAACTGTGGGGAATCCAGCTGGCCGGAAGAAATCAAGCGGCAGGACGGAGAAAAGAAGATCCGGCACAATGACATGGTATTCTGTCCTTCCTGTGGAAAACTAGTGCAGGCAAAGACAAGAACAGACCATATCGAACAGAAATGGAAGAGCTGCTATCTCATCCAGCCGGTAGATGAAGATACAAGCGTGCTTCGGATCATAGAAGCAAAGATCGGATGGGACAATGGAAGACATTATGTAGAGCTTGGAGATGAAATCAGAATCTTATTGTACAAGGTCTACTCCAACAGAAAATTGAAGAAGACATACATGATCTATTACGAGGACTCCTGGGATGGATGGACAAAAGGAAACCGGAAAAATCTAAGAGCAAGAGAAGGTTACTTGTATCCGGGAGAATTTGGCCAGATATTAGACGGAACCACTTACAGCGAAGCAACAAGAGTTCTGGAGCATTTATCGAAGACGGGAATGGAACTGAACTACAACAGACTTGTGGCAGGGACGGGACAGATGAAAGGATATGCACAGAAGATCGAGTACCTGGCAAAAGGACGCTTTTGGAATTTGCTGAGAGATACGATCGGCTGTACAGACTATCCGGGATATCCGACACAATACTATGGACCACTGGACATGAGAGAGGAAAGCATTGAGGGAATGTTCAGAATCCAAGACCGTCAGAAGATCAACCGGATCCGTGATGAACATGGCGGGAACAGAATGGTACGCTGGATGCAGTATTCGGACGAGACAGGGCAGAAGATCTCGAAAGAGACGGTGCAGTGGATGATAAAAAATGAGATAGAACCAAGTGGCATCCGGGGACTGGAAAAATATATGAGTCCACAGAAGATCATGAACTACATCGAAAGGCAGAAAAAAGAACAATATGCAGGAATGACGGCAGAAGCTGTTCTTGAAGAATATAAAGACTATCTCAGTATGTGTGAAGCGTGTTGCAAAAATATGGCTGACGAGATGGTCTATCGTCCAAGAGAGCTAAAACGCAGACACGATGAAGTTGTTATAGACCAGCAGCAGATACAGATCTTGAAAGAACTGGAAAACAATGCAGAGGGAAAAGAAGCATATGCACAGGAGATGCGGCAGAAGTTTCCGGAAGCAGAAGGAATCCTGAAAGAGATCAAGAGCCGATACGAGTACGAAGATGAAGAGTATAAGATCATTGTACCGAACACGTTAGTGGATATCGTGAAAGAAGGACGTGCGCTGCATCATTGCGCCGGCAGCAGTGAACGATATTTTGACAGGATCGAGAGCAGAGAGACATATATCTGTTTCCTACGGAGGCAGGAAGCACCGCGAATCCCGTTTTACACGATCGAAGTAGAGCCGGGAGGCACAATCAGACAGCACAGAAGCTATTATGACGAAGAACCGGGAATTGAGGAAATCCGGGTATTCCTGAAAGAATGGCAGAAGGCAATCAGGAAACGTCTGACAGAGAAAGATAAGAAGTTGGCCAAGATCAGCAAGATTAAGAGAGAAGCCAATATTGCAGAGCTGGAAGAGAAAAAGAATACAAGAGTCCTTCAGGGATTGGCGGAAGATTTCCTTGAAGCAGAAGAGATAGAAAAAGAACTGGAGGCGGTTTGATGGAATTAGTACAGCATCAGGATTATGAAGAGTATAAAAAAGCAATGAACACCGTCCTGAACAGAACAGTGGAAGATTTTGTTATGACGGGATATTTGCTGAAGCAGGGAAGAGATACCGATATCTTAAAGGATTCAGGATATAGCAATGTCAATGAATTTGCGTGGGCGGAATATAAGCTTGAAGCTACACAGGTATCAAGATACATCAGGATCAATGACAGATTCTCGGAGGGTGGTTACTCTCCGAGACTGCAGGAGCATTATAAAGGATTTGGCTATGCGAAGCTGGCACTGATGCTGACCCTTCCGGAAAGCGTAGCGGAAGAGCTGACACCGGCATACAGCAAATCAGAGATCCAGGCAGTCAAAGAAGAGATAGAAAGCGAAGAGAAGATCACAGATATCGAAGTCATTTTGGAAGGCGAGAAAGAAGAACAGAAAGAACTCGACAATCTGGAAAAGGCAATCCATCAGATCTGCATGGATGAACCGGAGTTGTATCTGAAGCTGCATGAGGCAGTCAGAACAAGCGTAGGAACAGGACGGATTAAAGAAGTGTTAGCACCGGACGGGGACAAACTTTATAGCGTAAGACCACAAGGTTGTGGAAGAATTATGCTTTATCTGAATGATGAGAAGGATGAGGTCATACTGCAGGTAGTAAGACAAGGACTGAAAGAAAAGTTTGCCTGGGAGAATATTTTAAGTTATCTCGTCCTGATCACAGAAGAGGAAGACGCAAAACAGAACTGGGAGGAACTTTACGGACAGAAATATCCGGAAAAAGAACAGATTGCACCAGTGCAACCGAAGAAAGAGAAGAGAAAAGAGTCGAAGGTAGTAAAGGCGAAGCTGCCAAAACCAAAAAAACCGGAGAAACAGGAGACGGAGAAACCGATAGAGCTTCCAAACGACATTCCGGGACAGACAGAGATTGAGAAAGATTTTCCGGAAATGCTTCCGGAAGCAGGGAAAACACCGGAAATACAGAACAAAGAGGAAAATTGCACCAGTGCAATGCCGGAACCTGTGGAGATTGTGGAAAAACCTGTGGATAATTCAGAGCAGATGGAAGAAAATGCGAGAAACACAGAAGCGGGAGCCAATTCAGAACCGGTGGATAAGTCCGAAGAAGAACAGAATCCGGCCGGTAGCAGATGGGAATACATGAAGACAATGGAATCATACAAGATGGCACTATACATGGCAGCATCCGTGAAAGAGATGCCTCACATGATGTTGAACTCAGCAGAATATTGGAAGAAATGGTTAGAAGCAGAGGTGGATGAAAATGGAGAGGAACTCAGCAAGAAATAAGGTGATTATATTATGAGCATCGATTATTCAGATATGGCATTTCCGAAATTAGCCTGCAAGAAAAAAGGAAATCACATAAAAAAGAGCATCCTCAAGAGTAGAAAGGGGGTCTGCTACCTCTGCTCGATACTCTATGACGATCCCTCCAAGAAGTACACAGAGGAACATCACATCATGTTCGGATCCGGACAGCGTGAACTATCTGAGGCAGATGGACTCAAGGTGGATCTGTGTCGGAATCATCACAAAGAAGGACCAGAAGCAGTCCACAATAACCGAGAAATGCGGGAACTACTCTGCAGAATAGTACAGACAGAATATGAGCAGACACATACGAGAGAAGAGTGGATGGCGAGATATAAGAAAAATTATTTATAGTTACCTCCGCTGAATGGCGTGGAGATAAAAGTATGTCACAATACTGCAACATGATAACAAAGACTTCCTCCCTGGATGCGGCAGGGAGGAGAAAGGAGCAGACAAGTGCCAAAAAGACAGAAATCAACAGCTTGGAAAAGCGAATTAGCTGAGATAAATGCAAAAGCAAGACAGGAAGGAATGAGTTATGGACAGTATGTGGGATTAATGTACTGCGAAGAAAGAGATGAAATGGAAAGAAGGAGAAGATATGACAGAAAGAGACGCGAGAGATTTGGTTGATTGGCTGGATCAGGCAGAAGAGGAAACAAAAGCAACAATTGCAGAGCATGAAAGAATCGATCCTTTTTATGACGGAGTGCTTTCAACGGTCCAGACAGTCCGTGAATATATCAAGAAAATGCGTAAGGTGGATGAAACAGAAGGAGAGAAACAGATGAAAGAGATTATAACAGATAGCAAGTTTGAGCATATCGAAGAAATTAAGCCGTTTTTCTGGTGGACAGGAAGTTTGAGCATAGAGCAGGCAATCACACACTTGACAAAGCGGTACGATGAAGAGGAAGCACACAAACTGTTGGATGAAAAGTTAGAATTTGTGTCTGACTACATGAGAAATAATCACGGAGCTGTCGAGCAGTACGGAATTTACCTCATTCCGGAATTCATGCTTGGATATGATGATATAGAGATTGTGGTTGTAGCGGCATCTGAAAACGAGAGGGCTACGGTGGTATTCTCGGATATTCCGGTAGTTAAGCGAGGCAGAAAATGACAAGACAAGAGAAAGAGGATCAAGCACAGCTTGAGTGGCTGCAAAAATGGAAAGAACGACGGAAGGAAAAAAGAGACGTGAGAAAAAAGTCACTGTTTTATAAGATTCTAAGGAAACTTGGAATTATAAAGGACTACGAGGAAGACATAAGAACAAGAATGGAGATGTGCAAAAGAGCAATAAAGGCGAATGTATGTCCTGAGGATTGCGACATTTGCGCATGGGACGTGAAAGGAGGGATTGATTACAATGGTTATATTACGACCGGTAGGAACAACAGGAAACCGTCTGAAGTATCTAAGAAAAATCAGAGGACTAACAAGAAAAGAGGCAGCAGTCAAGCTAGACATGAAAGAGGAAAGACTGCAAGATCTTGAAACAGGAAGGAAAGGGCTGACGTTAGGAGAAGCAATCAAATATGCAGATACATATAATGTGTCCATAGATTATATAGCAGGGAGAAAGAAAGTTGAATATCGAAGATGCAATCAGAATCATTAAGGGGTTGGATACATCCAACAGTGAAGAAAACATCGAAGCAAAGAAAATGGCGGTTAAAGCATTAGAGGAGCAGAGACAAAAGAAAATTGAAACATGGAACGGACAAGCATCATACCCACGCTGCAAATTTTGTGGGCAGGCTCTTGATTGGAGTGATGAATAGTGAAAAGAAGTACAGACGCACGCTGGAGTCCTGCGGAAATCCAGCAGAACCAAAAAGAACATTATGCTGATATGGCAGAACATCCGCCGGATCGGAAGGCAAGCGAGAAGTTTCACCGGCCGGCATACCAGGCAGAAAAGCTGATCGAAGCGCAGGGGCAGCAGTTGTGGCATGGAGATGTAGCAGAATACTTGGCGAGAAAGTACAAGATAGGAGATGATGCCAATGGAGAAGAGACTGGAAGAGAACAACGTGAAGAATGAGAACGACCGGAAAAAAGAGTATCTGAGAGGATACAGGGTCAACAGAAGACGAATCAGCAGAATTGATGATGAGGTAAGAGAGCTCAGGGAACTTGCAGAATCTACGAAAGCAACAGACTATTCAGGTATGCCGCATGGTAGTGGAAATCAGAAAGATTTGTCAGATGAACTGGCAAGAATAGATTCACTGGAGAAAAAACTTGAGATGGAAAAGAGCAAATGTATCGAATCGTATATATCCATTGAGAATCAGATTAAGACAGTGAAGAATGAAGATGAGAACGATGTACTGTTTTACAGATATGTGAAAGGACTTCGATGGTGGGAAATTGCTGAGAAGATGGAATGTACTGAAAGATGGATACATAAGTTGCATGGAAAAGCACTGGAACATTTGAAAATACCAAAATGATTTACTACAGTTCCTTGAAGTTCAGTATAAATGTGTGAGAGAATTACAATGAGCCTAGGGCGGAAAGCTGATGGCTTGTCCTCTCTTTGCATAAAACCCAAGAAGCACCTGCATGATAATGTGTGGGCGTTTTTCTGTTGTATAATGTTGAGATTTGGGATATTATGGAAGCAAAGTTTAGCTGAACGGAGGACAAAGAAAATGCCAATCAATGTTGAAGTAAATATTAACACGAGAAATGACAATGGTGAAGAAACAAAAATTGAACGAGGTGCTATAGAAAAATTTACCCAGGACGCTTTTTCAGACGGATTATATCATGCATCTGTGAAATTTGAATGTATGCCTGCGGCAATATCACCTAACACAATTTGGATTATAATTTCTAATATTGAACAAGGAGCACATGTTGTAGAAATTGCATTTACTATTGCAAAGATTGCCAAAGAAGTAATAAACCTGTTAGAGAGATGTTCGGGATATGATAAAATAGTTGAGGTTGCTAATGAACTGATTGGAATTACGGATGAAATGACAGATATAGAACTGGAAGGAAAAATATTAGCGATATTGAATGAACAGGAAAAAAAGACAGGAAAAGAAGTTTCGGAAATTATGAAAACCATGTAATGATTAAATTCAAAGCACCCCGAAGGGTGCTTTTCTAATTTTCTGTTGAAATAAAATTTACTCTATAAAATAAAGCATGAGGTTGGAAAGACATCAGAATAATGTTATAATCTTCTCATATACCTATGAGGAGGACGAGTAAGGTGAAAAGATACATGAGCAATGTGATTAACTTTTGGAAAAAATATTGGGGGATTTTTGTTGGATTAATAATTTTTGGTAGTATAATAGCACTGTTTATTGCAAGCTTTGTATTGGATAAAAGTATTACATTGTCGGACATGAATGAGTGGGTAAGTCTAGTTGTCGGAATGGCTGCTCTTATACTTGGAATAATTTCACTTTTTCTGAGTTTCTATAATGTTGAACAATCTAATGAGGTGCAACGTGAGACTGTCGAAATTATGACAAAAGTTAAGGAAGAAATTCAATTGAAATTGAATGAATTACAATTGGACATGAATAAACAGTTTTCAGATATTAAGCATCAAAAGTATAGTGGCGAGAGTAAAGAACTTGAAAGTGTAAAGAACACATTAGATGCTAGAAAGTGGGAAAAGATAGATGAGTAAATATTTGAATAAACTAAATGTGGGAATGTTTATATGTGATAAATGCGATGAAAAGGAAGGATTTATCACAGATATAAGAGGAATAAAAGATACTCTATATTTGGATGAAAACAATAAATCTAGTTTTCTATTATTATGTGATTTTAATTTTATTGAATATGAGATACCGAAAGAAGGAGGAATGATTTCCTTTAGATTTTTTGTAAGAACACTAGGTGGATTCCCATCGTATGAGATGCCATTATTAGTTAGTGAAATGGGGTTAAAGAAAGACAATGAAGGAGTAATGACTCATCGATTTCCGGTTTCTATAAATATTGAAAATTTTGAGTTTCCTAGAACTGGAATGTATGCAATAGAAATGTATAAAGTTTATGGAAAAGTGGATACTATAAAAGAAGAGAAAAATCATGACTTGTATAGGAAAACAGAGAATTTTGTCAGTGCAATATCCATAGATGTAAAGAAAGAATAAATATAAGTTCAGTTATAAAATAATAGGCACCCTTCGGGGTGCTTTTCTAATGCAAAAATATTTACCATAACTTGATATACATAATAATTCAACCAGCTAGGATACAGAAATTCAATGACAGACAAAGAAGCAAAAGCATTTTACAATTCATCTGCATGGAAGCAGAAGCGACTGCAGATTTTAAACCGTGATCATTATGAATGCCAAGACTGCAGGAGGAGAATCCGAGATGCAGTGGCAGCAGGCACAGCACTGACAGGAAGAGACAGGAAGATATGGAGAGCGGAAGAAGTTCACCATATTCAGGAACTGAAGAAGCATCCGGAGCTTGGATTAGAGGATGATAACTTGATCAGCTTGTGTACACAGTGTCACAACCTGAGACACGGAAGGACTCCAAGAAGATTCCAAAGAAAGAAGAAGCTTGCGAGCAAAGAAAGATGGTAGACCCCCCGGTAAATTCTCAGCGATTTTTCCTGAGTGAAGAACGGGGATGTAGCCATGACTCTGGAGAAATTTTAAAATCTCGCGTGAAAAGGGCAGGGGGGTCAAATTTCAGGATTCACTATAAGAAGGAAAGCTTTCAGATAACTTCAAAAAAGGCTTAAAAAGAGCGAAAAAAGAAGTGAAAAATTGATAAAAATGGCATGATTTGAGTGAAAAAGGTGGTGAAAAGATTGACTCAGAGGAAGAAAACACTGACACAGACGGAGATAAAAGAATCGTTAGTAAAGCAGTTGAAGTTGCGTGGAATGAACGCAGAATTCTATAAGGATTTAGTTGATGATTATGTATATTATTGGTCATTGAAAAAGAAACTGATTGCAGATATTAGGAAAAAAGGAATCCGGTATGAGACCATCAATGGGAATGGTGTCAGCGTAGAAAAAGCGAATGAATCTGTGGTCAATCTGCAGAAGACTACAGCAACCATGTTAAAGATTCTTGCAGACCTGAAACTGAAAGAACCAATTCCGGAACAGGAGCAACCGACTGATGGTTACTTGTAAGGAAATTGACGACTATCTCAAATATGCCGAAGAGCATCCGAAATGGATAAATAAAAAGAGAAAATTACTGATAGAAAACATCGTGAAGCCGACATTGAAGCGAAACGATGTTTTTTTTGACGAAAAAACATATAGGAACTGTCTACAGTACTGCAAAACAAATTACTACGAACTATTTCCATTCCAAAAGTTCATTTATGCCTTTGCATTTATGTATGTGGATGACATTCCAGTATTTTCAAAGTTCTTCATCAAGGAAGGACGTGGAAATGGTAAAGATGGATTCATCGTGCCGCTGGTAAATTTCTTTCAGACTCCGCTCTACGGAGTGAAAAATTACCATGTTGAAATTGTGGCGAACTCAGAGAGCCAGGTTAAGGACACATTCAAGGTAGCTTATGACATGCTACATGATAATCCAAAATTCAAGGGAAAGTTTTCGGTCACAAAGGAACTTATCACGAACCTGGCAACAGGATCGGAGATGAAATACAACACTTCGAACGCAAAGACAAAGGATGGTAAGCGAACAGGATGTCTTGTCCTGAACGAAATCCATGCCTACGAGAACTATGACCAGATCAATGTATTTGCGTGCTGAATTTATTACAAAGCGAATGGACAGATCGGCACGAAAGGAAGAGGAGACGGTCACAACATGGCAAAATGTCCTGAGAGCATGTTATGAAGGCGAGACAATGGAAGAACTGGAACGAAAGATTCCGCGGATAACATTGGACACGCAAGGACAGGCAGCAGTGATCGGTATTGACTATGCGGATGTGCGCGACTTCGCGTCTGCAGGTATTCTGACCAAGACAGATGATGGAGAATGGATATGGAGACAACACACATGGATCTGTGCAGACTCTCCGTTTATTGATTCCATTAAATTTCCATTGCGAAATGCTGGACAAGCAGAATTTGAGGACTTTGAAGTTGTTCCCGGACCAGTAATTGACGTGAATCTAATTGTTGATTGGTGCATGGAGCAGATGCGAAGCTACGAAGTTAAGAAAATCGCAATGGACACATATAGATATACCTTGTTCAAGCAAGCCTTTGAGGAAAGAGGACTCACGATTGAAGACAAGAAGAATCCGCATGGCATTGTCAGACTGATTCGAAAGATAACATCAGCCACTGGGATCATCGCACCGTTCATCCAGTCCATGTTCTCACAGGGGATGATCAACTTCGGACCATCAGCAATCATGCGGTGGTACACGAATAACACAAGCGTGAGCGAGGATAAGTTTGGAAATAAAAATTTCGGCAAGATAGAACCGAAATTGAGAAAAAATGATGGATTTATGGCCTTCGATGTGGCTATGTTCTGCAAGGATGAGCTGGAAGTTCAGATAATCTATGTTTAACAGGAGAAGGAGAAAATGTTTGATTTTTTATTCCAAGACAGGAACAAAGAAATACAGTCTTTGGCAGAAATCATTGCAGTTGACATGGAAAAGCTGAATCTTTCAAAGCTTGCCATTGAGAAAGCAATTATGATGATCGCCAAGGCAATAGCGAAGTCTGACATACTGATCCAGACGGAGAGCAAAGAAAAAAACAAGAAAGAATACAGGCTAAACGTACAGCCCAATGACCACGAATGTGGGACAGTGTTTTGGACGGAAGTGGTTAAGCAGCTGCTAACAGAACAAGAAGCTCTGATTATTCCGCTAAATGGTAAATATTACAGAGCGACATCATGGTCACACACGAATGAAGTGATGCTGAAGCGAGTTTACAAAGATGTGATGTTAAGCTGCGGAGGTGAAAATCTTACAATTTTCAGCACATTTCAATCTGATGAAGTGATTCATCTAAGATATGACAATGCAAGGATTCGATTGTACTTACAGAATGTAGTAGGGCAATTTGATAAGACGATGGATTCCATTAATGCAATGATGCAGCTGTCCAGCCAACCGAGATTCAAACTGAAGCTTGGAACGAATGCATTATCATTCAGAGAAAAGCAGGCAGATGGTACAGACAAGGTAATGACAAAAGACCAGTATGTTTTAAAAATTAAAAAACTACTGACGTCAGATGCCCTTGAAGTTTTAACAGAACAAGAAAATGCATCCGTGGAACAGCTGCAAATAAATACAGCAGTGAAAGCTGAAGAACTGGCAAAGATGGCTTTGCAGATCAATAATGAGGTAGCAAATGCTTTCGATATTCCAGAGGCTGTATTTAATGGCAATATCACAGAAAAATCAGATGCAACAAATGAATTTATCACATATGCTGTCAGTCCGGTAGCAGAAGTGATAAATGATACTTTGACAGCTTATGTTGTCGGAGAGGATGATTACTGCAGTAAAAACGAGAAAGTCATGGTATGGCTTGCACGCTTTAAACATGTTGATGTTGTAGACAGTGCAGTAAATCTTGATAAACTCAGAGGAATTGGATTCCATCTCGACGAAATCAGAGGGATGGTCGGATATCCGTTACTCAATACAGAATTCAGTACAGAGCGAGCTCTGACAAAGAATTACGGAGGGGAGGGAAGCAACAATGCGGCACAAGAAACTTGATTCATAGGAGGTGATCCAATTATCTCGGAGCTGTCCGTTAAACAGTAATAACAGGGAAAGGAAAAGAACATGGAACAGAAAAAAGTTGTGTATAGATTCCAGCAAACGGATAACGTGCATGAGATTTTCATTTTTGATGAGATTAGAAAAATTGGTCCGTTCAATTGGGATACATGGCAGTATGATGACTCTGAGACATCAGCCAAGCATTTCAAGGAACTTCTGGATGCCATTCCGGAAACAGATGAGATCAAGATCTATTTCAACAGCAATGGTGGAAGCGTAGACCAGGGGACAGCTATTTACAACATGCTTCAACAGCATGGATCCTATAAGACGGGAATTGTAATGGGCGGATGTCATTCTATCGCATTTACAATTTTGCAGGCGTGTGATAAGCGTATCATGGGACAGGGAACAACAGCCATTATTCATGATATGTGGGAGACAGTTACAGGAAATGCAGCAGATCTGAGGGCAGAAGCAGACAATCTGGATGTAGCAATGGACAGTTGTGTGGCTCTGTTCATGCAGCGGGCTACGGTTTCAGAAGAAGAGCTCCGGGAGATGATGCATAAGACTACAACCTTATCTCCACAGAAGGCTCTGGAGTATGGCTTGATTGATGAGATTGGCGTTGCGCAGAAGGTGGAAGATCCGGATATGAAACTGCAGGAGGTAATCAAAGAAAACAAGGCACTTCAGATGGAACTGAAAAGCAGAAATGAGCATCAGAAGCAGTTAGCTGAGTTCTATCAGCTGACTCATAAGAAAAAAGAAAAGACGGAAGAAAAGGATAGCACCGGTTGGGGTGCATTTTTTGGTTAGGAGGAAATGAAGAATGAGGATTGAAGATTTAAGCCAGGAAGTAAAAGACAAAGTGAAACAGCTTCTGGACAATGCACCGGCAGATCAGAAAGCAGAAGCAATTATGCAGTCAATTGAAATGATCGATGAAGCAATGCACGCCGATCTGATTAAGCAGGTAGTAGCAGAGGCAGAAAGAGCAAGTAGAGATGCAGATTACAAGAGACAGCTTGGACTCCGTAACCTGTCTCAGAAAGAAAAGAAATTCTACGAGAATTTTAAGGACATCAAGCAGGCGTTCACAGCAAACCAGATCGACATCATTCCGACAGAGATTATTGATCGTACACTGGATGATGTTAAGAAAGCATCGCCAATCCTGAAACTTGTAAATATGGCACCGGCAAACGTGAAGAAATGGATTGTGGCATCTCATTCAGGTGCAGCGGTTTGGGGTCCTCTTACGGACGCTATCAAAGGCGAACTTTCAGCAGAGGTAACAGCTCTGAATATTGACCTTCACAAGCTCACAGCTTACCTTGTTATTCCAAAATCAATCAGAGAGCTGTCTATGGAATTCGTTGACAGATATTTCATGGCTATTCTGTCTGAGGCCATGCAGGACGGACTTGTAAAAGGATACCTCGATGGAGATGGAAAGACAGGTCCAATCGGAATCTTTCGTCAGATTGGAACCGTAGAGTCAGCCGGAACAAATAAAGCAAAAACTGTTCTCACTACGGTTACAAAATTCTCTCCGAAGGGACTTGCTCCGGTGAGAAAAACTCTTACTAATGATGGAAAACGTGTGGTTGATAAGCTCTATCTTATCTGCAATCCGTCAGACGAAGCAGAATATGTGGATCCGTGTATGTACGGAGAGGCTCTGACAGGCGGATATGTCAACAAGTCATTCATTGACATCGAAAAAATTGTTGATGCTAACTGTCCAAAAGGAAAGGCTGCATTTACAATCGCCGGATACTACACAATGGGAACAGCAGGAGTTCGCGTTGATGAGTATGATCAGACAAAAGCGATTGAGGATGCAGATCTTATCGTGGCAAAATGCCACGCAAACGGTCGTGCAGTTGATGACAACGTTGCAGTTGTCTTTGATGTTACAAAGCTTGAAGAGTACGTTCTTCCAGTAAATCAGGTAACAGTGCCGAAACAGGCCTAAGCTAGAGCAGGAGGCGGGACATGAACGAGAAAGAACTTGCCAGTCTTGTAGAAGAAATGCGGGAAGAGTTCCAGATCCCGCCATACTACGAGGACAAGCAACTTGCAAATTTGGCAAAAGAAGGTGAACACGCAGTTGGGAGATTGAATCCCGGCTGCAGTATCACAGAAGACTTGACCTATCGAATGCTATTGAAAAATTATATGTATTATGCTTACCATCACAGAGTCAGCGAGTTCATGGAAAATTATTCCAGCATGATCTTGACCTGGCAGATGGAGACGGAGGTGGATGCAGATGGCAATGCCTGAGTATACAGACGGAGTCTTAGAACTGTATGAGATAACAAATGATGAGTCAGAAGACTATCCGGAGGAGAGACTTAAGTACACCGGATTACGTATTTGGTATCGTGAGCTTGCAGTGTACGACACGACAAGAGCCAAACTGTCAGCAGACAGCGTTGAGGTAACGTATAAGCTTGCAATACCGCAGTATAAGAAAATCAACAGCAAATGCATCTGTCTTATCGATGGGGAACAGCATGAAATCTATAATATTGCTCATACAACTACGAAAGATGGATTTAAAGAGTCGGAGCTGACATTGAAGACACCGGCATATGAAAGAGAGGTAATCGATGACACAGAAAGAACTGAGTGAGATCTTGCACGATATTGGCTGTCCTGTGAATGAGGGAGTCAGTAGTCTCAAAAATGAAAAGGTATTCCCAAGAATTGATTACTGGGAGATTCTGTGGGAAGACACAATGGCATCCGGAGATGATTATGAGAACGAGATTACATGGCAGATTAGTTTTTACGCTAGAAAGCCACGCAATCCGAAACTGATCGCACTGAAAAAACGTCTGAATGAGCTTGGCTACCATCCGACCATTGCCCACGAATACGTGACAGAAGATCGTGTTTGGCATTCTTACTTTTCAATTACAACGGACGGGGTGATTGGATGAGTAGCGAGATTACATTTTACGATGGAGGGCTTGAAGACTTCGAGGAGCTGTTGAAACAGTATTCCGAGAACGTAAGCCCGGACAAAGCACTTGACGCAGTGGAAGAGGGGGCAAAGGAGTTCGTGAATGATCTTCTGAGACTCCCAAAACCACGAAGTCAGATCACAAAAGCGGGGTACACGCATATCGTGAGTACATTCGCACTGGAAAGAACTGACAGCGGAATTAAGGTTGGATGGGGCAAGTATTACGGTCCAATGCTTGAGCATGGCACCAGGAAGATGGCAGCAAGGGCACACTTGAAGCCACTCTTTGAAAGAAACAAGGAAAAATACTACAAGAAGATGACAGAGAGCATCTTCGGTTAGGAGGTTGACTAATGCCTATTAATACAAAAAAACCGGCCATGAAACAGACAGTCGGAGCACAGTACATGTGTTTTGCTGATGCAACAGAGGGCAAAGAGTATGATGGCACTTACGAGGCTGATGTTGAGAAGACAGAAGTTGTTAAGAGTGTAAAGGTAACTGAGAACTCTGAGACAAGTGATGTGTATGCATCCGGAAAAATCTATGATTCAGATTCACCAATGTCCAGTATCGACATTGAGGTATCTGTGATCGCATTCCCGGATGATACAATCTCCAAAATGCGCGGAGAGACAAAAGGAACAGGCGGACTTATCCTCGCTGGTGGAAAGAGCGAAAGACCATTCTTTGCTTATGGAAAGGTTGTAAAACTGAAAAACGGAAAATCTCGTTATGAGTGGTTTCCAAAATGCAAGCTTGTTGAAAACTCCGATGATATTGCAACATCTGAGGAAAAAGCAAGTGAGCAGACTGACACGATTAAGATCAGGGCATATCCGTTTGATGCAGCAGGAAACATCGTGAGCAAGGTCACAGAGTCCACGGCACCGGCAGGACTTACAGAAGAGAAGTTCTTCGCTAAGCCGATTCTGACGGATGCAGACCTTACAACAGCAGTAGGAGCGTGATCGCATGAAATCCAAGCTGATTAAATTAACAGACGGATCGAAATTAGAAGTAAAAGTTAATTTTTACACTTTATATCTAGTGAAAATGAATGGGATTGACAAAAAACTGGACGGAAGAACAGAGGAAGATCTGACCGAAGAGGAGAATGTCGAACTTGCAGGCAAACTAATCTATGTGATTCTTCGGTCAAACGGTCTCAAAGTAGACGAGGAAGAGGCAATGATGCTGACTCCGATGGATGCCGACAGCATCCGTGAGATTTTCGAGGAGTTTGAAAAAAGACTCAACGAATATAAAAAAAAAGAACAGGCGAAGAAGTCTGTTGCTCCGAGGGCGAAGAAGTCAGCGAGGCAATAGACATCGACTGGGCAGAATACATGGTGTGTGCAAGAAAGATGGGAATGAGTGAAGATGAATTTTGGAACTCAGATCCTGTCTTTTTTAATGAATGCCTGGAAGTATTCACAGAACTAGAAAAACGGAAGGGAGGTGCTTTGATTGGCTAGTAATGACGGCTTGAAAACTGTCGGATTGACCTTCAAAGCAGATGGAGCGGTTGACTTTAGAAAATCACTGACGGATGTAAACAATGCGGTCAATGAGAACAGGTCAGCCTTTAAACTTGCAAAGTCTGAATGGGATAAAAGTACATCGTCAGCCGATAAACTGAGAGCGACGCAGGAATATCTACAGAATCAGACAGAAGCGTATACGCAGAAAGTCGATAGGCTGACAGAAATCTTGAAAGCACAGGAGAATGCACAAGTGCGAGACGAAGCTGCTATCTCCAAAACAAGGCAGCAGCTGGATAATGCAAAAGCATCTCTGAATAACTACAAGAGCGGACTTGAAGATGTAAATAAGAAGCTGGAAAGCGGTGCTGCGACACTGGAAGACTACTCCAAGAAGGTTAAGGACTTCAGCGATACCACCGGAAAGATTGGAAGTTCACTCACAAAGAATGTGACGGCTCCAGTTGCGGCAGCAGGCACAGGAATTATGGCAGCATGGGCGCAGGTTGATGAAGGAATGGATATCATCGTGCAGAAGACGGGCGCTACTGGTGATGCACTGGAAGACATGCAGGATTCTGCAAGGAATATAGCCAAAACCATTCCGACAGACTTTGCAACAGCTGGTTCGGCTGTCGGAGAGGTCAACACAAGGTTTCATCTGACAGGACAGGAACTGGAAGATTTGTCGGCAAAGTTTGTTCGGTTCGCAGAATTAAATGATACAGATGTATCTTCTTCCATTGATAGCACACAGAAAGTTATCGAGGCATTCAACCTGACAGCTGAAGATGCTGGTGCACTGCTCGACACAATGAATAAGGTCGGACAGGACACTGGAATCTCAATGGATGCGTTGTCCTCGTCAATGGTCAGCAACGCTGCATCACTCAAAGAACTCGGAATGTCTGCAGCAGACGCTGCTACATTTCTTGGCCAGTGCGAGACATCAGGAGTTGACACAAGTGCAGTTATGGCAGGACTTAAGAAAGCCCTTGTTAATGCATCAAAAGAGGGTAAGAGCATGAAAGATGCGCTGTCAGAGCTGCAGAATACGATGGTTAATGCAGGGAGTTCTTCTGAGGCTTACAATGCTGCGGTTGAACTGTTCGGAGCGAAAGCTGGTCCAGCACTCGCAGAGTTCTGCCAAAGTGGAAAGCTAAACTTTGACGAATTAGGCGCATCGCTCAATGATAACCTCGGAAGTGTCAACGATACATTTGAAGCTACACTGGATCCGGCTGACCAGTTTAAATTGACACTGAACGAATTGAAAGATGCTGGATTTGAAGTTGGAAATGCATTAGGACCAGTCCTTGCGGATTGTTTACACATTGTCACTCCGATTCTTCATGACATCATTGGTAGTTGGAATTCACTGTCTCCTGGTACACAGGAAATGATTATAAAGTGTGCGCTGTTGGTTGCAGCACTAGGGCCCGTCTTCAGTATAATCAGCAAGGTTTCTGGTGGTGTGTCCACTGTGATTGATGTAACGTCAAAGCTAACACCAACCATCAGTGGGGCAAAAACAGCCTTCGCGGCATTTAACGCAATTCTTATGGCGAATCCAATCTTTTTGGTTATTGCAGCTGTTGTTGCGTTAATTGCAATTTTCGTTACACTTTACACAAAATGCGAGTGGTTCAGAGACGGAGTTAATGCAGTGTTTGCATCGATTCGTGATTTCATCAAGGGAGTAATCGACAAAATCAAGGGATTCTTCAACTTTGAGTGGAAACTTCCCAAAATTAAACTTCCACATTTCAAGGCGAGTGGAGAATGGTCGCTTGTTCCACCAAAAGTTCCAAAGTTTTCGGTTGACTGGTACGCAAACGGCGGTATCTTGAACAGCCCAACTATTTTCGGCATGAACGGAGATAGAGCAATGGGCGGTGGAGAAGCAGGAGCAGAGGCGGTTCTTCCAATCGAATTGCTGAAGACATACATCCGTGATGAAATGCAGACAAACAATGCTGCGCTTGCTCAGATGATTGCAGAGGCACTGTCAGAGCTGACATTTGTTATTGAAAATAACATTGCACTGGGAGATAAGAAGCTTGCAGAGATTCTTGTTGATGCGGTTATCAAAAAGATGTCACAGAGCGTGAAATGGAAGAAAGGAGCTGTGGGAGTCTAATGGAAGTAAATTTCATGGAAGTGGAATACAACAATATTCTTGCATCAAGTCTTGGAATCTATGCTAAGACGCTTCCGTCAATCCCGATGGCAGTTCAAAAAGAATCCTCGGTAGAAATACCGGGGAGTGACGGAACAATGCACATCCTGGATGGCGGATATGAATCGACGGAAATCAAGATTGATTTTAATTATATCGGACCGTCAGACAAGTGGGATGAACGTTGGGGATGTGCAAAGAAGTGGCTGTCAGCAAGAAACAAGATGCTTCGACTTGGATCAGATCCGGATCATTTCTATAAGATTCTGAAAGTTAGTGCTGATGATGCAGAGCATACAAGCGAGCGGATTGGAAATTTCACGGCTACTTTTCAGACAAAAGATGGTCTGAGGTATCTGCTAGAGGGACTTAATGAGCACGCAGCAGAAAATGTGAGCTTTAATCCTTATGAGATATCCCATCCAATCTATAAGATTAGCGGAGAGGGAAACTGCAGTCTGATTGTAAACGGAAAGAAAATGTCTGCGGATGTTGGACAGAATCTTACTATCGATACAGATAGAAAGATTGCATACAGAGCAGATGGAACATTGAGCAACACAGCAGTGTCAGGAGACTATGAAGACCTTTTTCTACAAGAAGGAGAAAATGAGATATCAATCACAGATGGGTTCAATCTGAAGATTATTCCTAATTGGAGGTGCTTATGATTCAGATTTATAAACCGGAGAATACAGACTATAAGCACAATGGAGATATGACATTACTTCCGGATGAAGCAACAATCCACGTTATCTTGAACGGAGAATGGACAGCTACATTGGAACATCCGATTGATCCGGAAGGACGATGGAAGTATATCGTAGACAATACAGTAGTTAAGATGCCATCTTTCAATGGTGAGCAGCTATTCCGAGTGAAAAACAAGGAAAAGAAAGATTCAGGAGTGAGCGTAGATCTTACTCCTGTTTTTCTGGACGCAAAGAATGATTGCTTCCTGGTAGATATCCGGCCAACAGATAAGAACGGACAGGAAGCACTCGACCTAATGACAGCACCGAACGCAAGATATACAGCAAAATCAGATATCAAGACCGTATCGACTGCTTATTACCAGACAATGAATCTGATTGAAGCAATCAATGGAAACAATGACAATTCTTTCGTTAATCGATGGGGTGGAGAGATTATCTATGATAACTATACCGTGACAATCAATGAGAGAGCTGGTGGCGATTATGGAGTGCAAGTCCTATATGGCAAGAACATAGTCAAGGATGGATTCTCGGAGTCTGTAGATATGACCGATGTAGTAACGAGGATTGTCCCAAAATCATACAACGGATACATGATAGAGGGAGAAGAACCTTGGACAGATTCTCCGCTGATTGAAAAATATCCGACAGTGCATTATGGAGTGATGACATTTGAGGATGTTAAAATGCGCAAGGATGCCGGTGAAGATGATGAAGAAAATGGAGCCACGATTTGCGATACACAGGAACAGTTGGAAACAGCACTAAGAAAGAAATGTGAGGAACAGTTTAAAAACGGGGCAGACAAGCCAAAAGTAACTATTGAAGCAAATATGGAGTTACTACAGAATACGGAACTCTATGAGGATGTGAAAGACCTGGAAAAGGTATCTCTTGGTGACACAGTACACTGCAATCACTCTAAGCTAGGCATCAAATCAGATGCGAGAGTGATTGAATTAGAATGGGATGCGATAAGAAACAAGCTGACATCCGTGACACTTGGAGAGTTCCAGTATAATTTCCTAAACGATGTATCTTCCATCATGAATAGAGTTGAACAGGCTATCCGTGAGGACGGTTCGGTTATCGGCCAGCAGATTCAAGGAATCATCAACGGAGTGCAAGCACAGATGCGTGCACAGTCTTCTATAGCGAAAAAGCAAGAGGTCAGAGCGATTCTGTTTGAAGATTTAGATCCCGACTCACCAACATTTGGAGCGATGTGTCTCGGAACTCTTGGCTTTGAAATTGCTGGAGAACGCACAGCTGATGGAAGGGACTGGAAGTGGAGCACTTTCGGAACAGGAAAAGGGTTCTATGCAGATTTTATCGTTGCCGGAACAATGCTTGCTGACCGAATCAAGGGCGGAACACTGGAGCTTGGAGGCGAGGACAACGGAAACGGTATTGCAAGAGTGATGGATGCAACTGGAAAAGAAATCGTCCGTCTTGACAAGGGTGGAGTCTATGCTATTGGAAGTTATGTATGTGAGAATGTTGGGGGATTGAATAGAAGAACAGAAATAAAATCCGGTTCAATTATGTTTTCCAAGAGAGATAAAAGCAATCCTATATTCATAGAAAGGTCAGGAGATGCAATTGTGGTTCGATACGGAGGAACATTTGAAGATGCAACAGATTCACATACGCTGATGAGAATATTTAGTGATGCGATATATTTCGATACTGATAAAATCGGACCCGGAGGAGTGGCAGGAAAGACAGGAAGAGCCGTGTTTTCAGACGGGACATATATGGACTTTGAAAACGGATTTCTTATGGGAGGAACAACGAAAGAGGGTGAAATCTGATGTCTTGGACGATAAGCAACAATTATTTGACAGAGACTCAGATGCAAGGAAACGCACTGGAAGTATGGAAGTACTTCTCGGGCAAAGGCTGGACCCTGAACGCGATCGGCGGTATCCTCGGCAATATGGAGAAAGAGTCAAACATCAATCCGGGCTTGTGGCAAAGTCTGAAATACGGCAATTACAGTGGCGGGTATGGTCTTGTTCAGTGGACACCGGCTACAAATTACACAGACTGGGCGAAATCAAACGGGTACGATATCACGGATCCGAACGGACAGCTCTATTGGATTGATGCATTATCAGCATCAACAGGGCAGTGGATAGCCACAAGCTCTTACAATATGACCTGGGAACAGTTCAAGGGCAGTTCAGAGTCTCCGGAATACTTGGCTAGTGCCTTTCTGAAGAACTTCGAACGTGCCGGTGTAGAGGTTGAATCCGAAAGACGGAGTTGCGCAAGGAAATGGTATGACTACTTGGAAAAGTATGCAGAAGGAAGCAAGATCATCGACAATGCTGTGAGTTGGGCAGTGAATATCGCAAATGATGACAGCCACGGCTACGATCAGACACACAGGGACGGACCGGATTACGATTGTTCGTCCCTTATTTGCTGGGCGTATTCCAATGCAGGACTCAATACAAGACCAGGATACACACCAGCAACCGGATCCATGCATGATGTTTTTATTGATGCAGGATTTGAAGATGTGACCTCGCAGATCAATCTGCCAACAGGAGCAGGACTGGTCCGTGGGGACGTTCTCATCAAACCGGGAAGCCATACAGAGATGTCAATTGGAAACGGTCAGCTTGTGGGAGCATCCCAGAATGAGCACGGCGGAGTCACGGGTGGCCAGACAGGTGATCAGACCGGCGAAGAAATCCATGTGCACGGATATTACAACTATCCTTGGCAGTATGTATTGAGGTATCCGGGAGGTGGAGTTGCACCAGTGCAAGGACTCAGCATCGTCCGATGGATACCTGGATAAGCAGGAAAAAGATCAGAAAAATAGAAGAGACAAGAAAGGAATGGAATAGATGAATACGATCAAAAGAGATGTCTACGTGCTTAGAAATACAATCAAGATTCCAATCGAAGTTACAAAGGGGACGGATGCTATTTCCTTCGAGTTTACAGTCCGGGATTACAATCTTCCGGTCACAGCTGCAGCAGTAGCTTACGCATACCGAGGAGGGATGAAGAAGCCGAATTCTACACTTTGCAATGTGGAGGATAATGTAATCAGCTTTCAGCCAAGCGCAAACTTCTTTGAGGTTGGGAACAATGAACTGCAGATCCGCGTGATCAATGAGGACAAGTCACTCATCTCATTCAAGGAAAGAGTAAAATGTTCTGATGCAATGGGATTCCCAGACGATGATGCAGAAAATCAGAAAACGCTTGTGGAACAGATTCTGGCTAAAACAGGACAAGAGGCAGGGGAACGAAAAACAGCAGATGAAAAAGAAAAGCAGGAGCGGATTGAAGCAATCAATACGGAAAAAGCAGGGAGAATCGCCGGGGATGCCAGAGAGAAATCCGAACGTCAGGCAGAGATAGCAACAGAGAGAGCGAGAATCAACCAGTTTACCAAGTTGGCCGCTGGCTCTACTACAGGGGATGCGGAACTTATAGATGGAAGAACGGATGTAGATGGAGAAGTCCATGAAAACATTGGAGACGCCATGAGAGGACAGGCAAGAAAACTAAGGGGGCATCTTGTTGTCCGTCAGAAAGAACAGCCAACAGATCCGAACAATAATGTATGGATCTCAGATGAAGATGACGAGGTGGAAGTGCCGGATATGGGGGAATTTAATTCTCTCAAGGAAGACATAGGTGATTTAAAAAATATATTGGACGAATTTCCAATAAACTTCACTAGAGGGTATCACGTAACATATGTATCAAATGGTGTAACGAAAGTAAAAGAATCGTCCGATACAGCCAGTTCTGCATATCAACAACGAGTAAAAAGCCCTAGCTATGATAAAGGAGTAATTCCAGTTGGAAGTAGTGTTATATGTAAAGGACTGGCTACAGCTAGAGTGTGGTTTGTAACTTATGAAAACACTCTGATTGGGTACACAGAATTTGTGAAAGAATATACTATACCTGAAACATACAATGGTAGTTCTTATGATCGAATATATATTGATGCTAAAAACAATGATTCTTCTGTGATGGAAACGAATTACGCCAAAAAAAATATCCGTGTCGTGGGGGAAAAGAATATTCAAGATAGGCTTGCTAATGTTGAAGAAGAAGCTGAGAAAGCAATAAAATACATCACACCATCTAAAAAAAGATGCTGGACAATCCACAATCAAGAAGACATGTATGTGTTGGAAAATGGGGATAAAACCCCCGTAAAAGCATATTTGGACAAAGAAACAACACCATCTGGTACTATGTATGTAAATAACGGAAGAACGGTTTATCGAAATGCTGTAACATCCCCACTGTTTGAAAAATTAACATGGCTAGTATCTATCGGTACGGTAGGAGATTTTGCGTTCGGAACAAAAGATGTGAATGGTGGAGGAAATGGTGTAAAATGTGTTATAAGTCCGTCTAACAAAACCATAAAAATCTATCATAGTGATTGGGATGGAACGGATAATATAAAAAGAAACCTAACATTTGATTTCGTGATTAGTGCGAATGAAAAATATCTTCTTGAGATTTCAAAAGACGGATTGTACAGCATTAGTTTTTGCTTTTCGTGTATTACGGATACAGCAAAAACATTTAAATATGAACACATAGCAGATAGTGCTCAATTAACGAATAAAATACGTGCATGGGGAGGAGTTGCTTTTCAATCACTTGGCGGTCAGTTTAGACTATGGGAAATGTCACAGAAAACATTAGTTGACGAATATTTTAATCTTCTTTTAATTGGAGACAGCTTTATAGAAGTAGCTTCCACTTTGATTCCGTCAAATGCAGGATTCGCATATCTTGTCAGAAAAGAATTAGGCACAAAATGTTCCGCTTCCGGACGTGGGGGAGCTACAACGAGTGAACTTTTACAAAGGATTAAAACAGATGGTGATGTTGGAAAATACAAATTTGTTTTTTTACAAATTGGAGCAAATGATAGTATCTCAGAAACAATCACGGTTGATATTTTTAAAAAGAACCTACTTAATATAATTGATTACTTTATAGAAAGGGGTGTTGAACCAGTATTGACAACAATTCCAATTAGAACTGATAGCGATAATACAAATTTTATAACAAAAGTGAACCCTTGGATTAAGTCGCTTGGATATAAATTTGTAGACGAGTACAACATAGTTCGTGGGGAGAATGTTTTGTCTGATGGTATTCACCTGTCAAAAAATGGAAATACTTGTATTTTTAATAGCATAAAAGGTGTGATTCCTGAAGTATTCAGCTAAAGAGGGCATAAAGCAAAAATTAGGAGAGGCTAATATCTCTCTTTTTCTATGCAAAAATTTAGTAAACCAACCGCAGAAAGGAGAAACCACACATGAGTGTATTCATAAAGAAATCCAAACTAAGAGTAAAAAATGAAGACGGAACAAGTTATACCGGAGTAATGAATGCCGTAGCAGAAGAGAGTACAGAAGAATTAATCAAGCAGATCGAAGCCAAAGGAGAGGAAGTAGTAGCAAAGGGAAAGAAGACACTGGAGAGCATCCCAGAGGATTATACAGTGCTGGAAGAGACGGTGGGTGAACTGAAGGAAGATAAAGTTGATAATTCTGATATCATATATAATTTGTCTGCAATGCTTGAACCCTTTATTCAAAAACAGGAGATAACAGGTACATGGGATGAAAATTATACAGGATATATAGATAAGCTCAATGGAAATGCTGTTAGTTATGACCAAATGCGAATGATATCTCTTCAAGTAAAAGAACATGAAATTTATGATATAAAATCAAGAGTTGGTTATCGTATGACTTTATGGTCAATACATGATAGTTCTGGAAATATAATTAAACTTTGGAAAAATTCCGATATTTCTCTTCCATTTGACTATTATGAAGATATTGGAGTTGCAATTCCAAAAAGCGGAGTAGAACTTAGAGTATACGCATATGTAGGACACCTACACTCTTATATAAGGAGATATATTGCTAAATTTTATGTTGATAGTCCGCTGAAAGGAAAAAAATGGTGTGCTATTGGAGACAGCTTGACGGATTCAGCTACGCTGAATGGTGATAAAAATTATGTTGATTTTATCACCGATGAAACAGGTGTTATAAGCGTAAATAAAGGTATAGGTGGAACTGGCTATCTGAATAACAATAATGGCGCAGATACAACTTTTTATGAAAGACATTCCGACTTTCCCAAAGACGCAGATATTTATACGTTTTTCGGTTCTTTTAACGACATGAATCTTTTCGACGATAATAGTATAGGGAATATCGAATCAAATGATAATACAACACTAATGGGTGCTATGAGTTTGGCTATAAGGTCTATTGGTTATATTAATGAAAATGCAGTTGTTGGGGTTATTCTACCAACACCATGGGCATCATATAATGGCACAACATTATCAAAAAGTGTAAAGAGCGAAAAATACATTAATGCACTTATTGCTATTTGTAATAAATATAGTGTTCCATATCTTGATTTATACCATCAAAGTGGTTTAAGACCATGGGATGTTAATTTTAACAAAATATATTATAAAGATGATAATGGTGATGGAAACTATTCTGAGGGTGTACATCCAAATTCATTTGGACATGAAAAATTCATTGCACCAAAAATTAAATTGTTTTTAGAATTTTTAATTAACTAAACGAGGGTATAGTTAACTAAGAACATAAATAAGTTTCCCGTTCATTTTTTTAGATGAAAATAAAATGAGGATAAAGTATAATAGAAGCAGAAGGAGATGATAAAGATGGGCGGGATTTTTTATGATGACTGGAAAATGCTAACAGAGGCAAGAAATGTTAAATCAGTTTATTTGACGCATTTAATCAGAGCATATGACGATGAAAAAGCATATAAAACCCTTGTAGATATATTAGATGATAAAATGTTAAAAGCATCATTTTCTAGGAGAAACAATCATAGGACTGTAAAAGGAAATAATTGAAGGCGAGAGATGGTGTGGAACTCAACAGATATATCAAGAATTTGGAATACAGATAGATAAAAGAATACTTTTTTCCGAAGGAGCAAGACCAGTAATTTACGATGGCGAAGAAATATTACAATTTATAAGCGAAGATATGCATTGGCGAGTGGTTAATCTTGATTTAGACATTAATAAAATGAAATGTTTGGATTGGACGCACGAATGCGAGTGGAGAATACCTGGAGACGTGAAGATAACACGATTTCCATTTAAGGTCATTGTTAAAACGGAAAAATATAAGAAACGATTGTTAAAGGAAGATGTAGCCAAAAGACTTGATTTAAAGGAAAAAGATATTATTGTATTTGAAGAAGCCATTACTTAGGTAGTGGCTTTGTTAAATGAATCGAGGTGAATATGGAAATCAGAGCAAGACCGAAAGGTCTTATTTTTATACTCAAAAACAGAGAAAAGAAAGGAAAACAGCATGGAAACAATCATATCATCCTGCATCACAGCAGCAGTAACGCTTGTAATCTGCCTGTTGAACAATCACGGTCAGCAGGAAAAGACAAGAGCTTTAATGGAATATAAGCTTGACGAACTCACGAAAAGGGTGGATAAGCACAACAATGTGGTTGAGCGAACATACAATATTGAAGAGAGACTTTCCGTCCAGGAAGAACAGATTAAAGTAGCAAATCATAGAATTGAAGATTTGGAGAAGGGAGAACGATTATGAACGTAGAAACATTAATGCAGTACATGAGTTACATTTTGGCAGGAATTGGGGTGCTGGCTTTCTTGGTCAGCGTGATCGTGCAGGCAATCAAGGAGATGCCGGCACTGAAAAAAGTGCAGACGAATGTTGTGGCACTGATCACATCACTGATCCTGACACCGGCAGCAGTAATCGTCTTGTGCACCTATTATCAGATAGTAATTGAGTGGTATTACATTTTTGCATCATTCATTGCCGCTTTTATAGTTTACCTGGTCAGTACAGGTGGTTGGGAACGTGTGACAGAAATGTGGAATCGGAATACATATAAGAAAAAGTAGAATTGCACCGGTGCAAGAAAGGAGAATATCATGACAGAACAGACGGTAAAAGAAATTATTAAGAGTTTTGCCTACGGACTTTCAGCGAAAGAAATCTCGGACAATGAGGGAACATCACTGGAAACTATGGAAAAATTTGCAGAGGAACACGCTGCGGAGATCGAGCAGAAGAAAGCAGAACTGAAAGAAGGTGGCTGGTATGAGTAAACTTATCATTGATGTTAGCTATCATAACGGAGTTATCAACTGGGAAAGAGTCAAAGCGTCTGGTTGTGCCGGAGCTATCCTTAGATGTGGTTACGGAGATGATATCGCATCACAGGATGACAAACAGTGGATTCGTAATCTTGCTGAATGTGAAAGACTTGGAATTCCAGTAGGAGTTTATCTGTACAGCTATGCAACTTGTGACAGACAGGCACAGAGCGAGCTTGCTCATATCTTGAGATTGATTAAAGGTCATACCTTCCAGTTACCTATCTTCATTGATGTGGAAGAGCCGGGAACACAGAACTATGCTCCTAGATGCTGTGAAATCGTCTGCGATGGACTCAAAGCGAATGGATATACTCCGGGAATCTACGCTTCATTGAGCTGGTTCAACAACTATCTTGGCAACGTTCGTGGAAAGTATGTTGAATGGATGGCAAGATACAAGAATCTTCCAGAAGATACGTACAAAGGCCAGTATGCGATTTGGCAGTATTCTTCTGATGGACAGGTAGATGGAGTTAATGGAAGAGTAGATGTCAACTATTGCTACATGGAGTTCGGTGGCAGTGCTACACCAGTAACACCGTCAGCATCTTCTAAGCCAGCAGAGAAGAAAGACTTAGGACAGGTCGATATTACATATCAGGCTTTCACAGACAGATGGTGGCCACCAGTGGTGAATAAA